>Ga0233425_10002030_pt1 | contig 41992 bp, 38 predicted proteins | sample Watercolumn_Towu_2_FD_181712 | JGI IMG/M metagenome (GOLD analysis project Ga0233425, IMG submission 181712) | Freshwater microbial communities from Lake Towuti, South Sulawesi, Indonesia - Watercolumn_Towuti2014_140_MG | ecosystem: Environmental > Aquatic > Freshwater > Lake | place...
AAGGAATAGCGTAATACAAGCGTTACAGCAAAAAGGATTTACAATAGTCGAAGGAGCTATCCCGAGAGTAAGCGGTACCGGCAGCATCGCGCAGGCATATAAAGTGGAAGTGAACTGGGTAGGCGAAGGTGAAGTCCCGAAAGGATTGGCCCAAAATGCTAATGGTACATACACATTAGTCATCAAGGTCAGGAAACCGGGAGTAAGGGAAGAGATAATTAAAAACGACGGCAAGCCAAGCGCGCAGATGTTAGAGTGGAGGAGATTAGCCGAGGATATAGAGGCGGTAAAAGAGCGGTTTCCGGGCATGATGGACGCGGTTGGATTATACGAGGAATTCTTTAGTATACTGAAAGAAGAAATAGACTTTACAAATGAAGCAGGAAACTATGCAACATTGCAAGGCATAAAAGGCAGGGACGTAACATACCCCGCTGTAATAAGCGCGCAGGAAGATATTCTGATAATGGGATTTGTGAAAGGGAAACCCATAAAAGACGCGTATCCGGATGATCCGACTATGAGGGCAAAACTGGGCGATAAGATAATGGAAAGATTTTTAAAAGATGTCGCAAGCGGAAAACCCGTGCATGGCGACTGGAATCCGGGGAATATATTGGTGGAGGAGAAAGTATCTGGTCAATCAGAAGCAATCCACATGATAGACCCGGGGGTAATGTTTAAATTGAATTCAATGCAGTTAAACAACATAATTCGTCTAATCCTAAAACTTCAGACAAGGGACATAGAAGGCGCGGTAGAAGCGGCAGTGAAACTACATTCAAATGGAGAAATAAAAGACAAGGATAAACTGAAGAATAAATTGCGCGTAGGATTTGAGAACCTTTTAATGGAAATGGCGCAGGGAAAAAGAGAGGGTACCGGCTCATTACAGGAAGCATTTAAGATAATGGATACAGCGGGAATAGTCATAGGAAGAGAATACACAAGATTCTTGAGGGCGTTTGTGACAGTAGAAGGACTGGCAAGGGCATTAAATCCAAATCTGAACATTAAGGCAATACTTGCGAGAGAGTTTCGGTCTATAGCATCGCCAATAATACTGGAAGGGGTTTCCGATTTAGAAGGTATGGCAAAAGCCATGGCGGCATTTGGCAAACGTATAGTAATGGCCGATAGCTTAAAAGGCGCATCTGCCCGATTCGGCGATTTAGAAAAGCGGCTTAAAACGGAGTCAAAGGATAAACCCGCCGCGAGAGAAGCCACCGAAGAAGATTATAAACCGCACGAATGGGAAAAAATAGAAATCCGCCAAGTCATAAGCGAAAACCCGATCATAGAAGGAACAGAAGGCATAGAACTCCTCCGCTACTGCCTCGGCGCGACAAAAAGAGGGAGGGAGCTATTAAAGGCGATGGATAAAAATGGATGGCAAATAATAGTAATAGACGATGCTGGGCTTGACCCCGAAATGCTCATGCGAGGAATCAATATGAGTAATCCGGAGTTTAGACTAATAACCCTAAAAGGCGGGATGTACTTAAAAGAGGCCATAGCGGCGTTTATAATGCAGGCGGTAGGGGTAGACTCACCTAAAGATGCGAACTCCGATATCTCATCCGCTATGCAAAGGCAAGAAGTCCGGGCGTATACGACACTTTGGAGAGTAGAAGATGAGTTTCAGGAAATGGGCGCGGAGTTAAACGTAAATGCCAACAACATTCTGCCTCTTGCCCAACTGCGTAAGATACTTGTAGAAGAAGGCGAAGACGCGCTAATAAAATCATTTAAAGAAAAGCTGACAGAAACAAGAAACAGCCGGATGACAGAAAAGGCAGAAATGATAAAAGGCCAGCTGACCCCGGACGAAGTAGAGCTGTTAAAAACGCTCTTTTTAATCATGGGAGGCATTAATATTTTTAGCGGCAGTATGTTGGATATAGTACAAAAACTTACACAGATGGCAAATATAGAGGAAACGTTTGTAAGTTTAGCTACAAAACTTGCGGCAGTGGATAATATTCAGGGGGCGCATATAGTGAATGCAATGACATTAGCATTTAGTAAACTTACCTCGCAGGTGAGTGAAATAATGTTCAATCGCGCGTCAGGGAATAACAACATAAACCTACAGAACATATTAAATCAGGCACAACAGTATTTTATCCATCAGCATAATAGAGATCATGGCAAATTGAATATGGCGCATTTTATGGCGGTAGCAAGGGTGTTTGAGATTTCAATAATGTCGAGTACACCGGTTCAGCCGTTTAATATAAGAGAAACCGAGTTTTTGCCGGAGGATATGGATTGTTTCATACAGATTTTACAGGTTGCGAGGGCTTTAGAAAGAGAAGATTTTCCTGAAAAATTTGGAGAACTTCAAAAAATAAGCGCCGGCATACATATGAAACTTTTCGAGAAAGCGAACCCTGCTATGCTGGTATGGTGGCAATTGGCAAAGCAGAACTCACAGTTGTTTGATGAAATTGTAGGTGTAATGAATAACCAAAAATCAGGCGAAGACGCGATGGGGGAAGTTGTTGCTAAAATTGATTCATTACTCGAGCCCAATACATGGGCGACAATGAGGCGGAGTACGCTTGTCTTAATGGAAAAGTTGTTATTTTACACGGAAGCATATTATCCGAATTTAAAAGATAATGTAGAACCAGTTATGAAAAAGCTTCATGACGGCAAATGGGATCAAGTAGTAGCGCCATGCCAAGTTTATCGTGATTTTAACAGTGGTATTCCAAACGCTGATAATATTGGCAGCGGAGAAATAGATATAACATATTTATCAGACCCGAGATTCAATGAAGATGGTTTACAGGTTCATAACCGCGTTAACGAAGAAATGTATCGCGGGAAAACAATATTAAGAAAAGGTGTGGGTATCAGAAGTAATGGCGGCAGAGAAGGGAAGAATCCAATAACCACACCTAATGAGAAAGAAAGTTTAACGCTGTGTTACAGAAAAGGAGACGGAGATCATTTTTATTTAGGCGGCATGCATAGAGATGAGGCGTATAACACATTATATATCTTGGACAATATGCGCGATATGTATTCGAAAAGATCTGCTGTTGGGAGTTTTGATAGCAGATATGGAGTAAGCTCTAATATTCTTCTTAAACCATTATGCGCTGAAAAGCCGTCGCTAATACCGATTTCTTTACAACTTAGGGGCGAAATAGAAAATAATTTGAATGTGACATTTGAATATGAGGGCAGATCAATTACAGTAGAAGATTTGTATAAAGGCGCGCGGAATCAAATATATTCAAAAAGGCAATTACCCGATGGCCGAACAGAATATTTGTTGCGGGTAAGACCTGATATTGCTTTCAAATTTACTGGTTTAGATTCGGAAGAAAACGTCGCAGAAGACGGAGTGATTGATGTCAATTACTCGGAAAGATTTAGAGTTGCCGCGTATCAGATAGAAAGCTCATTAAACCGTCCCATGTCTAATACCCGTATGTGGGAGATGGATTCCGCGGTTAGGAGCCGTGACCCATTTGAGATATATAAGGCATTTTCTCCTTTTTGCGCGTATTATGGGTACAGAATGAAATATAAGACGGGTGCGGGGAAATACAAAGGCAGGTCGGCTAACCTACGGTCGTTATTGGAACATTATTTTACTATTGAAAAAGTTTCTGATAGTTCTACTGTCCAATGGGAAACAGTACTTAAAGAAATTTTAACCGGTTTCTCCGCGAGGGTCGGCAGTATGCTTGACCTTGTGCATAATGAAATGAATGGCTCCTTGCACTCAAAAGACCCTGAAACCGCGTATTCACAGTTTTCGGGACATAACTATAATTTCCTCACATTCTTTGACCCCGATGTTTTGGTGTTTGATATTAAAGACAAAGCAAAACGCGAGCAATGGGTTGACCGTATCGAAGCCCGAAAAGCCATAATGTGCGCCGCGCAGATGTTTGGTTTCTCCGGCAGGGAATGCGAAGAGAGTGGTTTGTCCATCCTAAACGAATACCTAATAGCACGCAGTAGTCCGGCGCCAGTAATACCTGCGCCCGAAACTCGTGTCCCTAACCGCGAAACTGCCGCGGCGGTGTAGGAATTGTTTTGCACTCATTCAGTTAATTTCACAAAAAACATACAAATAATGTTCATAATTTCACAATATTCATACGAATATGCTTGCCTTTTTTCACAATATTTAGTACTATGTAAAATATGAAACGTGATATTTATCAGGACCTATTGAAATGGAAAAATTCTTCTGATAGAAAACCCTTGATCCTGCAGGGGGCAAGGCAGGTGGGGAAAACCTATATTTTAAAAGAATTCGGTAAAAATGAATATTCGGATACGGCTTATTTTAATTTTGAAGAAGACAGATCGCTGAATGATTTTTTCATCAAAAATATTTCTCCGCAGGATATTATTAAGAAATTGTCAATCTATCTTGAAAAAGATATTCTTCCGGAAAAAACTTTGATTATCTTTGATGAAATCCAGGAATCAAAAGAAGCCCTGACAAGTTTAAAATATTTCTGTGAAGAAGCAAAACAATATCATATTGCCGCGGCAGGTTCGCTTTTAGGTTTAAAGTTAGGGCAGTCTATTCCGTTTCCGGTGGGCAAAGTAAATTTTTTATATTTGTATCCGTTTTCTTTCGGAGAATATCTTGAAGGTATTGGTAAATCGAGGCTTCGTGATTTTTTGAAGGGTGTTTCAGTTTTAGCTCCGATAGAGGAATCTTTTCATAAAGAATTGACCGAAGATTTGAAGATGTATTATTACATCGGCGGAATGCCGGAGGCCGTACTGCAATACGTAAAAAGCGGAGATCTTAAAAAAGTTAGGGCAATTCAGGATGAAATATTAATCGCCTACGCGATGGATTTTTCAAAACATACGACAAAAACGGAAGCAATAAAGATATTAAACACATGGAAGTCAATACCGGGACAATTGGCTAGGGAAAACAAAAAATTTAAATTTACGGAAATATCAAAAAACGCTAGATTAAGGGACTATGGAGAATCCATAGGATGGTTAAAAGATGCCGGATTAATTTATCAGTGTTTCAATATTAAGGCGCCAAAATTGCCTCTTATTGCGTATAGAGAAGAAGGCATTTTTAAAATGTACTTGCTTGACGTCGGGCTTTTGGGTGCGATGCTTGGATTGTCAATGAAAACGATTGTTTTGGGCAACAGGCTTTTTTCGGAGTATAACGGAGCGTTTGTCGAAAATTATGTCGCGCAGGAACTCGTTGCCGCTTTGCGCAAGGAACTTTATTATTGGTCAAGTGAAAATTCTGCCGAAGTGGACTTCATAATTTCGTGTAATGACGAGGTGTATCCGCTTGAAGTAAAGTCCGGAGTCAGCTCGAAGAAAAAAAGTCTTAAAGTTTACGGAGAAAAATATAATGTTCCTTTCTTATACAGAGCAACATTAATGAATTTTAAACAAGACGGAAAAATACGCAATTACCCGTTGTACGCGATATCTAATCTTCCAAAATCTGATTTGTGAAAAATGGGTTAATAGGCAAGAAGCCCGAAAAGCCATAATGCGCGCCGCACAAATGTTCGGCTTTCTATCTAATCAATCCAGATAACATTGAGGCTGGCTAAGATTCCTCCTGCATGGTCTGATCGTAAAATCCGACGTAATCATCCGGTTTGTCGCCCGCGCGGCACTTCATCGCTGATTTTGGATGCAGGTTGAGTTGCCCGGTGATCATATAAGGAATTTCATATCCCCATTCCATCTGTTTTTTCATCGGAAGAAACACATCCTGAACGCATTTAAGTACCGGCCTTAGGCGGTATCTGGGGTTTTTCAGGAAACCGATCAAAAGCTCAAGAGGGCAGTTCCCGGCGCCTCTTCCCATGCCGTTTATTGTTGCGTCAAGCATGCTTGCTCCAACGATCAGTGCTTCTATGGTGTTAGAGTAGGCGAGTTGTTGGTTGTTATGTGTGTGTATGCCGATTTTTTTATTTGTCCCCTCAACCGCCTGCATAAAAGCGAGAGTTAGGTCTCTTACTTGCTCGGAATACATTGAACCGAAACTATCCACTAGGTATATTACGTCAACCGGGCTTTTTGCGAGTTCATGAAGGGCGTCGTCAAGCTCTCTATCTTGCACAGTGGACACGGCCATAAGATTTACCGTAGTCTCATAACCTTTGTCATGGGCGTCTTTAATCATGTCTATGGCCATAGGGATTTGAGTTATGTATGTGGCGACGCGCACGCAGTCAACGACACTTTTTTCTTTAGGTAGGATATCTTCGTGATAGTCTGTCCTATCAGCATCGGCCATGACGCTTAATTTAAGCGATGTTTTGTTGTCGCCCACAATTCTTCTGATATCGTCCTCGTCGCAGAATTTCCATTTGCCGAATTTAGCTGGAGCAAATATTTTTTTGGAGGCCTTGTAGCCGAGTTCCATGTATTGGACCCCCGCCTCCACGCATGTGTCGTAAACGGCCTTCACGAAACCGTCCTCAAATTTGTGGTCGTTAATAATGCCGCCGTCCCTGACCGTACAGTCAAGAATAGCGATATCCGGCCTGTAGGTTACATACGAACCCTTTGCTAATTTGTCTTTTTCGTGTTTAATCACAATGTCCTCCGTTTGGGTTGATTTTTAGATAAAATTACCAGCCCGGCATTATATCATAACATGTGTGATTAGCAGAAGCGAAATAATCGCACAAACATATTTGAAAAAATGCGCCAATAGATTATAATATTCGCAATGAAAACAAAATTATCGGTAGTGGAACGTGCCAGGGAAGTGTTGAGAATTGAGGCCCAGGGTGTTTTGGAGCAGGTTGGCCGCATGGATAAGAATTTTGAAAACGCGGTTAATGCACTCTATAAATGCAAGGGTAGGATTGTTGTTACGGGTATTGGTAAGCCCGGCATTATAGGAAGGAAGATAGCGGCAACACTTGCCAGTACAGGTGCCCCAAGTTTATGGATACATCCTGTTGAAGCAGTTCATGGAGATATGGGAATGGTCGTAAAGGATGATGTAGTCCTAGCGGTTTCAAATAGCGGCGAGACGGAAGAATTGGTGAGGCTGATTCCGTTAATAAAAAAAATGGGCGCGAAGCTCATTGCTCTGACAGGAAATACAAAATCAAAACTCGCCAAATACGCGGATATATGCCTTGATGTGTCAGTCCCTCGCGAGGCGTGTACATTGGGTTTAATTCCTACGGCAAGTACGACGGCGGTACTGGCGGTCGGGGACGCCCTTGCGGTAAGCCTCTTTGAAAAGAAAGGTTACGATATAAAGAATTTCGCGTTTTACCATCCGGGAGGCGCGATAGGCAGAAAACTTCTGCAGATAAAAGATGTTATGCGTAGCGGTGACGAAGTGGCGGTTGTAGAAGAAAAGATGTTGGTGAAGGATGTGCTTTTGGCTATTACAAAGGCTAGGGCCGGGAGTGCCGCGGTTGTGGACGTGGAAGGGTATGTGAAGGGGATATTTACTGATGGTGATTTGAGAAGGCAACTTGAGAAAGATCAGCTTATTACAAAAAAGTGTGTTTCGGAAGTGATGACGGTGAATCCCCTTACGGTCAATATGGACTCTCTTGCCACTGAGGCGTTGAGGATAATTAAAGAAAAGAAAATAGACGAATTATTGGTGGTTGATAAAGATAATAAATTTGCGGGTGTGGTTGATGAGAAGGATTTGTTGGGGATGGGATGAAAAAGAACAAAAAAATAAAGTTACTTATTCTTGATGTGGACGGAGTTATGACTGACGGGAGTATTATTTATGACAGTCAGGGAAATGAATACAAGATTTTCAATGTGTTGGACGGGACAGGGATAGAATTGGTTAAAAGGGCGGGAATTAAAGTGGCTATTGTTACGGGAAGAAAATCTTCTATTGTTGAAAGAAGAGCGAATGAATTAGACATAGAAGATGTGTATCAGGGGATAAACAATAAGGCTTTGGTATTAAAGGAATTGCTTATAAAATACAACGTTAATCTCAGTGAGGTATGCGCTGTTGGCGACGATATTTTGGATATAGGGCTTTTAAAGAAAGTAGGTTTTCCGGTCGCCGTGCGCAATGCCGCTAGCAGCGTGAAAAAAATAGCGAAGTATGTTACTAAAACAAGCGGCGGAAAAGGGGCTGTCAGAGAAGTCGCGGAGATGATAATTTGAAAGGTTTAAAGCGAATTTACAGGCCTTTAATATATTTTTTCGTGTTAGTTCTAAAATTTATCGTACAACATTTGCCTAGGCCTCTTGCACTTTCGTTTGGAAGGATGAGCGGTTTGGTTTGTTCTGTTCTTCTAAAAAAAGAAAGGAAGCGCGCTGTCGAGCATTTGTTATTTGTTTATCAGGATGCTGAGAAAGCGCAGAAAATTGCCCGGGAAGTTTTTAAAAATTTAGGGATGAACCTTTTTGAATGGCTACAGATGGGCAGGCTGAATCAAAAGAAGATTGGAAAGATTGTTAAAGTTACCGGCATAGAAAATATAAATAGCGCGCTCAGTAAAGGCAAGGGTGTGATTATAATAACGGCACACTTGGGTAATTGGGAATATTTGGCAGCGTATTTCGGTCTAAACGGTTACAAGGGCGCTGTTATAGCCCGGAGTGTTTATTATCAAAAATATAACAGGTTGCTGGAGAGCATTAGACTTCCTGTTGGGGTTGAAACGGTGTGGCGTGAAGGTTCGGCAAAAGATATTTTGCGGGTTCTAAAACGAAATCAGCTTCTAGGAATATTGCCCGATCAGGATACTAAAAAAGTAGACGGAATATTTGTGGATTTTTTTGGCCGTCCGGCGTATACACCTACAGGGCCGGTTACGCTTGCTTTGGCGACGGGTGCCGTTATTATCCCTAGTTTCTTAATTAGGGTGAGGAATAAATTTCACTTACACATAGAAAAGCCTCTCAATCTGACGATAGCCGGAGGGAAGGAGGAGACCATAAAATTAAATACCGAAAAATGGTCCGCGGTAGTGGAGAAATATATAAAGAGATACCCCGGACAATGGGTTTGGATGCATAGGAGATGGCGGACGAATGAAAAAAAAGAATCGTGATAGTATACGGATAAGAATTTTAGCGGCGTTTTTGTTTGTTTCTATCTGCGGAACACAGCCTCTTTGTGCGCAGGAAAATGCTGTTTCGCAAAATGAGGCGGTTAAGGGTTTCACAATGTCGATCGTCGATAAGGGTGGTAAGGAGAAGGCGTTAATCGCTGGTGATACCGCAAATCTTTTGCCGAACGGCGTGGTTGAAGTGAATAATCTTGTTGCCAGGATTTTTGGCGGCGGGATAAGCAACCCCGATACTATAGTTCACACAGCGAAAGGCATATACGACAGATTGCGCAATACGGTTACTACTGACCAATTTGTTAGGATCGACAGAAGGGATGTGACTATAACGGGGACAGGTTTGAAGTGGCTTCCTAACAGATCGAAGGTAGTGCTTTTGGAAAACTTGAAAGTGGAATATTCGGCTGTTGACGAATTCGGCGTGAAAATAGTAACAACTATTACTTGTAGAGGAAACGGTATCTTAGATTGCGAAAAAGAAACTGTGGTTTTTGAAAAACAGGTGGTGATTTCAAATCCGAATGCGGTTTTGAGCGCGAACAGGGTTAAGGTTTTTTTTGACAAGGAGACTCAGTCTATTATCAGGGCTGAGGCGTATGGCGGTGTTAAAATAAAACAGCCGGAACGAGAATCTTCCAGTAAGAGGGCGATATATTATATTAAAGACGACAAGATAGTTCTTTCCGGATGCCCGAAAATCGTTCAAAATAAAGATCTTTATACCGCTGAAAGGGTGACGATCTACGATAAGGGCAATAGGGTAGTTTTTGAGCCAAAAGCGGAGTTGATAATATATACGGAAACGTATAGGGGAGACGTGAAGAGCGAATCGTGAAGCACGAACAGGAGTTTTGTGGAACTACTGCATACCGAAAATTTATGTAAGGTTTATAAAAACAGGCGAGTCGTGGATAATGTTAATATCCATATCTCCAGCGGTGAGATTGTAGGTTTGTTAGGCCCCAACGGCGCCGGTAAGACCACGACTTTTTATATGACGGTCGGCATGGTGACACCTACTAGCGGGAAGGTTGTGTTTAAGGGAGATGATGTTTCAAGTGATCCCATGTGGGTCCGAGCTAGAAAAGGTATGGGCTATCTTTCGCAAGAACCTTCTATTTTCAGGAAGTTAACGGTCGAAGACAATATAATGGCAATCTTAGAAACACTGAATATGACGTATAGAGAGAGAAAAGCTAGGCTTAGTGAATTATTATCCGAATTAAGTCTAGATCACCTTCGTAAAAGTATGGCATACACCCTTTCCGGTGGGGAAAGGCGCCGACTTGAAATAACCAGAGTCCTGGTGACAAAACCGAGTTTTATTCTTCTAGATGAACCGTTTTCCGGGGTTGATCCTATAGCGGTTTTTGAAGTTCAGAAGATAGTAAGCAGGCTAAGAGATATGGGGTTAGGTATATTGCTGACAGACCATAGTGTTAGGGAGACTCTTGCTATTACTGACAGGGCCTATATTATGCGCGAGAGTAGGGTTCTGATATCAGGTACATCAAAAGAGCTGATTTCTAACCCAAAAGCCAGAGAGTTGTATTTGGGCGAGAATTTTAGTATGTAGTTCAATATTTATTTGGAATATGGTACTATGTTGGTCTTTTCTGGGGTAAGGATTGTTTTGTGATTTTTCCTTGTTGGTCATTGGGATTTGGTAATGGGGATTTATACGAGGAGGTTTGTATGCAAATTAGCGTGACGGGTAGGCATGTTAGTGTTACGGACGCGGTAAAGTCATATGCCGAGGACAAGATAAAGCATTTGGTGGAGAAGCATTCTCAGGCGAGAATTACAAAGATTCATATCACAATGGATGTACAAAAGATACAGCATACGGTCGAAGCTGAAATGCACAGCCCCATGGAAAATCTTTACGGTAGAGCGGTCAGTAAGGACATGTATGTTTCAATTGATCAACTGATTGATAAAATGGAAAAACAGCTTGTGAAACTCAAGTCGAAACATGACAGAAAGAAAGGAAGCGATTCGAAAAGTATTAGAAGAATGGAAGGAGAAGTGGAGGAGTAAACTCGAAACTTAACGCCCGGAACTGAAAACCGAAAACTATAATTAAAAATGAAAGCTACCATTACTGTTAAAGAGTTTTATGACAACCTAAAGGATAAACTAAGGCTTAACTTAATAGCCGGCGAAAAGGGATTGAATAGAAAGATTTCTGTCGCGGAAATTAATCGTCCGGGTTTGGCGTTGGCAGGGTATTTTAAATATTTTGCTTCAAGAAGGGTGCAGGTAATAGGAAAAGTAGAAATTACATATCTTGAAACAGTTTCCGAGGAAGAGCGCAGAAGAAATATAAAAAAATTGTTGGAAGAGGATATCCCGTGTTGCATTATTTCCAGAAACTATGTCCCTCCCAAGGAATTAATTGAAGAATCTAACGCGTTAGGTATTCCGTTATTTCGATCACCCTTGATAACAATGGTTTTGCTTAACAAGGCGACTTTGTTTTTGGCTGATTATTTCGCACCTAATGCCACGATAACCGGTGATTTGTTAGAGATATACGGAGTAGGCGCCCTTTTGAAAGGACAGTCCGGCGCCGGCAAAAGCGAGTGCGCGTTGAGTCTCCTAAAGCGCGGGCATCGTTTGATTGCGGATGATGTGGTGAGGGTGCGTATTCGCGGCGGTGATCAGCTTATTGGCACCGGAAATCCGATTACTAAACACCACATGGAGATCAGGGGTCTTGGGATCATTAATGTCCAGACTCTTTTTGGGGCCGGATGTATACGTGAAGACAAGAGGATTGATATTGTGATATTTATGGAGGAATGGGATCCAAAAAAAGATTATGAACGTTTGGGTTTAGAAGAAAAGACGTTTAATATCTTAGGGATGGAGATACCGTTTGTTGTTCTGCCTGTGAAACCGGGAAGAGAAGTGGCGCTTTTAGTGGAGGTTGCTTGCCTTAACCAAAGGTTGAAATGGCTTGGCTATAATTCCGCGCGAGATCTTAACGAAAGGCTTATTGGCGCGATGAAGTCGGGTAAAAATACTACACTGTTATGAAAAAAATGTTTAAACAACAAAATGAGTCAGTTCCGGGTGTTGTGAAAAAAGAAATCACGATCGTAAACGAACTCGGCCTCCATGCTCGTCCTGCGGCTATGTTTGTGAAATTGGCCAATGAGTTTATGAGCGAAATTATGGTCGAGAAGGGGCCGGAACTCGTAAATGGTAAAAGTATTATGGGTATCATGATGCTTGCCGCTGGTAAGGGTTCAAAGATAAAGGTTTCAGCGGAGGGGCCCGACGCCGCGGAAGCGGTTAACCGAATAGAACAATTGGTGCAGAGTAAATTTGGGGAAGAGTAAAAAAAGCGAGGATAGCGTGGCTGAAAAAAGATATAAAGGTATACCGGCATCTCCCGGCATTATAATGGGCAAGGTGTTTTTATTTGACCGTGGGGAGGAGTCTGTAGTCGCTTATGAAATAAAAAAAGAAGATATTCCAAGGGAAATAACGAAATTGGAGAACGGGCTTATACAAACGCGAAAAGAGATTATTGAGCTTCAGGCGCGCATTGCTCAGGGAATGGGGAAAGAACACGCCGAGATATTTAATGCCCAGCTTCTTGTAGTGGAAGACAGGGCGTTGATAGAAGAAGTTATTAAAAAGCTGGAATCAGAGCGAAAAAACGTGGAATATGTTTTTCAGCAGGTATCTAAAAAATACGTAAAGGTTTTCTCGGATATGGAGGATGAGTATCTGCGCGAGAGGGCTAGTGATATACGTGACGTGGCGCATAGAGTTATCCATAATATCTTGGGGAAACAAAGGGCGGATCTTGCTCATCTAAAAGAAGAAGTGATTGTTATTGCGTATGACCTTAGTCCTTCAGATACCGCGATGATGCACAAAGAAAAAGTGATAGGATTTGCTACCGACATAGGTAGTAGGACTTCACATACAGCGATCATGGCGCGTTCTCTTGAAATACCGGCCGTGGTAGGTATGCATGACCTTAGCCGTAAGATACAACCGAACAGTAAAATCATTATTGACGGTAACGCCGGTGTGGTAATTGTTGACCCGACTCCTGAAACGATTGCGAATTACGGCAAGGAGAAAAATAGGATAGAGGCGTTTGAGGACAAATTAACGGAAATACGTAAACTTCCCGCGGAAACAAAAGACGGCTATAGAATAGTTCTTGCCGCTAATATTGAAATGGCTGAAGAAGTGCAAAGTGCTCTTCAGCACGGTGCCGAAGGTATAGGACTTTATCGGACGGAATATATATATTTAAACCGCAAAGATTTGCCCACAGAAGAAGAGCAGTTTGAGGCGTATAAAACAGTCGCAAAAAAGGCTGTTCCGTATTCCGTAATAATAAGGACAATGGATATTGGTGGAGATAAATATTTAAGTCACCTGGATATCCCCAAAGAAATGAATCCGTATCTTGGTTGGCGTGGTATAAGGTTTTCTCTTGCCCGCCTAGATATATTTAAGGTACAATTGCGGGCTATTTTGAGAGCCAGTTCTTTTGGGAAGCTTAAGATAATGTACCCGATGATATCCGGTTTGTCTGAGTTAAAAAAGGCAAACGAAGTCTTGGAAAAGGTGAAAGAGGAACTTAGGAAAGAAGGTGTCCCTTTTGATAAGGACATGGAGATAGGGGCGATGATAGAAGTCCCATCCGCCGCAATGACTGCGGACTTTTTGGCCAAAGAAGTGGATTTTTTTAGCATCGGCACGAATGATCTTATTCAGTACGCCTTAGCGATAGATAGGGTTAATGATAAGGTTGCGTATTTATATGAACCGACTCATCCCGCGATAATAAGGTTGATAAGGCAGACGATTGATTCGGCTCATAAAGAAGGCATATGGGTTGGGTTGTGCGGTGAGATGGCGGGAGATCCGATTACGGCGTTAATTGCTGTTGGGTTAGGTATCGATGAGTTGAGTACTAGCGCGGTTGTCGTCCCGGAAATTAAGAAAGCGGTGCGTTCTGTTTCGATGGCGCAATTGCAGGAATTAATCAGCGAGGTAACAGAATTCAAAGAAGCTAAACAAATTTACAAACAAACGGAAAAACTTATTAAAAAAGCGGTCCCGGACCTTCTAGGTATGGGTGCCGGGGATGAATAAAGGTTTTAGATGAAAGCGATTGTTCTTGCGGCTGGATATGCGACGCGTCTTTATCCGTTGACTTTAAAAAAAGCCAAACCACTCTTGCCTGTTAAAGGTAAAGCCATCATTGATTATACGATAGACGGATTGTCCGGCATTTCAAGTTTGGATGAGATATACGTCGTAACGAATAGTAAATTTTATAAAGATTTTTGCGATTGGCAGGAAAGCGGAAAATTTCAAAAAAATATAACGATAGTTAACGATAATACGACTTCCGACGCTGATAAATTGGGCGCAATAGGAGACATAAATCTGGTTATTCAGCAAATGGAAATTGATGATGATTTGATAGTTGTTGCCGGGGACAACTTGTTTACGTTTGAATTGAAAAGTTTCGCGGAATATTTCAAGAAAAGCGGCCTATCGATAGCATGTTACAAATATCCGTATAAGGAAGAGTTGTTTAATTACGGTATAGTTGAGATAGATAAAAGCAACAAAGTCGTAAGCTTTCAGGAGAAACCGAAAAATCCAAAAAGTGATTTGGTGTCGTTGTGTTTATACGGACTGCCGAAGGCCAAATTGGGTATTATTGAGGCGTATTTGAAAAGCGGGCACAATAAGGATGCGCCGGGTTACTATATAGAGTGGCTTGTTTCTAAAGAGGTTGTGCATTGTTTTACTTTTGAAAACAAGTGGTTTGATATTGGGACGCACGAGTCGTACGAAAGGGCGAACAAGGAATATAACGGGATTCAAAAATAAGGAGGTTTTTTATGGGAAGGATAAGGTATTACACAAGTGAGTCAGTTTCTATGGGGCATCCAGATAAGGTGTCTGATCAAGTTTCAGACGCGGTCTTGGACGCCATAATAGCGCAGGATCCTACGGCAAGGGTCGCATGCGAGACGATGGTCGTGACCGGCCTGGTATTTGTTGGTGGTGAAATTACCACAAAATGCTGGGTGGATATACCCGCGGTAGTGAGAGAGCAGATAAAGAAAATAGGGTATACCGATCCTAATATTGGATTTCACTGGGAGACATGCGCGATTATAACAAGTATCAATAAGCAATCTCCGGATATTTCTGTAGGTGTTACGGAAGGTCAGGGATTGCATAAAGAGATGGGTGCCGGGGATCAAGGCATTATGATGGGGTACGCGTGTACGGAGACCCCGGAATTAATGCCGATGCCGATTGTCTTAGCGCACAAGCTTTGCGAGAGGTTGGCGGAAGTTAGAGAGAAAGGTATCTTAAAATATTTGAGGCCAGACGGAAAAAGTCAGGTTACGATAGAATACGACGACGGAGTTCCTGTCAGGGTGCATACCGTAGTTGTCTCTTCGCAACACACGGCGGATGTTTCTCACGCGAAAATCCAAAAAGATATAATTCAGCACGTAATTAAAAAAGTTATACCGGCCGATATGCTGGACAAGGATACGATTTATCACATTAATCCTACCGGTAGATTTGTCGTGGGCGGACCGGCATGCGATACGGGTATGACCGGAAGAAAGATTATAGTAGATACTTACGGCGGAAGAGGCGCGCATGGCGGCGGGGCGTTCAGCGGAAAAGATCCTTCCAAGGTGGATAGAAGCGCGAGTTACATGGCCCGTTATATCGCGAAAAATGTTGTTGCGGCGGGGCTCGCTGATCAATGTGAAGTGCGTCTATGTTATGCTATTGGGGTGGCGGAGCCTTTAGCCGTTGATATAGATACCGACGGTACAGCCAATATTCCGGAAGAGAAGATAATCGAATTAATAAAGAAGCACTTCCCAATGACACCAAAAGGAATTATCGACTATCTTGATCTCAGAAAGCCTATCTATAGAGAAACCGCTCGTCATGGACATTTCGGACGCGATATTTTTAGATGGGAAAAAACAGATAAAGCGAAAATCTTGAAGAAAGAAGCTGGACTATAAAATAGGAGTGTACATGAAGACAACAGTAAACTGTGACATTAAAGACAGCGCCCTGGCCGAAAAAGGAAAGCTTCGTATTGAGTGGGCGAGCCTTGATATGCCGGTACTCGGTTTAGTGAGTAAGCGTTTTGAAAAAGAAAAGCCTCTTAAAGGTGTTACTATCGCCGCGTGCCTTCACGTCACTACGGAGACGGCAAATCTCATGCTGACCCTACAGGCAGGCGGAGCCGATATCGCTCTTTGTGCGTCTAATCCTCTAAGTACGCAGGATGATGTTGCCGCAAGTCTTGTGCATGATTACGGAATCCCGGTGTTCGCGATTAAAGGCGAAGATAACGACACATATTATCGGCATATAAATCAGGCGCTGGATATGAAACCGTCTATAACTATGGATGACGGAGCCGACTTAGTCAGTACAATACACAGTAAGAGAAGAGAGCTTCTGAAGCATATAGTGGGAGGTACGGAGGAAACAACCACCGGCGTAATTCGTCTAAGAAGTATGGCTGAACAGAAACAACTAGAGTATCCGATAATAAGCGTTAATGACGCGAACACGAAACATCTTTTTGATAACAGGTACGGAACAGGTCAGAGCACCCTAGATGGGGTAATAAGGGCAACCAATAGACTTATTGCCGGTTCCTATGTGGTTGTCGCTGGTTTCGGGTGGTGCGGCAAGGGTGTAGCCATGAGGGCAAAAGGGCTTGGCGCTCATGTTATAGTTACAGAGATCGATCCTCTAAAGGCCCTTGAGGCGGTAATGGAAGGTTATCAGGTAATGCCTATGGACGAAGCTGCGGCTATAGGAGATATATTTATAACTGTTACAGGAGATATCAATGTTTTGGATATCCACCATATGAAGAAGATGAAGGACGGAGCGATAATTTCTAACTCCGGGCATTTTAATGTGGAAATAAATATCGCGGGTTTGGAAAAACTCTCTAAGAATAAACGCAAGGTGCGTGAGTTTGTCGATGAGTATACTATGAAAGACGGAAGGAAGATATGCCTTTTAGGCGAGGGAAGGCTTATTAATCTTGCCGCCGCTGAAGGCCATCCTGCCGCGGTTATGGACATGAGTTTCTGCAATCAGGCATTGGGCGCGGAATATATGGTGAAGGAAAATAAGAAACTTTCGAAGAGTGTTTACCCGGTTCCTGAGGTGATTGACAAAAAAGTAGCCGAGTTAAAACTCAAGAGTATGGACGTGAATATAGATGTTTTGACTCCCGAGCAGAAGAAATATTTAGAAAGCTGGGAGCATGGAACGTAAGAGTGCTGAAGAGCTGATGGCTGAAGATCTGAAGCGGAAATTTTTAACTTCAGTCTTCAGCACACTAGCCTTCAGGTCTAATTGTAATGAAATCTTACTTAAAGCTCCTTATATTGTTTCTTGCATCAATCGCAATAACAATTTTTATTTCTCCGTTGATAGCTAGTTTTGTTCCATTCCCTCTGCATAAAATAATGAGCCGAGCCATATTAGTGGTTACCTTCTTTATGTTTTACCACTACAGGGAACATCTTGGGATAGAAAATATAAAATCTCTTGGTTTGGGATTTGATAAAAAGTGGCGTATTTTATTTGTGACGGGCATTTTCACGGCGACCATCTCCATAGGCGCGGTACTGGGTTTGATGGTTTACGGCAAAGTAAGGTTTTTTGTTCAAGACATTACTTTTCCAGGTATTGCGGAGCATATAGCGGAATATCTTTTGGCGGGTATCGCGGTTGGAGTTATTGAAGAATGTTTTTTTAGAGGTTTTGTATTGCAGAGCCTTTTAAAAGATTCAAGCGTGTATTTTTCGGTATTTTTAACCAGTATTTTGTACGCCTTAATCCATTATTTTAGGATATTTAAAAGCGTGCGTGTTGATGTTTTGGATTTGGAGACTAGTACAAGAGTTAGTTCTCTATTTTTTAAATCATTTTCAGAAAATTTACCAAATGTGTGGCCGTCAGTTATAGGCCTCTTCCTATTGGGCATTCTTTTATCGGTAGCATATCTTCGGACCGGATCTCTTGCTCTAAGTATAGGACTGCACGCGGGGTTTGTTTTGGGAGTAAAAACGATAAGTTGTGTCACCGATGTAACTCCTCCGGAGCCGTTTTGGGGAGGGGATGTTGTGGCGAATCCGATAGCGTGGGGAGCATTAGTTATCCTTTCATTAGTAATAGTTCTGTCAATGCGTCACAAAGATGCAAATAAAATCTTGGTTAAAAAAGTGTAAGGAAGAGCTTTTAGACCTTATTTATCCTAAGGTTTGTTTTGGGTGCAATAGGCGTCTACTCCCAAGTTGTGAAAAATACATTTGCACCGACTGCCTGCAAAAAATAGAAAAACCCGCCAATCCTTTTTGTCTGTCCTGCGGAAAGACAATAGATCGTGAAAACGAGACAAGATGCGCGGGATGCGCCGGAGTCAGGTATTCATTCGCTAAGGGATATACGGCGTCGATTTACGAGGGTGTGATAAAAGAAGGGATACATTTTCTGAAATACAATTCCTGCACCCATCTCGGCGGTACGCTTGGTTCCATAATGTCTGATTTTGCCGATGAGAATATTCCGATGAAAGATATTGATGTAATTATACCGATCCCGCTTCATTGGAAACGCAAAAGAGACAGGGGATTTAATCAGGCGGAGATGTTGGCGGAGGTTCTAAGCAAGAAGACCGGTGTTCGGCTTGAGACAGGTGTTTTATTTCGGGTGCATCCCGTGCATACGCAGGTTACTCTATCAAGACAAAAGAGATTTAATAATATAGAAGGCGCTTTTACCGTGAAAAATAGGGAGAAAGTTTTAGGGCAACATATTTTGTTGGTAGACGATGTTTTCACTACCGGCGCCACATTTAACGAATGCGGTAAGGTGCTATTAAATGCCGGCGCGAAAGAAGTATGGGTATTTAGCCTGACAAGAGGTGTTTTGCAGAAATAATATCACAATTTATATCCAATTTTTCTTAGCAGTCCCTTACGCCATTTTATATCATCCTCTTTTTCGATACCTTTTGGTTTTGCGCCGTCGATAACTCCCATAATGCCCCTGCCTTGTTCGGATTCTGCTACTATGATTTCAACAGGATTCGCGGTGGCGCAATATATTCGACATACTTCAGGTATGTTTTTAATAGCGTTTAAAACATTTATAGGATAGGAATTTTTTAGAAAAATTATAAATGTATGACCGGCGCCGATTGAGAGAGCATTGTCCTCGGCTAGTTTTTTGAGATCTGGATCATTGCCCTCACTTCGAACTAGGCACGCGCCGCTGGACTCGCAGAAGGCAATCCCAAATTTTATATTAGGCATTGATCCTACAAGAACCTCATAAAGGTCCTCAACGGTCTTTATAAAATGACTCTGGCCAAGGACTAAATTTGCATCATCGGGTTTGGATATTTTTACAGTTTTAAATTCCATTGTTTTCCTCCAAGCGGACATTTCAGACAATTCGGTTTCTTTTTACAATAATCCTTTCCCAATTTTACTATTAAAGCGTGATACTCGTTGAACAATTTTACATCATTCGGAAGATTTTTCATAAATAAATTTTGAATGTCGCGATAGTCGGAATCTTCTTCGCAAAGTTTGTGCCTTGAGAAAATCCTTTTTGTGTAGGCATCCACCACAAAAATCGGTTTGTAGCACGCGTATAAAAGTATTGAATCCGCGGTTTCGGGGCCTATGCCATGAACATTAAGCAATTTATGTCGTAGCTCTTCGAGCGGTTGCTTCGACATTTTAGAAAGACTGCCTTCATGTTCGTCAAATAAAAAACTGATGAAGCTCTTTAGACGACGCGCCTTTATGTTGTAATATCCGGCGGGCCGTATAAGCCCGGCTAGTTCGGATAATGAGGTATCACGTAAAGCGATAGGGGAGAGTAGGTGTTCATTTTTTAGATTGGTAATCGCCTTTTCTACATTTTTCCAGTTCGTGTTTTGCGTGAGTATGGCTCCGATACAAACCTCGAACGGCGTGTCTCCTGGCCACCAATATTGCGGGCCAAATGATTTATTCAATAAATTGTATATGCGACGGATAAATCTAGAGTTGGCGCTCATTTAAAGGTATAAACTTTTCTAATAGTTTCTAAAACATGCCAACTGCATTTCATGCCTTTCGGGAAATGCACTAGGTCGCCCTTATTTATTGCTACCTTGTCGCCGGCATCGGTTGTGACAATAACCTTACCTTCAAACACATAGGCTGTTTCGTCTTCGCTATATTCCCAGTCAAAAGTAGTCGGCTCACAACTCCACGGAGACCAGCTCTTTATGTTCAGTTTGTCCAGTTGTTCTTTTGTTGGTTTTTCGATTTTAATATTTTTCATAATTACTCCACCGCATTTTCTGGAGTGTCAATGTTAACTACAGAGGCTTGTTTTTTTGTGTTATATCTTTGGGCGATGAGTGACTTGCGATCTGGTTCGTAAATTGTAAAAAAACCACCGTTTGCATCAGGTATATACAAAGGAAAATTTAGAATATTTATCTTGTCCGGTATCTGAAACTTTTCAGGACCCCATAAATATTTTCCCCTGGCAGTATTGTTTCTTCTTTCGGCAAAGAAATTATCGCCGTTTTTATCTGTGCTTAATATTATGACACTATTTTGATCGGAAGGTAAAATGTCGTATATCATAAACTCCCCTTCTTCTGAAGTACCTGCTCTGTCTCCTTTCCCGGTTATGATTTGGACAAAGGACTTATCAGATGTCCCACTTTTATAACTTTCAGTCCATCCGACAACAATCTTGTCCGTGCCGATACTTTTGCGATGAATTCAAAATTGTCATGATGCTCGGGATATTATGAGCAAAAGAGTTGATTAATGTCAGTGTTCTGTATAAATGACAAAGGCACCGTCTGCAAGGACAGTGCCTTTGTTCTACAGCGATGCAAATCTATTTTAACAAATCTTCATTTATTGTTATCTTCGCTTTGCCTTTTAGTTCAGCCGAATATGTGTCAAACGCGGTCTTCTGTTTATCTCTCGCTAGCTTTTGTTTCAGCTCGTCTTTTACTTCGTCAAAAGACTTTTGCTGTTCCGCTTTTTTGTCGGTGACTTTAATTATGTGATAACCAAACTGTGTTTTTACTGCTCCCGACAGCTCCTCTACCTTGAGGCTATACGCGGCTTCCTCAAATTCGGGGACTACTTGCCCTTTTGAAAAATATCCAAGGTCTCCGCCTTTTGCCTTAGACGGGCAGTCAGAATTATCTTTTGCTAATGTCGCGAAATCGGCTCCGCCCTTCAACTGTTTTAATAGGTCTTCAGCTTTTGTCTCAGCGGCCTTTTTCTCGTCATCGGTCGCTGTCTCTTTTACGGCAACTAGTATGTGTGAAGCCTGCACCTGTTCTGGGACCTTGAACTCGTCTTTGTGTTCATCATAGTATTTTTTTGCTTCTTCATCCGTAACATTCACTTTTTCGAGCACTTCTTTTTCAAGCAATTTCTGCGCCAGCAGCTTGTTCTCGATTTTCGCTAAGGCTTGTACGACATCCTTATCCTTCTCAAGTCCTTGCTTTTTTGCTTCCTGTGCAAGTAACTCCTGTAGTACTAGGTCGTCCAAGAATTTTTTCTTATTCGCGTTTATCATAGCCTTGTAGTTTGCCGGAACGCTCGCCAACTCGTTATTAAAATCCGCCATTGTGATTTTCGCGCTGTTTACTTCCGCAAGGACCTGCTCGTCTCCCGCCGGTTTACTTACGACCGCTTTTGTGTCCGTCGCCTTTACATCCGCCGCTTTCACATCTGCCGCAGGTTTTGTATCTTTTTTCTCTGCCTTATCTTTCGCGTAGACAGAAGAAAAACTAAACGCCACCAATGCTACTACAACAAAAAACTTTCTCATACCTCTCCTCCTCCTTTTCTGAAACCGCTATAGGCACGGGTTGAAAAACACCGTGTCAAAAGGGTTTTCATTTTTTTGTCTTCTTTAATACTTTGCCCATTCTCAACATGGCCTCTTTTAAATTCTCCATGCTAGAGGCATATGAAATTCGAATATATCCCTCGCCGGATGGTCCGAAAGCTGTTCCGGGAACAACGGCCACTTTTTCCTCTTGAAGTAAATAGTTCGCGAATTCGGCAGAATCCATGCCGGAGGCTTTTATTGATGGGAAAGCGTAAAAAGCGCCCTCTGGCATATTGCATTCAAACCCCATTTCATTTAGGCTAGTGATAACAAACTGTCTGCGCCTCTTGTATTCGTCCACCATCAATTGAACCGCTTTTTGCCCGTTTTGAATCGCTTCAAGCGCGGCTATTTGTCCCATCGTTGATACGCACATCATTGTGTACTGATGGATTTTTGTCATGGCGTCTATGACTTCACTTGGAGCGGCCGCGTATCCTACTCTCCACCCAGTCATCGCGTACGCCTTTGAAAATCCGTTGAGATAAATGCATTTGGATTTCGCGCCGTTCAATGCAGGCCAAGGAGTGTGCGGCATATCGTAACTCAGGGCGCAATAAACCTCATCTGTTATAACCGTTAAATCATGTTTTTTTAGCGCATTATTCAATTGTTCAAGCTCGCGTTTTGTGTATGAAGTGCCTGTGGGATTAGCCGGATAATTGATCAAAATTGCCTTAGTTTTTTTCGTGCAGGCCTTACCAATCATTTCTGGAGACAATTTGTATCCGTTAGCGGCTTCTGTCTTGATAAATACGGGAGTTCCTCCCGCTAAGGTTACTACAGGGCCGTATGCGACAAAAGACGGTTCCGGAATAATGACTTCGTCTCCCGGATTTATTATCGCCCTAATGGCCAAGTCAAACGCTTCACTAACACCAACGGTTATTAACATTTCCGATTCCGGATCATATTCTATTTTGTGCTCATGTCTGAGATGGTGTGAAATTGCGACGCGGAGTTCTTTTAAACCCTTGTTGGATGTATATGAGGTAAATCCCTGTTCAATGCTGTGGATAGCGCTTTCGCATACGTTCCAAGGCGTGTCAAAATCCGGTTCTCCTACGCCAAGGGAAATCACATCTTTCATCCCTACGACTAGGTCGAAGAATTTGCGTATGCCGGAAGGTTGAATTGTCGAAGCAAGTTGAGATATTTCAATCATAAAATTATCGCAATCCTCTTGTCCTTTTCTGGTTTTACTAAAATATCGTGGTCTTCTTTATAGGTTTTCAAGAGAAAATGCGTCACGGTTCCTCTCACGTTTTCCATAGGGGACAATTTCTCCGCCACAAAACGCGCGACAGTTTGAAGGTCTTTACCTTCCACAACTAACAAAAGGTCATATGTACCGCTCACAAGATGACAGCTTACTACCTCGTGGAATTTGTATATTCTCTCCGCCATATTGTCAAAACCGACGTCTTTTTGGGGGGCGATTTTTACTTCGATGAGGGCTCGTACGGGATGCGACTCCTCTTTTACCAATTCCTTATTCAGGATTGCCTTATACTTTACAATCAATCCGGATTGTTCAAACTTTTTTATCGCTTTCTTCACGTCAGCGACGCTTTTTTTTGTCATTCGCGATATTTCTTCCGGGGTAGTCCTTGCGTCTTTTTCAAGTATCGTTAAAATCTCATCCATAAATCCCTCCCTTGTTTGCGGGATTAAACAAACACGTCTTGAACAAAAAGACATTCTATTACTATGACACGAAAAATGCAAGATTTTTCCAGTATCGGGCTGAAATAGGGGTTTGCCTATATCTGCCTAAAAAAATTTGATTTGACAAAGTATTTTAGAAAGCATAGAATATTGACAAATGAAAGAGAATGTGTCAAATACAAAGAAAGTATCTGCCGTATATAACTCTGTTGTTAACCGCTGTATAAACAAATCTGTGTTTTTTTTCTTTTTTTTCCTTTTCGTTTTGACGTTCTTGCGCGTTGTGTTTTCTGAATCTCATGAACCCTCGCACGGATTTTTAGTTTTCCGTGGTTTGACTTGATGAGACAATTATGCAGACAGTAAATGATTGTGTTGCTGTTTCCAATAAAAGAACGTTTGAGCGTGTTTACGGCAATTTTACTGCAACTATTGAAACTTCTTGTATAGGGTTGAAGGAAGTTATCTGTCGAAATATAAGTGAAGGCGGAATATACCTTGAAATTGTCTTCTCCAAATTTGATTCCCCCAGTATCTCTGTTATTTATCTAAGAAATGAAGTTGTTAAAGTTTCTGTGAGGCTTAATGATGAAGAGTTTGTGTCGACCGGTATGGTTAGGTGGATCAAAGAAGTTATACCGTCCCTATATCCGACGGAAAAGAGATTTGGGGTTGGTATTGAATTTATTCAAATATCTCAATATCAGAGAAATAAAATAAGGGACTACGTCGATAGCACAAAGAGCTGCAGAGAAAATAATCCGTTAATGTTAGAGTTTCCTCTTTTCATTGGGGGAAGGGACGTTGATACCGGTAGGTACGAATATCAGCCATACATAGAGAAAATGCTTGTTGATCCGGAATATACTTCATTTGTAGTAAAAAGTCTTAAGCGGGGAAAAGCAGCAGGCAGGAGCAGCGAATATATTTACGGGAAGTACTGCATTGGGGATACGGAACATTTTAATGATGCCATTAAAGCGGCTGATTCTGCCAGTAAGATTTATAAAACTTTTAACGTGGATAAGAGGGCTAAGATTGTTTTCGATATCCATAATAAGTTGAAGCAGTGTAAGGAGCAATTTGTAGAAATGTTAGTTACTGAGGGACATCCTAGAAGATTGGCCGAATGGGAGTTCTCCGGGATGTTAAAGGGTACAGCTCCGGAGACAGTTAATTTTTGCAGAATGAATTTGGAGGCATTCATCGGTAGGGATGAGAATGAGGATATTTTTCTTTATAGAAAGCCTGACGGAGTGGTGTGTATCGCTACGCCTAAGAATGCTCCATCTAGTATTTCAGTTATCGGGGTATATGCGTTAATGGCCGGTAACGCCATTGTTGTTAAACCTCCCTTGTCAATCCCGATATCGACGATATTTTTCTGGAGAGATATTATTAACAAATCCGCAATCGAAAACGGCGCTCCAGAAGGAGTTGTCAATATTGTGATAGGTAATTCACAGAAGGTCATGCAAAGCTGGTTAGATAGCCCGTTGGTAAATGATATTCTCTATATCGGCGATAGCACAAAAGGTATTGAATTAGGTAAGGAAATATATTCTAGAGGTAAGAAGCCCATTCTAGAGCTCTCCGGCAATGACAAGATATTCATATGGGAAGACGCATCGCTTGATGAGGCGACAAACGCTCTTTTGCAGTCTTTTTATGGCTCAGCACAGATATGTATGGTTCCGAAAATGGCCTTTATACATCAAGAAATTTATTCAAAATTTATGAATGTCTTCCTAGAAAAAGTGAGGTCTTTGAAGCCAGGGCTCCCATCCGATACGGACACTGTATTGTCCCCCGTAGGGAAGCTTGCCGAATTTGGTAAGGTCCTAAGGGATGCGTTGGAAAAAGGTGGTAAGCTGGTGTGCGGCGGAAACAGGATTAATCATTGCGGAGTTAAGGATGAACAAGGTATATTTTTGGAGCCGACTATTATGGAATTTAGTGATTCGCAGGTGTCGACTAATATTCGCTGCCTGACGGAAGAAAATTTTTATCCATTGCTTCCCGTTATAAAAGTCACAGGGGGCGATAATAAAGAGATATTCGAGAAAATGATAGATTTCACAGCCTTGGACGGATTCGGATTAAGGATATCCGTATGGACTACGTCGACGGACTATATAGATAAATTTTCTACAAATATTATGCACGGAGGTATAATAAGAATAAATTCAAGCCATATAGGGTTTTCTCTGTATTTATCAAATAACGGAGGGACTGGAAAATCCGGAGGGCCGTTTGGCGAAATGGCTTATATTTGGCAAAAAACGACGCATATGCAGGGTGTGAGCGTATCAACATTATGATATGAAAAGTGATGTTTTTATTGCATCCTCTTTAATAGCGAGTTCGATTTGCTGGGTTTTGGCATTGTCTATAGATCTAAAGAACAGGCTTGCCAAAAGGAATCAATCCTTCGTGCTTTTACTTTTGTCGATTGGCGTATGGACAATGTTTCCATATGTCGCTAGTAGAACTTTAGACGATAAAACGGTTCTATTTTACAGCAGGCTAGTTTATATTGCCGCTATCTTTACCCCCGCCAATTTTTATAGAGCCATGTCCATTCTTTTGGAAAACGAGAAATTAAAGATAAATAAGGTCATAATCAAGATTTCTTATTTTACCTCGTCCGTTCTGTGCTTATTTAGCTTTAGCCGTTTCTTTATTAAGGGGATTAATAAGTACCAGCCCAATTTTTTTGTCGAACCCGGCATTTTGTATCCGTTCTTTATAGCTTTTTTTGGTTTAATCTGCGGAATGACTTTCTATAATCTGTACGTGAACCACAAAAAAGCCATAGGGGCTAGAAAAAATCAAGTTAAATATGTTTTTGTAGCGTTTACGGTGGCATTTATAGGAGGAGTTCTTCATGTGTTCGCCCCATATGTCAATATGGAACTTATACCTCATGATGCCTTTATTATTTCTTTCGCGGCTATAATAACCTATGTGGTTATACGATATCGTTTGTTGGATATGACTATAGCCATCAGAAATACTATAGTCTACGCGGGGGAAGTATGTGTGTTGAGCGTTTTTTTATTTTTTCTTTTTGGTTTTTTTGGTTTCAAAGAATTACTTCCTCTGGTTCTATCATCGCTCGGGATAGCTATTGGGATATTGCCTCTTAGAATACTTATAAAAAATTTTGTGGATAACGTAATTTTTAAGGGAAAATACAATTATCAAAAGGCGTTGATTGATATTACCAATGTGGTGCCTACAATAATTGATCAACAAAAACTGCTTGCTTACATAGCGGATAGTGTTACTAAATGTATGCATATTGAAAAAGCGGTAGTTTTTGTTAAAGAAGAACGCCGAGACGCTTATGAGGCAAGTTACGCCATAGGGCTAAATGGCCAATCCAGAGGGAAGGTTATAGAAAGTAAAAACAATCTTATAGTTTTTTTAAGAAACTACGAGGATATATTAATGAAGTATGAATTAAGTCAGTCCCTGTCATATGAAGAGGTGTGCGAGTTGTGGGAACCGCTAAAGACATTCGAGGTCGAGCTTGTAGTCCCGTTTCATAAGGGGGAAAGCTTAATAGGTTTTATGTGTCTATCAAATAAAGGCGGCGGAGATGTTTTTAATAAAAATGATTTTCAAATACTGCAGACGATTTCTAATCAAGCGGCTGTGGTTGTAGAAAATATCAGGCTTTATAATAAGTTGATTCATTCCGACCGTCAGACTTTTCTTGAGACGCTGGCAAGCGGGGTCAGCCATGAAATGAGGAACCGCCTAGTTGCCATAAGGACATTTATTGACCTCTTCCCGGAAAGAGTGAAAACTGAAAATGTTGACAAAGATTATGTGGAATTTCGGAATCTTGCGGAAAGGGAAATGGGTCGGCTGACAAAAATTATAGACGGTCTTTTAAGTTATTCGAGGGCAGTTGTTACAGGCGGTGAACCGCTTAATATTAATGGAGTGCTTGAAGAAGCTCTTCTTATCATTCAACCAAAATTTAGGGAAAAAGAGATTGTAGTAAAGACCGGATTTAGTCCTGACGTTGGTTTTATTACAGGGGATAAGGGGCGTTTATTGCAGGTTTTTATAAATATCATTCAGAATGGCGTCGACGCGATGAATAAAGGCGGTACAATAGAAATAGCTACTGTTAGTAAGGAAGATGCCGTTGAAATAAAAATATCCGACAATGGAAAAGGCATTCCCAAGGAACACCTAGACGCTATCTTTGAACCATTTTTTACTACAAAACACAATGGAACCGGGCTGGGTCTTTCCATTGTTCAGCGTATAATAAAAGATCATGGGGGTGTCATTAATGTAACAAGTATTCCAAATGAGGGCACAACATTTATAATTTCAATCCCGAAACAGTGCGCCTATTCTCCCGTCGAGGTTGGAGCAAAAGAAGACTTGAAATATTGGAATGTGAAGAGGGAATAAAATTTTTTTTGCTACACCTCTTGACATGATTCTGCCTTCGTGTTAGAATGCCTCCGGATAATAAATGTATAAGATTACTAAGAAAAAGTAATTTTTTTTGAAAATTTGTATTGACAATATTTGTCAGTTATCATAACATGTCGCCACTTTAAAACGATGTTATAAAACATCGTAATAGGTTTTTATTTTTCTAAAGCTGGATGGTAATTCAAATATTAATGTTCAAACATTAATATTTTTTTGTGATGTTGTTCTTTGAGGATTTCATGGTGCGATACACCCGTTGTAAAAGTTGTAAAGAAATCCTATTCCAAATGGAATAGGTACAGGATAATCTCTACGGAGAGTTTGATCCTGGCTCAGAACGAACGCTGGCGGCGTGGATTAGGCATGCAAGTCGAACGGTCCCGCAAGGGATAGTGGCGTAAGGGTGAGTAACACATGGGTAATCTACCTTTGGCTTGGGAATAACTTCGCGAAAGCGGAGCTAATACCGAATAACATACATGAGTCACATGATTTATGTATCAAAGCCGCAAGGCGGCTAAAGATGAGCCCGTGTTCTATCAGCTAGTTGGTAGGGTAACGGCCTACCAAGGCTAAGACGGATAGCTGGTCTGAGAGGACGACCAGCCACACTGGAACTGAGACACTGTCCAGACTCCTACGGGAGGCTGCAGTCGAGAATCTTCCCCAATGGGCGCAAGCCTGAGGGAGCGACGCCGCGTGTGGGATGAAGGTCTTCGGATTGTAAACCACTGTCGACCCGGATGAATAATGACAGTACGGGTAGAGGAAGCCACGGCTAACTCTGTGCCAGCAGCCGCGGTAATACAGAGGTGGCGAGCGTTGTTCGGAATTACTGGGCGTAAAGGGTGTGTAGGTGGGTATGAAAGCCTTGTGTGAAATCCTTCGGCTTAACCGGAGAACTGCACGGGGGACTGCATATCTTGAGTACAGTTGAAGAGAGCGGAATTCTCGGTGTAGCGGTGAAATGCGTAGATATCGAGAAGAACACCAGCGGTGAAAACGGCTCTCTATTCTGATACTGACACTGATACACGAAAGCTAGGGGAGCAAATGGGATTAGATACCCCAGTAGTCCTAGCCGTAAACGATGTACACTTGGTGTGTTTCCGCAAGGAGGCGTGCCGAAGCTAACGCGATAAGTGTACCGCCTGGGGACTACGGCCGCAAGGCTAAAACTCAAAGGAATTGACGGGGACCCGCACAAGCGGTGGAGCATGTGGTTTAATACGACGCAACGCGTAGAACCTTACCAGGGCTTGACATGCTGGTGGTAATTTTGATGAAAGTCAGAATGACCCTTCTGGGGAGCCAGCACAGGTGTTGCATGGCTGTCGTCAGCTCGTGTCGTGAGATGTTCGGTTAAGTCCGGCAACGAGCGCAACCCCTATCATTAGTTGCCCCCCTCAAGTTTAGTGGATAGATTGCTGAATTTGAGGGGGGGATCTCTAGTGAGACTGCCTCGTAAAACGAGGAGGAAGGTGGGGATGACGTCAAGTCATCACGGCCCTTACGTCCTGGGCTACACACGTGCTACAATCCCTACTACAGAGGGCTGCAATACCGCGAGGTGGAGCCAATCCCAAAAAGTAGGGCCAGTTCAGATCGGAGTCTGCAACTCGACTCCGTGAAGCCGGAATCGCTAGTAATGGCGGATCAGCTACGCCGCCGTGAATACGTTCCCGGGTCTTGTACACACCGCCCGTCACGTCACCCGAGCTGATTGCACCCGAAGTCTCTATTTATAGGGCCCACGGTGTGATTGGTGAGGAGGACGAAGTCGTAACAAGGTAGCCGTACGGGAACGTGCGGCTGGATCACCTCCTTTCAAAAAAACATGAAAAAGAAGCAAGTGTTACGGTAGTGTATCGCACTGTAAAATCCTCAAAGGCTGTTCTTTAAGACACTGAGGGGCGCTAAGAATTAAATGTTAAAGTCATGAAGTTACTAAATTTGATTTTTGATATTTAATTTTTAATTTTATTAGGGCCTCTAGCTCAGTTGGTTAGAGCGTGCCCCTGATAAGGGCAAGGTGGGTGGTTCGATTCCACTGAGGCCCATAACCAAATTTGCACGGCAAATTTGGAAATTCGAAATACGAAATACGAAGCACGAGAAGGGTGCTTCGGATTTCGAGTTTAGAATTTCGGATTTCCTCGACTATGTCGAGGCATGGGGGCGTAGTTCAATTGGGAGAACGCCTGCTTTGCAAGCAGGAGGTCACCGGTTCGACTCCGGTCGTCTCCAAAAATAAATGATAAGATAAAGAACCAAAGAACGAAAGAGAAAAGATTCTTGCGTTCTTTAGTTTTTTAAAAAATGTTCTTTGACAACTAAGCCTCAATAAAATTTAGATTTTATTGAGTGATGTAGCCTAAAAGGGTAAGTTGAAAACTTACAATTTATTACAATTTTTTTTGTGGTCAAGTTACTAAGGGTATACGGTGGATGCCTTGGCACCAAGAGGCGATGAAGGACGTGGTAAGCTACGATAATCCTCGGGGAGTCGCAAACAGACTTTGATCCGGGGGACTCCGAATGGGCAAACCCATCCAGATTCATCTCTGGATACTGCCCCGATTTATCGGGGCGGAGCAAAACTGAGGGAACTGAAACATCTAAGTACCTTGAGGAATAGAAACTCCGATTCTCGGAGAATTCCCTAAGTAGCGGCGAGCGAACGGGGAAGAGCCTAAATCCTAATTGTTTAAAAGCCTGCGTGCGTTGCAATTGGGAGGTTGCGGGATTCAGCTGGTTCCGAATGCAGTCGGGACGATCTGTCAAAAAATATTTTTATAATCGAACAGTCTGGAAAGATTGGCCATAGACGGTGATAGCCCCGTAGATGAAATAGAAATATCAGGTCGGGCTGGATTCCCAAGTACTGTGGGACACGTGAAACCCCGCAGGAAGCTGCCAAGACCACTTGGCAAGGCTAAATACTAATTGGTGACCGATAGTGAACAAGTACCGTGAGGGAAAGGTGAAAAGAACCCCGAGAGGGGAGTGAAATAGTACCTGAAACCGTATACTTACAAGCGGTAGGAGCCTCGTCGCAAGACGGGGTGACTGCGTGCCTTTTGCATAATGAACCGGCGAGTTATCCTGACTAGCGAGCTTAATTCCGGTTTGTCGGAAATAGGCGTAGGGAAACCGAGTCCAAATAGGGCGATTTAGTTAGCCGGGATAAGCCCGAAACCAAGTGAGCTACCCATGGACAGGATGAAGTCCGTTTAACAGCGGGCGGAGGTCCGAACCTTTGCATGTTGAAAAGTGCCTGGATGATCTGTGGGTGGGAGTGAAAGGCTTAACAAACTTGGAAATAGCTGGTTCTCCTCGAAATAGCTCTAGGGCTAGCCTCGTATAAATGAGTTATGGGGGTAGAGCACTGATTGGGCTAGGGCCCTTACCGGGGTTCCGAAACCATTCAAACTCCGAATACCATAATTTCTTACTACGGGAGTCAGACCGCGCGGGATAAGCTGCATGGTCAAAAGGGAAACAGCCCAGATTGACAGCTAAGGCCCCTAAACATAGGTTAAGTGACAAAAGATGTGGAATTGCTAAGACAGCTAGGATGTTTGCTTAGAGGCAGCAATCATTTAAAGAGTGCGTAACAGCTCACTAGTCGAGCGATTCTGCGCCTAAAATGATCGGGACTAAAACCTATTGCCGAAGCTACGGACTTACGATTGCCTTCGGGTAATTGTATTTGGTAGAGGAGCGTTCTGTTCTGCAGTGAAGGTACGGCGGGAGCCGTGCTGGAGCGGACAGAAGTGATTATGCCGGTATGAGTAACGATAATCCCAGTGAGAAACTGGGACGCCAGAAACCCAAGGGTTCCCCCGCAATGTTAATCATCGGGGGGTTAGTCGAAACCCTAAGCTGAGGCCGAACGGCGTAGGCGATGGGAAATCCGTTAATATTCGGATACTACCTTATTAATGGCAATGGAGTGACATAGGAGGAAAGGTCTACCTTGGATTGGAAGTCAAGGGCTAAGCTACTAATGATGATTCTAGGCAAATCCGGAATCGCTAGTCATGAGTAGCGAATGGGACCCCAGCTTTCGGGTTGGGGGAACTGATTGGACTAACTATCAAGAAATAACTTCTAGCCTCTGCGACGCAAGTCGCGGGTAAATTAGTAGGGTATTCGTACCGTAATCCGACACAGGTGGGTGCCCTGAATATGGGAAGGCGCTCGAGAGAACCCTCGTTAAGGAACTCGGCAATTTAGCCTCGTAACTTCGGGAGAAGAGGTCCCCAACCTCGCGTTGGGGCGCAGTGAAAGGGCCCAAATGACTGTTTACCAAAAACACAGGTCTCTGCTAAGACGAACCAAAAGTCAACGTATAGAGACTGATACCTGCCCGGTGCTGAAAGGTTAAGGTGATTTGTTATTCCACTTCGGTGGGAGAAGCTCAGAACCAAAGCCCCAGCAAACGGCGGCCGTAACTATAACGGTCCTAAGGTAGCGAAATTCCTTGTCGGGTAAGTTCCGACCTGCACGAATGGTATAACAAGTTGGGCGCTGTCTCAACGAGGGACTCGGTGAAATTGTAGTAGCTGGGAAGGTTCTGCTTACCCGCGGCGAGACGGAAAGACCCCGTGAACCTTTACTGTACTCTGATATTGGATTTTGATTCTGTATGTGTAGGATAGGTGGGAGACTTTGAAGCCCTGGCGTCAGCTGGGGTGGAGTCGTCGGTGAAATACCACCCTTATAGTCTTGAAATCCTAACCTACTGCAGTGAATCCTGCGTAGAAACAGTGTCAGACGGGCAGTTTAACTGGGGCGGTTTCCTCCAAAAGGGTATCGGAGGAGTCCAAAGGTTCCCTCAACTCCGTCGGCAATGGAGTGTTGAGCGTAAAGGTATAAGGGAGCTTAACTGTGACCCTGACAAGGGGAACAGATGCGAAAGCAGGGCTTAGTGATCCGGCGGTTGCGCGTGGAAGCGCCGTCGCTCAGCGAATAAAAGGTACTCCGGGGATAACAGGCTTATCGGGCCCAAGAGTTCATATCGACGGCCCGGTTTGGCACCTCGATGTCGGCTCATCGCATCCTGGGGCTGGAGAAGGTCCCAAGGGTTTGGCTGTTCGCCAATTAAAGCGGTACGTGAGCTGGGTTCAGAACGTCGTGAGACAGTTCGGTCCCTATCTGCCGTGGGCGTATGATATTTGAGGAGAGCAGTCCCTAGTACGAGAGGACCGGGATTGACGAACCAATGGTGTTCCAGCTGTCCTGCCAAGGGCACTATGCTGGGTAGCCAAGTTCGGGCATGAGAAGCGCTGAAAGCATCTAAGCGCCAAACATACTCCAAGATTAGATATCACTTCCGTAAGGATATAGACTCCTTGAAGACTACAAGGTTGATAGGCCTCGTGTGTAAGTCCAGTAATGGATTGAGCTTAGAGGTACTAATAAGTCTATTGGCTTGGCCACTTAATTTTTTGGCTTGTCTTGGCGGCTGCATCACTCTATTAAGTTTAAAATTTCTGAAGGCTTAGTTGTTTCACAAGTAATAATTTTCCGGTGACAATAGCGGAGGAGTCACACCCGTTCCCATTCCGAACACGGAAGTTAAGCCCTCTAGCGCCGATGGTACTGTCTAAAAACGGGAGAGTAGGACATTGCCGGATTTAATATTAAAATGAGGAGGCGTTCATAATAAGCGCCTCCTTAACAAAATGATATGAATATAACACGATCAATACACAAAGGCGAATTAGAGAAAGAATGGTACATTATCGATGCAAAGGATAAGGTGCTTGGAAGGCTCTGTAGTAATGTTGCCAAAATTCTCTTGGGAAAGCACAAGCCGACATATACGCCAAATGCGGACGTGGGGGATTTTGTCGTAGTTATAAATGCAGAAAAGGTAAAAGTGACCGGAAAGAAATTCACAGATAAAATGTACGAGAAATATTCAGGATATCCGGGTGGAAGAACTTTAAGGACATACAAAGAGGTACTAAGGGAAAAACCCACAAGAATAATAGAAGAAGCAGTTAGAGGGATGATCCCGCATTCAAAGCTTGGAAACGTGATGTACAAAAAATTGAAAGTATATACCGGAAGTGAACATCCGCACTGTTCACAGAATCCAAAACAGATAACAGTCACCAAGGAATAAAATTTATATGGAAGAAAATAAAACTGTACAATATGGTTTTTCGGTGGGGAGAAGAAAGACTGCTGTCGCGAGAGTAAGACTAACGCAGGGTAAAGGCGAGCTAAAAGTTAATAAAATAAAAGGGGAAGAGTATTTTCCTTTAGAGAATCATATAAGGGTTGTACAGAGACCGTTTAGAATAGCCAATTGCGTGAATAAATATGACGTGTATGCGATTCTTAGGGGCGGTGGATTTGCAGGACAGGCTGATGCGCTCGCCATGGGGATATCGCGTGCGTTAATTAAAGCTGAACCGATTTTAAGGGGTGTCCTGAAAAAAGCCGGTTTATTAAGACGTGATCCGAGAGAAAAAGAGAGAAAGAAATACGGACAGAAAGGCGCTCGTAAGAGATTCCAGTTCTCGAAACGATAAAAGATGTCATTTTTGCGTCTCGAAAAATATTTCAATAAAAAAACACGCTTCTCATTGAGAGGCGTTTTTTTATGGGCAAGTACTAAATTTTAGAGCGCAATTTGGCTCTATTGAATTCGTCAAGAACTACTATCTTTGGGTGGAATTTATTTGCCTGAGCGAGAGAAAAAGAAGCGAAGGACATTATTGTTACCTTGTCCCCAACCTTACCTAGTTTTGCTGCAGCGCCGTTGAGGCCAATAATTCCTGTTTTCGGTTCGCCTTTAATGGCATAGGTTTCAAGACGGGAGCCGTTCGTTATATTTGACACGAGTACTTTTTCGTATGGAAGTAAACCGCAAGCCTTCATTAAGTCAGCGTCGATAGTTATACTGCCTTCGTAGTCAATACTGCTTTGCGTCACCGTTGCGCGGTGAATTTTTGATTTCAAAATAGTTATTCTCATGGCGGAGATGGTAACAAAAAAGGATGTAGTTGTGAAGAAGAAAGATGGTATAATTTCGCGTATGGAGCATTATCCGTTTCTAAAACATCTGGAGGAATTGAGAAAAAGAATAATATATTGCGTGGTAGCGATAATTGTTTTTTCTATCGCATCGTATGGTTTTGCGGATAGACTGCTGTATTTTCTTGCAAAACCCATCGGGAAACTAGTATTTGTAAAACCGATGGAAGCGTTTATGTCTTACCTGAAGCTTTCTGTTTTCTGCGGATTATTATTTTCGGTTCCGGTTCTTTTATACCATCTTTGGGCGTTTATAAGTCCTGGCCTAATGCCAAACGAAAAAAAATATGTCGCAGTATATGGGCCTATGAGTATATTGCTGTTTTTTATTGGGAGTGCTTTCGCTTATTTTATAGTAGTGCCTTTTGGGGTAAAGTTTTTGTTATCATACGGCAATTCTTGGCTGGTGCCAATGATAACCGTAGAAAACTATGTGTCTTTTTTTTGCGTTACTTTCCTTGTTTTTGGGGTAATATTTGAATTACCTGTCTTAGTTCTTCTTCTAAGCCAGCTTGGAGTAGTTACTCCGTCACTGCTTCGAAAAAACAGGCGATATATAATTCTTGTGATATTTATCGTAGCCGCTATTTTAACACCACCAGATGTATTCTCCCAGATTATAATGGTAATCCCTTTGATGATTCTCTACGAATTTAGTATTTTCATTTCGTATCTTGGAGGAAGGAAGAAGTGAGGTTATCAAGGGGATCAGGTCTTAGAGGGGATATCGAGATAATCAAGTATATCTAGGTTGTTGCGATATCCTAGATGTACTGATGTCCCTCAAAGACTTGATTTCCTCGTTGCCCTTGATGCCCCTTTTAATAGCACTATACCTGATTCATCACTTTTTGTGCGATTGAGGCGAGTAGTTCCGCTTTTTTGCCGAAGGGTTTTATTGATTTTAAGGATGAGTATATAAGTCTCTTAGCGTAAAGAAGGGTTTCTTTTCTGTTGCGGATTTTAGCCAGCTGATTCCTTTGTCTTTTTCCATGTCCAGTATGTCGTCTATTATTTGAAAGGCTAGCCCCAACTTTTTCCCATAATCGGTCAGGAGTTTTAGTTCTCTAGTAGAGCTGCCGGCTGTTATTGCTCCAATCCTGACAGCGGCGGATATGAGAGCGCCGGTTTTTTGTGCGTAGATTGTTTTAATTGTTTTTTCAGTAATATTACGGTTACCCGCATGGAGGTCCATGACTTGCCCTCCGATTAGACCTTGTTTTCCCGTGCAGGCGGCAATTTCCTTTAATATAGCTATTTTTCTCTCATTCGGAATGTGGCAGTTTACTATCCAGTCATAGGCAAGGTTTAAAAGGGCGTCCCCGGCCAAAAGAGCGATATCTTCGCCGAAGACCTTGTGGTTTGTTAATTTGCCTCGCCTATAGTCATCGTTATCCATACATGGCAGATCGTCGTGAATAAGGCTGAAAGTATGGACTAATTCGATCGCGCTGGCGATCTGTAGTATTATTTTACTTTTTCCGCCCACAGTATTAAATCCCGCTACGCAAAGTATGGGCCTAATTCTTTTGCCGCCATTAATGGTGCTATAGCGAATTGATTTGGATAGTATGTCTGATCCGGAAAGATTCTTGTCCAGATGTTTGTCAATTATTGGTTGTAACTTTTCTATTGTCAGCATAGGACGATGATTATATACTATATTGTCTGCATGACAAACAAAATTATTGGTGTCGTACTTTACGGAAGTTTGTCCTTATTAATAGTAACATTGGCCGGCGCTAGGTTTTTTGAATGCCCTTATAAGGCCTGTACGGGAGAATCTTGTTTTTTTTGCGGTACGCTTACGAGTTTTATTTTCGCCCTGTATGGACAATTTAAATACGCGTGGCAAATCAATCCGGCCGGGATATTTCTTTTAGCGGTGGTTGTTTTTCTGCTTTTGGCATACCTTTTGAGAGGTGTTTTATATGATGGCAATTCTAGATGTTAAACAGCATTGGGAAAAGACGTTGTTAGGGGTAACGCTATTATTTGTGATGCTTTGTGTTGGGATAATGACAAGGAATTTGTTTGTCCTTTCAAATAGTGTTAATTCTGCTTCCGGCAGGACAATTGAACAGTCTTATGTGAAGACCATAAATCGCGAATACTATGATGGGGTTGTAGAAGGGTTCAATGAAAAATATGTCCCCGCGATGGTTCATAAAAGAAATATTTTTGTGCGATCAAAAGTTGAAGGGCCCAAGCAGTTGATTCCCTCCGGCGAATTTGATCTTACGAAGATTGATCAGCGCCTTTATGTCGCAAAAATTTACAGAAAGCCGGTAAAACTTTTATTCAAAGGATACATACAGATGAACGACGGCGTGTATGTCGCTACTATTAACTGGGCGGACAAAACTGATTTTAAGAAAATTGGTGATGATATCAGAGGGTATAAAATAGTGGATTTTAATAAAAACGTGTCCGAGGAGAAGACGATGTGGGGAGGCACGGAAAAGGTTGATAAATCCGTCATTACACTTAAAAAAGAACCGGATGAGCAGTTTACGCTGGAAATCGGGAAGATCGCGCTTGAAAAAGAAATTTACGCGGAAGTATGGGATAGGAAAGAAATGAAGAGTTACGAGCTTTATGTGGGCAGTGAATTTTTAGGTAATAAAGTGCTTGACATTTCTTCCGCAAAAGTTATAATAACTTCTTCTGACGGTGAAAAAATCTCTCTATTTAAAAGGAGTGGAGAGTAAGTAATGTGTAAACTTTTTATGCAGAAAAACTTATCCAAAGCGGTTTTAACCCTCGTAATGCTAGTGGTACCTTTCTATTGCTTAGCGGAAGACGGTACGGCTTCTGTTCCAAATTCCGAAATGCCGGGTGTTGCCGCGGCCGCTTCTGTTCCAGACGTAAAGGCTTTGTACAAGGAGGGGATAGTTCTTTTTAAGGACGGAAAATTAAATGAAGCAAAGGGAAAATTTAATGAGGTCCTGAAGATAGATCCTTTTTTTGAGCCGGCGCGTAGTCAACTTAGGCTTTTGCTTGATGATGAATCAAGAATGTTGAGAAGAGATAAAATAACAAACGAAAAAAATAAGTCCCTTGAAGTCGAGAAAAAATGGGAACATCCGGAGAAAAAAAATACCGGAGGTGAACAGTCCGTCCTGGCAGTCCGCTTCAAATCAGAACAGCAGAAGATAATGGAGTCAAAAGCGCAGCAGATAATTCCTGAAATAAATTTCACCGACGCCCATTTGAGGGATGTTCTGCAGTATCTTTCAAGAATCAGCGGAGTTAATATTATTTTGGACGAAGATATTTTTGTCAAGAAAGGGTCAGGTGAATTAGGTATTACGATAGCGCCTGAATCTGAAACGCCCGATAATAATTCAGCTGAGAACGAAGAAATAGTAAGTGTGCCCATCGCAATAGAGCCATCGGTCATATCCGATAGGGTTACAATCTCCCTCAAAAATATACCGCTTATCGAGGCGCTAAAGTACATATTTTCCGCGAAAGGGCTTAAATACAGGGTAGACGAATACGCGATAGTGGTAAGTTCGCCCCAGCGTCTCAACGAGGTTGAAATGGAGACTAGATATTATCACTTAGTTAGCGGAATAGGAAATTTTACGGAGTTTGTTGAGCCGTCCGGAGAGGTGGAAGATGTCCTTGCGAGTATAGGATCCGAAGAAAACACTGAAAAGAAGGAAACGACTCTTACCATAAAAGATGTGCTTGAGCAGAGCGGTGTGCCGTTTCCGCAAGGCAGCAAAATATTTCTTGATCAGAGGACGGGCACGTTAATTATAAGAAACACGCCGGCTAATTTGGCCATTGTGGAAAATATCTTAAGAATTTTGGATGTAAGTCCGTATCAGATAGAGATCGAGGCAAGATTTGTTCAAATAACTGATGATGCGGCGCAGGAATTGGGTTTTGAATGGATGATTAAAGGGGCCGGCTTTGTTTTTGGCGACAATAAAAGCCTTAGAATTGATAGTAAGACTACGGATCCCGTGTTTGGGCGGTATCCGGATCCTAAAGACATAACTGGTTTGGAGGGTTTTTCCAGAGGTGAAAGATATCTGCAGAACAAAGATGTTTTAGAGGATCAGGAGTTAAATAATCTGATAGGTTTTTTAGACGATACAGCGAATAACTCGGCGGGGGATATGTTGAGTATTTCCGGTGTCTTAACAAATCCGGAGTTTAGGATGATTCTCCACGCGTTAAATCAGAGCGGTAACGCGAATCTTGTGTCCGCGCCAAAAGTGACAACGTTGAATAATCAGAGGGCGCAGATAGAAATGGTTAAGGAGTTTATATACCCAAAGGAATATGAAGTTACTCCACCGACACTTAAATCATTTGAAACTACCGAGGAATCTTCAACTTCTACGACATATTCGGTTGTAACTAGCTCTGAAACGAAAATAATTACTCCCGGTATCGCGGTTCCGGTGAGTTTTGAAACGAGAGATCTTGGAATTATTCTGAATGTGACGCCAAGTGTTGGGGCAGATAGAAAGACAATAACCCTTACTTTGATTCCGGAAATAAGTGAATTTATTGACTGGATTGACTACGGGGTGGAAGAAGGGACAGGTTGGAATAAGGTCCCGATAGTGAAACCGATCTTTGAAACACGCAATGTGACAACAAGTGTCGTAGTAAATGACGGTGATACTGTTGTTTTGGGCGGGTTAATAAAAGAAGATAAAACTACTACTGAAGACAAGATTCCTTTATTGGGAGACCTTCCGCTGTTTGGGACATTGTTTAGAAGTAAAACAGATGTTGCTAAAAAGACGAACTTGGTGGTTTTTGTGACGGCAAAATTGGTGACGCCGTCTGGGGAACTGGTAAGGGTTGCGAAAGAATATGGATACTAAATGCAGTGTACAGTGCACAGTTTACAGTGTACAGATGAAAAAAATGCAGATATATGCTGTTATTTTGGCTGTATTTGCTTTACTTGCCGGGAGTGTCTATTCGGCTGATAGCGACTTGGAAGAGTTGAGTAAGACCTTGGTGGCGCAGGAAAAAGACGCGCAAGGAAAGCAGGCCAAGTCAAACGTATCTACCGCGAAGCCGACGGAAGTAAAAACAACTCCGGTATTGACTTCGCAGAAAGAAAAACAGCCGAAGAAGGAAGTACAAGAGAGAAAGTTGGAAGTAGCGGAAGTTGAGCGCAAACCCAAGTCAAATATTCAGCCTAGGACAGTAAGCGTTAATAACAAAGGCTATGTAGAAGGGAAAAATAAAGTGGACGTTGTTCGTGCTATTCCGGTTAGTTCCGCAAGTAATTTGGAGATGATGTATAAAGAGGCGATAAAGTGTTTTGAGGCGCATGATTTCGATAAGGCAAAGGTTTTGTTGGCCGAGGTTATAGAGATAAATCCTCTTCATATCCCGGCAAAACATCTTTTGCAGAGGATCATTGAAGATGAGACCGGTCATCAAGTACAGGATAATGTTATATCCGCGAAAGAAAGTATAAATGATGTCGACAAAGTTTCCTTGCCTCCGGAAAAGGTTGATCAAAAAGAAGAAGAAAATGGGAAAAAGGAGCAGATTAAGTCTCCGCAGCAGTTATTGATGGAAGAAAAAGCGAAACAGGTTATCCCTGAAATCAACTTTACAGATGCGCATATAAGAGATGTGATCAAGTATCTTTCCGATGTTAGTGGTATAAACATTGTGATCGATGAAGACATTTTTCCAAAAATTGAAAAGGCCGAGTCGGTTAAAAACAAGATTGATGTAGATGGTAATGGTGAAGAATCTGTATCTGAAGAGCCCGAGATGGGGGTTGTTTCAGACCGGATTACCATCTCGCTTATAAACATACCGCTAATTGAAGCACTCAAATATATATTGTCGGCGAAGGGATTGAAATACCGTATAGACGAGTATGCCATAGTGGTAAGTACGCCGGAAAAACTTTCTTCCGTGGAGATGGAGACGCGATATTATCATCTTTCTAGCGGTCTAGGTATTTTTACTGAGTTTGTTAAAAAGATGCAGACCGAAGAAGAACAAGCGGGCGGTGTCAAGAAAGGGTTAAAGGCGGAGTCTAAAATAACAATTAAGGACGTACTGGAGCAGAGTGGGGTGCCGTTTCCCGCCGGAAGTAAAGTTTTTTTGGATAAGAGGACCGGAACCCTTATAGTTAGAAATACCGCGCAGAATCTAGGCCTTGTGGAAGAAGTTTTGAGGATGCTTGATATAACTCCTTTTCAGGTGGAGATAGAGGCGAGATTTATTGAAGTTACTGAAGAGAAGGCGCAGGAATTGGGGTTAGAGTGGATCATTACTAGTCCGGACTATCGGTTTTATAGTGACAAGTTGAGACTGGATAACAAAACGACTGATGCTATCTACGGTCAATATCCGGATCCTGCCGGTCAGACAGGGAGAGAGGGTTTGACCCATGGTATGCGCTACCTAGATGAGAAATTTCTATCCGATAGCCCGTATCAGTTTAAACCTAGCGGCAATATTCTCAGTCTTTCCGGTATTTTGACGCAACCGGAGTTTAGGGCTATTTTGCACGCGCTGAATCAGAGCGGGTTTTCTAACGTCCTCAGTGCCCCAAAGGTTACTACTCTCAATAACCAGCAGTCGCAAATAGAGGTTGTGAAAGAGATTATTTATCCGACAGAGTTTGAATTGACACCGGCGACTACAAATGATTTCGGTTCAATTGTTACCCAACCTGTGGTAACTCCAGCCGCGTGGACTACGAGGGATATCGGCATTATTTTGAACGTCACGCCTAGCGTAGGTGCGGATAAAAAGACCGT
>Ga0233425_10002031_pt1 | contig 41989 bp, 35 predicted proteins | sample Watercolumn_Towu_2_FD_181712 | JGI IMG/M metagenome (GOLD analysis project Ga0233425, IMG submission 181712) | Freshwater microbial communities from Lake Towuti, South Sulawesi, Indonesia - Watercolumn_Towuti2014_140_MG | ecosystem: Environmental > Aquatic > Freshwater > Lake | place...
CGAATTCCGTATCCAACGCGAAACTCGCCGACTTTATCCTCATACCGCATTGTACGAGGTCGAAGCATGGCCCATGGCTCGGGCAGCATGACTCATTCGCCTGCGGGAGACGGGTTACGCCCGTTCGATATTGGGATCGTCTAATTTGTATTTATTTTGTTGGAACGAACTACTAACGAGGCTCCGCCTCAGACCGACGAGGCATGGCTGGGCGGGCTCCGCGGTGCCGGTGTGGTAGGGTAACCATGCCGGCGTTGGATCGCCGAGCGATCGGACCTTTCAGGTCAATCAGAAGCCAGCGGAGCCCGTCGCAATGATCACTCAAAACGTCGCCGAAATCATCCGCCACCACGTCACTCTGGAAGTGGAAGGCATCGACCGGATGTATCTCAATGCCTATGTGCCAGGCTTGCAGACGGAAGGCGGATTCGTCCACTTCGTTCGCGATCACATGGGGTACCCGATTGCTTCCACGGCGGTGGTCGCGCCGCTGTCCGATGGCTTTGTCCGGGCCATCGAGCAGTTTGCCAGGAACCAGGGCGTGGATCTGGTGACTTTCGCCAAGGATCAGCGCAAGGATGATCTTGCTGGGGCATAAGGCTGGGCGTATCACCACGCATTGCTGGAAAACAAAGCTTGAGGCTCGAAGAGCCAAGAGCGGGATGTTTTCCAAGCCCCCCAGAAGGCCCAGGGCCGGGCGGGTCCCCGAAGGGCGCGGGGCTTTATCCGCGTCCGTAGGGGACCTGCAAGGCTTCCCGAACAGGCCGTAGAGTCATCCGCGAGCGAATCCAAGTGACGGCTCTAATGTCACTTGGATGAGTCGAGCGGCGACGACTGGGGCGCCGAAGGCAATAACCGTCCCGCGAATTGCGGCCGTGCGGCGTCGGGAACGCCGTTAGGCACAGCAATTCTGTGGGACACGCTGCATTCAGCGGCGGAATTGTCGCGGCTGATTGAGGCAGCCAATTCCGTATGCGAGGGATCGAATGGTGTACCGGAATTGGTGGTCCTGCGGCGCCTGTTTTACTGATTGGCATCAGAATCCAGGTCTCGCAAAATTCACGCAAGGAAACGCAGATGCAAAAATGGGTTACGACTTGACTCGTAACCAATTGATTTACAGTATAATTTGGTGGGTCATGTAGGGATCGAACCTACGACAAACGGATTAAGAGTCCGCTGCTCTACCAGCTGAGCTAATGACCCAATGTTTGGGGTGACCGACGGGGCTCGAACCCGCGACAACTGGAATCACAATCCAGTACTCTACCAACTGAGCTACGGTCACCATAACCGGTTATTGGCGCGCTTGGCAGGACTCGAACCTGCGACCCTCGGCTTAGAAGGCCGATGCTCTATCCGGCTGAGCTACAAGCGCTTGGTCGGGGTAGAGGGATTCGAACCCCCGACATTCTGCTCCCAAAGCAGACGCGCTACCAGACTGCGCTATACCCCGGAAATATCCGACTACTTTACCTGAGCAACGCCCCTTCGTCAATTACTGACGCCTACAAGGCGCTTACACTCCGTCGACGGCTCGTTCGCCCCATCGATTTTCAGAAGCCGACACAGGCCATGGCCTTCGCAGGCTCTCGATTCGGCAGCGGGATGGAGTCAGGTCTGGAATTTGGTGCGCCGGCTGACCCGGCTTCCCGAAAGCTTTTTCCGTGTTGCCTTAAAAAGGCTGGTTCGCTCTACGGACGGTGGATAGCAATAGATGGGTGGCAAGTTAGGGCAGCCCGGAAGATTTCCACCGGCCCTGAACTTGCCACAGAAAGCGGCTTATTTTTGTTCTTGGTCGTCGGCGAAAACCCAGCGGATGAAGAATACACCAACCGCGATGACCACGATGGTGACAACGATGCCCACCGGAGATCTCATCTTTTCAACTAAATCGAGAATTGCTCCCATTTCTTAACCTACCTTAGACGTTATTTATGAAAGGCGCTCAAACAAATCGCGGCCACGAGCGAGTGCCGCTTTTGCGCGGCCTATATTACCGTGTAGCAATGACCTGTCAAGTAACGTTTTGCCGCACTTCCACCCGGTTCCGACGGTCGCCGGGCATACCGCCGACCAACGCGGTGGAAGCAACGACCGGAGGGGGAGTGAACTTGTGCCGATAGTTCTGTATCGTACTGTCGCTGCCAGGCTACCGACCAGCAGCATTACAAAAACTTCGACGTGGGAGGTGTGCATGGGCGTGATAGGCGGACTTGTGGCGATTGGCCTGGCGGTGTGGTACTACCGCACAGCCGAAGCGAAGGGGGGGCCCGCTCTTCAATGGGCGATTGCCGGAGTGATTGTTTACTATGTTCCAAACTTCCTTTGGAAATGGATGATTGCCGATAAGGCAATTCAAACCTTGCAAAAGCAGCCAACGCCGCTGAAATCGAGCGTATGGGGGATCTTGATCGGCGTGTTGGTAGCGGTCTTGGTGTGGACGTTCTTTTTAAAGAACGCCAATTTCACCGATCAATCCCAGGAATAGGAGACGCGGTGCCCGGGTACATGGCCCCGGGCACTGTTCAAGCCCTTCGACAAGCGATCAGAGCTTGTCGGCGTTACCGCTCAGATAAGCCGCCACCCCCGCAGCATCGGGTTTGAACCCGGATTTACCCTTGTTCCAACCGGCCGGACACACCTCGCCATTCTGTTCGAAGAACTGAAGGGCATCCACCATACGGACCAGTTCGTCGAAGTTTCTGCCCAGCGGCAAATCGTTCACGACCTGATGCCGCACGACCCCGCTCTTGTCGATCAGGAAGGTCCCTCGGTAAGCCACCGCCGCACCCTCTACCTCGACGTCATAGGCCTTCGCGATCGCGTGGCTGACGTCGGCCACCAGCGTGTACTTCACCGGACCGATGCCACCGTTGTTGACGGGAGTGTTGCGCCACGCCGCATGGGTGAATTGGGAATCCACCGACACCGCCAACACTTCCACTCCGCGCTGCTTCAACTCTTCGATCCGGTGATCCAGGGCGATCAGCTCGGTCGGGCATACGAAGGTGAAATCCAACGGGTAGAACACCAGGGCGACGTACTTGCCCTTGGTCTGTGCCGACAGCTGATAGCTGTCCATGATGGAACCATCCGGCAACACGACGGCTGCGGTGAAGTCGGGGGCCGATTTACCAACTAGAACGCTCATTGCTGATCTCCTTTACTAAGGTCCAAACGGAGGGTGTGGTTCCCCACGGAAGTCCGCGCGGGAACGGTCGAAAATGAGGCTTGGATTGTACACAAGATCGCTAGGAATTTTTCAAGCCTCAGGACCGTTCCTCGGGGGTATAACAGGGATTTCCCATCACATCGGCCCAAACCGCTCCCTCACAGGGGTTCGGCATCCCCACAAGACTTGCAATCAGCGCGCCGGCATGATCTTCCATGCGTACCGCCAGCGACTGTTCGGGAACGTCCTGGTAAACCACTTGGATGGATCCGATTTCCCGGCACCTCAACGGGACACTGAAGCTATCGCCGAGCAGGCACAGTCCGTCGCCATCGAGCCCGCGCCAGCCGGTCAGCAGCGTGAAGGCGACGCAGCCGCCGGTCGCACCCAAGGTCACTAGGCACGGCAGGCCGATCTCGGTCAACAGGATGATCCGCTCCCGCAAGGATTGCAGGGTCAACGGGATGAAACGCGGCGATGCCCTTACCCCGACGGAGTCGCCAACGCCTTGGCCGGGGGATCTTTCCACCATGCCCTCCAAGTCTGAGAAGGCCGGGCTGATAGTACGGTCGCTGGAATACATCATTAACCTCCCTGAACGCAGTAATGGCCGTCACACAACTGGTACAACAATCAGGCCAATCGGCGAAATGAGAGGGATGACCAATTGTCGCAGGACAAACCCGCGCCACGACTGCCCTCCGGGGTCCAGATCCCAGACTAGCAGCCGGCAATGACGGTTTGATGAAGGGTGGGCCAGGTCAAAACACCCAGCCCGCTGTGGCAAATGCCGAAGCGGCGCGAGTGACGCCGGGCTGCGTTAGAGGAAGCTGCCGTCGATGGGGGAAGAAGCCGACGCATAGCGCCGGCGCGGCATGCGTCCGGCCAGATAGGCCTCGCGGCCGGCCTCGATGGCCTTGCGCATGGCCGAAGCCATCAGCACCGGATTCCTGGCCTCGGCGATGGCGGTGTTCATGAGCACACCATGGCAACCCAATTCCATGGCTACAGCGGCATCGGAGGCAGTACCGACGCCAGCATCGACCAGAATGGGTACCGAAGCGTTTTCAAGGATGGTCAGAATGTTGTAGGGATTACGGATTCCCAGTCCGGAGCCGATCGGAGCGGCCAGCGGCATCACCGCAACGCAGCCCAGCTCTTCCAGACGCTTGGCGATGATAGGGTCATCGTTGGTGTAGACCATCACCTGGAACCCATCCGCCACCAGGATTTTGGCCGCCTCCAGGGTGGCAGTCACATCGGGGAAGAGGGTCCTGGGATCGCCCAGCACCTCCAGTTTCACCAGGCTGTGCCCGCCGCCCAGCAGCTCGCGCGCCAGCCGGCAGGTGCGCACCGCATCGTCTGCGGTATAGCAACCGGCGGTGTTGGGCAGAATGGTGTAGCGACCCGGCGGAATCACCTCCAGCAGATTGGGCCGGGACGGGTCCTGACCGATGTTGCTACGGCGGATCGCCACGGTGACGATTTCGGCGCCGCTCGCCTCGGTGGCCAGCCGGGTCTCTTCCAGATCCTTGTATTTGCCGGTCCCCACCAACAGGCGCGACCGGTACGCCTTGCCGGCGATCACCAAAGCATCGTCCTGGCCACCGCCGATGGCGTGGACGATTTCCAGCCGGTCGCCGTCGTTCAGCACGGTTTCCTCGTAGAGGCCATGGGGAACGATCTCACGATTCAGCTCCACCGCGATGCGCTTGCCGGTCAACCCCATCTCCTCCACCAAGAGGGTCAGGGTCGAGCCGTCGGCGGCCGTCCGCGGTTCGCCGTTGACGATGATCTCCACGGGATCAGCCCTTGCCGTCGGCGGGATCGAAATCGGCCACCGCCTCGCGGTGCTCGCGCCGCCGGTTCACCGCATCGGCCAGGATGCGCAGCAGTTTCTCGCTGTCCTCCCAGCCCAGGCAGGCGTCGGTGACGCTCTGGCCGTAGACCAGGGAGCCACCCGGCACCAGCTTCTGCTGGCCTTCCACCAGATTGCTCTCCACCATCACCCCGAAGATGCGGTAATCCCCCTCCGCCAGCTGCTGGGCCACGTTCTCGCCCACCGGATACTGCTTGCGGTAGTCCTTCATGCTGTTGGCGTGGCTGAAATCCACCATGACGAAGGGCGGCAGACCGGCCTTCTCCAGCTCCAGCGCCGCCGCGTCCACGCTGGCCGCGTCATAGTTCGGCAGCTTGCCGCCGCGCAGGATGACGTGGCTGTCCTCATTGCCGGTGGTGGAGAAGATGGCGGAATGGCCGGCCTTGGTCAGCGACAGGAAGTGATGGGGCCGGCGCGCCGCACCGATGGCATCCACCGCCACCTTGATGCCGCCGTCGGTGGCGTTCTTGAAGCCCACCGGACACGACAGCCCGGAAGCCAGCTCCCGGTGCACCTGGCTCTCGGTGGTGCGGGCGCCGATGGCGCCCCAGGCGATCAGGTCGGAGACGTATTGGGGGGTGATCAAATCCAGATATTCCGTGGCCGAGGGCATGCCCATGTCGTTCAGATCCAGCAGCAGCTTGCGCGCCAGCCGCAGGCCCTTGTTGATGTTGAAGCTCTCGTCCAGGTCGGGATCGTTGATCAGACCTTTCCAGCCTATGGTGGTGCGGGGCTTCTCGAAATAGACCCGCATCACGATCACCAGATCGCGGTTCAGCTCGGCCTTCAGCGACAACAGGCGCTGGGCATACTCGATGGCGGCCTGGGGATCGTGGATGGAACAGGGCCCGATGACCACCAGCAGGCGGTCGTCGGCGCCGGCCAGGATGCGGTGGATCGCCCGGCGCGCTTCCAGCGTGGTGGTGGCCGCCTGTTCGGTGATCGGCAATTCGTCGTGCACGTCAACCGGCGGAATCACCTCGGTGATCTGGCAGATGCGCAAATCGTCGGTGTTGAAGCGGTTGCCGAGGGGGAGGGTGCTGTCAGTAGTCATTAGGAGCGATCCGGAGCGCCTGAAAGGGAATGCAGGGTTTTAGCCCGGTAGTGTACCCGATTTGCCGGGCACGGATCTCATTCTCCACCGCGTTGACCCGGTGCGGTCCGATAAGCTACCCTGCCCGCCGCTTCAGGTGACCCGGTGTGCTGCGCCGGGTTTAAACGGGAAGCCGGTGAGTCCGATCCGGACCCAAGCCGGCGCTGCCCCCGCAACGGTAGGCGAGTCAAGATTCGGCAACAGGCCACTGTGCCAGGTCCCCCAAGGGCCGCATGGGAAGGCGCCGAATCCGGGAGATCCCCGCTCGCGAGCCCGGAGACCGGCCTCAAGCCAGAACGGCATCGCGGAGGGCGGTATCCGGCCGGCCTCCGACGTCAGCCGCCCCGCCCCCCCCTGCCCCGCGCCATTCAACTCTCATAAGCCCGCGCGGGTGTGCGCGGGGGGAAGCAACCATGTCCATCGTCCTGCGCCGCTTTGCGGCAAGCTCTCCGTTTTTCGTCGCGGTCTCCCTTCAGGCCGCCGAGCCACCCGCCACCCTGGAACCGGTGGTGGTCACCGCCACCCGCACCGAACAGCCCCTCGACAAGACCCTGGCCGCCACCACGGTCATCGACCGGGCCGAGATCGAGAAACGCCAGGCCCAGTCGGTCCAGGATCTGCTGCGGGGCGTCCCCGGCATCTCCATCTCCACCAACGGCGGCTTGGGCAAGGTGTCCGACCTGCTGATCCGCGGCACCGAACCGGGCCACACCCTGGTGCTGATCGACGGCATCCGGGCCGGTTCCGCTACGACCGGCTCCCAGGCCATCCAGGACCTGCCCGTCGACCAGATCGACCACATCGAGATCGTCCGCGGTCCGCGCTCCAGCCTGTACGGCTCGGAAGCCCTGGGCGGGGTGATCCACATCTTCACCCGCAAGGGCGGCAAGGGCCTGAAACCTTACTTGAGCGTTGGTGCCGGCAGCCATTCGGCTTATCGGGTCGCGGGCGGGGTTTCCGGCGGCGACGAGCGCGCGTGGTACAACCTCAGCGGCGCCCGCCTGGAAACCCGCGGCTTCAACACCTGCCGCGGCCAGCCCTTCAGCCAGGGCGGCGGCGGCTGTTTCACCGACGAGCCGGACCCGGACGGCTACCGCAACGACTCCGGCAGCGCCCGGGCCGGTTACCGGTTCGACAACGGCTTGCAGCTGGAAGGCAACCTGCTCCACGCCGAAGGCCACAACAAATTCGACGGCACGGTGTTCGCCGGCAACCACGGCCCCTTCGTCCAGCAGGCCCTGGGCGGCAATCTGCGCTATTCGCCGCTGAGCTTCTGGGACATGAGCCTGCGCGCCGGCCGCACCCTGGACGAATCGACCCAATACTGGAACCGCCAGTTCGTCAGCCGCTTCAATACCCAGAGGGTCAGCGCCACCTGGCAGAACGACTTCCATCTGGCCGAGGGCCATCTGCTGAGCGCCGGCCTGGACTTCTACAACGACCAGGTGCACAGTTCCGCCGACTACGCCGTCCAGTCGCGCAACAACAAGGCGGGATTCCTCCAGTACCAGCTGACCTTCGGCGGCTTCGACGCGGTGCTGGGAACCCGGGTGGACGACAACGAGCAGTTCGGCGTCCACACCACCGGCAATGTGGCGCTGGGCTATACCTGGGACAACGGCGTCCGGCTGACCGGCTCCTGGGGCAACGCCTTCCGCGCGCCCACTTTCAACCAGCTGTACTACCCCAATTACGGCACCCCGACCCTCAGGCCGGAAACCTCGGAAAGCTGGGAAGCCGGCCTCAGCGGCAAACACTTCGGCCTGGCCTGGGCGGTGAACGGCTATTACACCGAGATCAGCGACCTGATCTCCTCCACCTTCGATTTCGGCCTGTGCCCGGCGCCTTTCCATTTCTGTGCCCAGAACGTCAACCAGGCGGAAATCCTGGGACTGGAGGCGACCGCATCGACCCGGCTGCTGGGATTCGACCTGGCCGCCACCTTCAGCGCCAGCGATCCGCGCGACCCGCTCACCGACAAGGTCCTGTTCCGCCGTTCCCAGGTCCAGTTCCGCTTCGATGTGGATCGCAGCCTGGGGCCGGTGCGGGCCGGCGCCACGGTGCACGGCGAGGACCGCCGCTTCGACGATCCGGCCAACAGCAACCGGCTGCCCGGCTTTGTCACCGTCGACCTGCGGCTGGCGGCGGAGCTGTACCGCGGTCTGTCCGTGGAAGGCCGGCTCGCCAACCTGCTGGACCAGCATTACGAGACCGCACGGTTCTTCCAGCAGGACGGCCGCAACTTCTTCATCACCCTGCGCTATGCGCCGGAGAGCTTGTGATCGTAAGATGCGCGCATCGGCCGCAGGTTGCGGCATTCCTGCACCCCTTACCCGGATTGCCCGGCACTCCATCTCCCGGATTCCGCTGTGTTTCCGGGATTGCCCTGCGCTCCATTCCCCGGATTTCGCTACGCTGCATCCGGGCTACGATAGGATCTTGTCACCGTCCTCACACCGGAGAACCGCTATGAACACCCTGTTCGCCCATTCCAGCCGCTTCATCCTGCTCGCCCTGTTCGCCCTCATGGCCGCCACCCGCAGCCATCACTTCGCCTCGGTCACCCACCTGCCGGACGCCTCCTGGGCGGTGTTCCTGCTGGCCGGCTTCTATTCGGGCCGGGCCTGGCTGTTCGTGGCCCTGCTGGCCCTGGCCGGCTTGAGCGACTACCTGGCCATCGGCTGGTTCGGGGTCAGCGATTACTGCATCAGCGCCGCTTACGGCTTCCTGGTACCGGCCTATGGCTCCCTGTGGCTGGCCGGCCGCTGGTACTCCCGCCGCCACCGCCTGCAGGCTTCGACCCTGCTGCCGCTGAGCGCCGCCCTGCTGGCCGGCACGGCGCTGTGCGAAGCGATCTCCGGCGGCAGCTTCTATTTCCTGGCGGGCCGCGCCGCCGAAACCAGCCTGGCCGGCTACGCCGCCCAGTTCCTGACCTATTACCCGGCCTCCTTGCAGGGCACCGCGCTGTACGTGGCGGTCGCGGCCTTGGTCCATGCAGTGTTCGCCCTGGCCGCGACGGGCGGTTCCCGAGCCGCCGCGCGGTGACTCGCCGCCGCTACACCGACGCCGACATCAGCGCCGTCTACCGGGTGATCCGGGAGCGGCGCGACATGCGCCACTTCCGCCCCGGCCCGGTCGATGGCGAGCTGCTCCGACGCCTGTTGCAAGCCGCCCACGCCGGGCCTTCGGTGGGGTACATGCAGCCCTGGCGCTTCATCCGCATCGCCGATCGCGAGCTGCGGCTGGCCATCCACCGTCTGGTCGCCAAGGAACAGGAGGCTACCGCCCAAGCCTGCGGCCAGCGTGCCGATGAAGTCCGCCGGCTCAAGCTGGAAGGCATCCTGGACTGCGGCGAGCTGCTGGTGGCGGCGCTGGCGGAAGGCCGCGAGGCCTATGTCCTGGGCCGCCGTACCCAGCCCGACATGGACCTCTGTTCGGTGGCCTGCGCCATCCAGAACCTGTGGCTGGCGGCGCGCGCCGAAGGCCTGGGGCTGGGCTGGGTATCGCTGTTCGATCCGCCGGAACTGGCGGCCCTGCTGAAACTGCCCGAGGGCGCCCGCCCGCTGGCCATCCTCTGCCTGGGCCATGTGGATGAGTTCTATCCGGAGCCCATGCTGGAAACCGCCGGCTGGGACAGCCGCCGCCCCCTCGCCGACATCCTGTTCGAAAACGCCTGGAATCGCCCCAGCGGCTGATCGGCCTGTCCCGAGACCCGCACTCGATCGCCATCATAGGTTAAACTCGCGCCTCCGGATTCCCCCCATCCCCGACATGGCCCGCAAAGACAAACGCAAATCCGCCAAAGCCTCCTCGCCCCAGGCCCTGGACACCGCAAGCCTGGCGGCTGCAGCCCGGTGTTCCCTGGAAGACCGCCAATACAAGGACGCCATCGAGCTCTACCGGGAGCTGCTGAAGCGGGAACCACGGCCGGAATGGCAGAAGGAACGGAGTGAAGCCTATACTGGCCGGGCCGTGGAACTGGCCTCCAAGGGCATGTTGAAGGAAGCCATCACAGTCTGGCGCAACCGGGCCGAGGTCTGCGGCACACCGCTGATGTCCGGTCCTTACCCGGCGTGGCTGCTGCAGTCTGGCGCCGTGACCGAGGTGGTTCGCCACTACCAGCAGCGGCTGGGCAAGACGGGACCGGGGAGTGAGGATGCCGAACTGCTTGCGCTGGAGGCACAACTGGCGCCGCACCTGCTCTCCGCCAGCCCGGCCGTCCTGGCCCAGTTCCCCGCCGAATCGCCCCTGTTGCGCCACCGCGAGACCGCCCGCGCGGCGCTGGAGGCCTACGCCGGGGGCGATCCGCAAGCGGCCGCCGCAATCAAGGCGATTTCCTACCGCTCGCCCTACCGCGATCTGGGCCAAATCCTCAAGGCAATGCTGGCACTGACGGAAGACCCCGCCTCAGCCCGCACCGCGCTGGACCGGCTGCCGGCCGGCAGCCCCTTCACTCCCCTGGCCGATACGGCCCGCACCGCCCTGCTCCCCCTCGGCAGCCCGTGGCTCAAGCGGGTGTTCGGCCTCGCCGGCGCGGAACAGCGGCGTATGGCGCTGGCTCTCAAGGGCTTTCCCGCCAAGTGGGACGGGTTGCTCGGTGAACTGGCCCGCATCGGCGGCGACGCTCCGGCCCTGCTGAACACCTTGCTGCGTTACCGCACCACCCTGCCCGCCGAGACGGTGCGTCCATTATGCTGGCGATTGTCGATCCACCATCCCGACGGCATCAAGCCCTGCCAGCAGGCCTTCGGCCGGCCCCAGCAATTCGAGGAGATGCGGCTGCAGGCACTGCGCTGGGAACAGAAGAACTACGGGGGCGATGCCACCGATACCTGGCTGGAAGCCAAGGCCCTGCTGAGCCGCGGCAAGCAGGATCAGGACCTGCGCATCGCGCTGATCCTGCGCCATTTGGCCGATCTCGCCCCGCCCCCGGATCGCACCGCCGACCGCCGCACCCATGACGAGGTCCTGGGCTGGCTGGCGGAGAGTCTGTCCGACGATCCCGACCACATCGACACCATCGTCCGGCTGCTGGCGGGCTACCGCAGTAGCGGCCGTCTGAAGGAGGCCCGCACCCTGCTGGACGACGCCCTGACCCGCTTCCCGGAGCAGGCGGCGGTCCTGCTGGAGGCGGTGGAACTGGCCCTCGCCAGCAATGCCTACAAAAAAGCCGTGGGCTACGCCCGCAAGGTGCTGGAACTGGACCCCATCAACGGCCGGGTTCGCGCCATTCTGGGGGGCGCCCATCTGTCCCACGCCCGCAAGCAGATCAAGGCCGCCAAGCCCGAAGCGGCCCTGAAGGAACTGGACCAGGCGGAGGAATGGCTGGCCGCCGGCCGCGACCGGGGCCGCATCCATCTGCTGCGCGCCATGGCCGTCCACGACGCCGGCCGGAGCGGAGAAAGCGCCGGGTGGATGCAACAGGCGGCGGCAGAGCTGGGGGGAACGACCCTCGCCTACGCGGCCCTGAGCCTGGAAACGGCGCAGATCAACCGCGATCTGGTGCCCTACGCCAAGACCTCCGGCCTGACCGCACCGGCCCGGCTGGCCGCGGACGAAGTGCTGGCGATCCTGAGGCTGCTGGATGGGGAGCAGCCCTCCCCGCGCACCGCGGCGACTGCCCTCAAGCCTCTGGAAAAACCGCTGCTGGGCGCGGCCGGCCTGAAACTGTCGGCGGCGGACTTCCTCTATGTCCTGGAGATTCTTGCCAAGTTCGGCCAAGCCCGGCTCACGGTCCGCTTCGCCGAAGCGGCTCGCAAGCAGCATCCCGAGAATCCGGCCTTTCTTTACTATCTCTATCTGGCCCGTTACGGCGATCGTCCGTGGATGATGTCCGACCGCCAGTTCGAGGAACTGGAGCAGGCACGGCAGCAGGCGCGACGGCAGGGCGACAACCGCACCGCGCTGCTCATCGAACGGCTGCAAGGGCCCATGGCCTTTCCGTTCGAGGACGATTTCGACGACGAGGAAGAAGATGTCCCGTTCGGGCTGCCGGAGTTGCCCAGCATGCCGCCGGGTGGTTTGAACCTGGGGCCGGAGGAGCGGGCGGCCCTGGTCCTGATGATCCAGTCCATGGGAGAAGAAGGCTTCATCCAATTCATGAAGCAGACCATGTCCCGCAAGCAGTTCCGCGAAATCGAACAGGAAGCGGGCCGGGAAAACATCGTGCCGATCCTGGCTTCGATGCTGGGCATCGACCTGGGCCAGATCCTGAGCGGCAAGTCCAAATCCACCAAGCAGCGAGACCTGTTCGATGATTGATCCCTACCGCGTCCTGGGACTGGATTCCGAAGCCGACGACGAAGCCATCCGCCGCGCCTATCTGGAAGCCGTCCGCCGCCACCCGCCGGAACGCGACCCGGAGCGCTTCGAGCGCATCCGCGCCGCTTACGATGCGGTGCGCGACCGCCGCCGGCGGATCTCCCACGCCCTGTTCGACCGCGAACAGCCTACCGTCGAAGATGTCCTGGAATGCCTGCCGAGCACCGATCCACCGCCCCGCCCCGACCTCGACCAGCTGCTGGCCGTACTGGGGGGGCGCTGACCGATGGATGCGGAACTCAAGGAGCGGCTGCTGGAGCAGTTCCGCGCCTATCTGGATGCCGAACCGGAACCGCCGGATGAGCCGGATCAGGAAGTCGACCTGCACACCCTGCTGAATGAACTGGCGGTGCTGAAAAACGAGATCCGCCTGGAGTCGCGCCAGTTCAAGACCGCCCTGGACCAAGTGCGGGGGGTTGCGACCGAACTGGGAGAAGCCAACGCCCGGCTCGGCCGCGAGCTGGATCAGGCCCGCGACCAGACGGCATCGGTCCGGCGCCAAGCGGAACGGCAGCTGCTGCTGGAGCTCCTCGATCTTCGGGATCGCCTGGAAGCCGGCCTGGCCGCCATCGCCGGCTACCGCCCCGGCTGGCGGACCCGCTGGTTCGGCCGCGCCGCCCTGCGCTTCCTGAGCGGCCTGCGGCAAGGCCAGGACCTCACCCTGCAGCGTCTCGATCAGGTGCTGGCCCGACACCGGGTCCACGCCGTCGAAACCGTCGGCCGCTCTCTCGATCCGCTATCCATGAACGCCGTTGCTACCGCTTTCGAGCCCGAGCGGCAGGACGGCATGGTCCTGGCCGAGCAGCGCCGCGGCTTCGTCCGGGAGGGCGAAGTGCTGCGCTACGCCGAAGTCATCGTCAACAAGAGAATTCCATGAGCAAGCAAGAAATCATCGTCGGCATCGACCTGGGCACCACCAATTCCGAGATCGCGGTGATCCGCGGCGGGAGGGTGGAGATGATCCCGGTGGAGCCCGACCGCTACATCCTGCCTTCGGTGGTGGGTTTCGGCGAAGACGGCAGCCTGCTGGTGGGGGCTGCGGCCCGCAACCAGGCGGCGCTCCATCCAGAGCGCACCGTGCGCTCCGTCAAGAGGCGCATGGGGGAGGCCACCAAGCTCGCGGTGGCCGGCAAGGACTACACCCCCCAGGAGATCTCCGCCATGATCCTGCGCCAGCTCAAGAACCTGGCCGAACGATACCTGGGCGAAGCGGTGGCCAAGGCGGTGATCACCGTGCCGGCCTTCTTCTCCGATGCCCAGCGCCAGGCCACACGGGAAGCCGGCGCCATCGCCGGGCTGGAGGTGGTGCGCATCATCAACGAGCCCACCGCCGCCGCCCTGGCCTACGAGTCCGGCCACCAGGGCGCCCGTAAGGTCCTGGTGTACGACCTGGGCGGCGGCACCTTCGACGTCTCGGTGGTGAACCTGGAACAGGACGTGGTGGAAGTGCTGGCCAGCCACGGCAACAACCACCTGGGCGGCGACGATTTCGACCATCGCCTGGTGGACCATATCCTCGGCCATCTGCGGGAACAGCAGGGCGTCGCCGGGGAACTGCCTGCCGCCGCCCTCGCCCGCATCCGCCGGGCCGCCGAAGCCGCCAAGATCGCCCTGTCCGACCAGCCCTACGCCACGGTAAGCGAGGAATACCTGCTGGAGCAGAAGGGCGAGCCGGTCCACCTGAGCCTGGAAATCTCCCGGGAGGACTACGAGGGCATGATCCACCACTACGTGGAGGAGACCCTGGCGGCCGCCCACATCGCCCTGGAAGGCGCCAAGCTGACCGCGAGCGAAATGGAAGAAGTCCTGCTGGTGGGCGGTGCCACCCGTACCCCGCTGATCGCCCGCCGGCTGGAGGAAGAATTCGGACTGCAGCCGCGGGGAGACGTCGAACCGGACCTGTGCGTGGCCATGGGTGCCGCCATCCAGGCCGGCATCGTCGCCGGGCTGGACACGCCCACGGTGCTGGTGGACGTCACGCCCTACACCTTCGGCACCTCGGTCATCTCCTACCGCAACGGCGAGCAATACCCCTACTGCTACTACCCGCTGATCCGCAAGAACACCCCCATTCCGGTCTCCAAGAGCGAGGTGTTCTACACCGCCGTGGACGGCCAGGAGAAGGTCAACGTGGAGGTCTACCAGGGCGAGGACGCGGATGCCCTCAACAACATCGAGATCGGCGAGTTCCTGGTGGAGGGCCTGCGCGACGTCCCCGCCGGCAATCCCATCGTGATCCGCTTCGCCCTCGACCTCAACGGTATTCTGGAAGTCACCGCGCGGGAGAAGGTCAGCGGAAAGGAGCACTCGGTCACCATCCGCAACGCCTTGTCCCAGTTCGAGACGGACGACGTGGAGACCGCCCGGCAGCGGATTGGCACCCTGTTCCACCAGCCGGAGGTTGGCGAAGAGGCCTCCGAGCGGCGCCTGGCGGTGGAGGCGAAGGCCTTGGTGGAAAAGGCCGAACGGCTGATGGACGGAGCCGGCGCCGACGATCGTGAAGACTTGGTGGACCGGGTGGAAACGGTCAAGGACGCCCTGGCCGCGGAGGACGAAGATGCCCTCCAGGGCGCCGTGAACGAGTTGGCCGACCTGATCTACTACCTGGAATCCTGAACCATGGAACGCTGCCCCGGATGCCGCGCCCGGCTTGGCGAAGAAGCGCTCTGTCCCCGCTGCGGCTGCGACCTGAGCCTGCCGCTGCGGGCGGAACGACAGGTACGGCGTCACCTGGAAGCGGCGATCGCTGCCCTGGCGGCAGGCGATGCCGGATCCGCAGCCTGCTACGCCCGCGCGGCACAAACCCTGCGGGACGACGAACTGAACCGCCGAATCTCGGCATGGCTCGACAAACTCGCAGCCACCTCTCAATCTGCCGCTCCCCGGGTCCCCATGCCGTAGGTGCGAATTTATTCGCACAACCGGAGTCCCCCATGGCCTCCGCCCCAATGCCAAAGTGCATTCAGGGGAGCAGCAATCTTTTAAGGAGGAACCGCCCAGGAACCCAGTCAGGTGACTTTCGGAAAGCCACCGAGCGATCCCGCCTGCACGACTTTCCACCTCCGACTTCTTCCGTCCGCGCCGTGACCACCGCCAGCCCGATCATTTCCCATACCCTCATGGTCCAAGGCACCACCTCCGACGCCGGCAAGAGCACCCTGGTGACGGCGCTGTGCCGCATCCTCAAGCGCCGCGGCATCGCGGTGGCGCCCTTCAAGCCGCAGAACATGGCGCTCAACAGCGCCGTTACCGCAGACGGCGGCGAGATCGGCCGGGCCCAGGCGGTCCAGGCCCAGGCGGCGGGGCTGGCGGCCCATACCGACATGAACCCGGTGCTGCTCAAGCCCAACAGCGACACCGGCTGCCAAGTGATCGTCCAGGGCCACGCCGTCGCCACCCTGGAGGCCGGCGACTACCACCGCTACAAGCCCATCGCCCGCACCGCGGTGCTGGAATCCCACGCCCGCCTGGCAGCCCGCTACCGGGCCATCGTCGTCGAAGGCGCCGGTTCCCCGGCAGAGATCAACCTCCGCGCGGGCGACATCGCCAACATGGGCTTCGCCGAGGCGGTGGACTGCCCGGTCATCCTGATCGCCGACATCGACCGGGGCGGGGTGTTCGCACATCTGGTGGGCACTCTGGCGCTGCTGTCCGAATCCGAGAGGGCGCGGGTGAAAGGCTTCGTCATCAACCGGTTCCGCGGCGACATCGGCCTGCTGCAGCCGGGACTGGACTGGCTGGAGCGGGAGACCGGCAAGCCGGTCTTGGGGGTGCTGCCTTATCTCCATGGGCTGCACCTGGAAGCGGAGGATGCCTTGCCTACGGTAGAACCGCCTTCCGATGTTGGGTTTCGCTGCGCTCTACCCAACCTACAAGTGGTGGTGCCCATCCTGCCGCGCATCAGCAACCACACCGACTTCGACCCGCTGCGGCTGCATCCGCGGGTGGACCTGAAACTGGTCGAACTGGGCGCCGCCAAGCCGCCCGCCGACCTGGTGATCCTGCCCGGCAGCAAGAACGTGCGGGCCGACCTGGAACTGCTGCGGCAGGCCGGCTGGGAAGCTTATCTGAACCGCCATCTGCGCCACGGCGGCAAGCTGCTGGGCATCTGCGGCGGCCTGCAGATGTTGGGCCGGACCATCCACGACCCGCTGGGGGTGGAAGGCGCGCCCGGCAGTTTGCCGGGCCTGAGCTGGCTCGACCTCGAAACCACCCTGGAGGCGAAAAAGCGCCTGGCCAACGTCGCAGGCCGGCTGGCCTTCGCCGACGCGGGCATCCGCGGTTACGAGATCCACGCCGGAATCAGCTCGGGGCCAGGACTGGCCCGCCCCTTCGCCCATCTGGCCGATGGCGACGACGGCGCGATCTCGGCCGACGGCCAAATCATGGGCAGCTATGTCCACGGCCTGTTCGAATCCGCCGCCGCCAGCGACGCCATCCTGGCCTGGGCCGGGCTGGATGCGCCCGCCTCCGGCGATTACCCGGCGCTGCGGGAGCGGGAAATCGACCGGCTGGCCGATGCCGCCGAAGCACACCTGGACCTGGCCGCCCTGTTCGACCTGCTGGGGCTCGCAGCCACCCGCTGACCGCGACATCGCTGCCGCTTTGAACCTTTTGGCGGTTTGCCCGAATCAATCGGCAACCCCCAACCATTTTCAGCGGCCTCCATGACCACCCCCCACGCCCCATCTGTCCGCCCCGCCCGCCGCGGGTCCGATGGGTCGGTCCACACCAACCCCTGCGAAGCCGCTTCGCTGCCGCGGGTCGGCTATGTGCTCAAGCGCTTCCCCCATCTGTCGCAAACCTTCATCCTCAACGAGATCCTGGAACTGGAGCGGCAGGGGCTGACGGTGGAGATCGCATCGTTGCGGCCGCCGCGCGACGACGAGCCGCGCCACCAGCGGCTAGCGCTGCTGCGGGCCGGGATCACCTACATCGACGCCTGCGAGGCCGGCGCCCACATCGCCGACTGGGCGCACCGGCTGAACCTGCAGCACCTCCACGCCCATTTCGCCACCGGCGCGGCGGACACCGCCATGCGGGCCGCGGCGCTGGCGGGCATTCCGTTTTCCTTCACCGCCCATGCCCGCGACATCTATCACCACAGCGTCGACCCGCAAGCCCTGGCCGAACGCATGGCTCGGGCGAGCTTCGTGGTGACCGTCAGCGACTACAACCGCAGCCATTTGGAGAAGCTCGCCGCATCCCGCGGCAGCGGCGGACGGATCGTCCGGCTCTACAACGGCCTGGATCTGGATTGCTTCGCGCCCGCCGAAGCGGCACGGGAACCGGGACTGGTGGTGGCGGTAGGCCGGCTGGTAGCCAAGAAAGGCTTCGCCGACCTGATCGAAGCCTGCGCCGTACTGGACCGGAGCGGCGTGGAATTCCATTGCCTCATCATCGGCGAAGGCCCCGAGCGATCCGCCCTGGAGCAATCGATCAGCCGCCACCGCCTGCCGCACCGGGTGACACTGGCGGGCGCCATGGCCCAAACCGGGGTGGTCGCCGCCCTCGGCCGGGCGGAGCTGTTCGCCCTGCCCTGCATCGTCGGCGAAGACGGCGACCGGGACGGCTTGCCCACGGTGATCCTGGAGGCCATGGCACTGGGCACGCCGGTGGTTTCGACCCGACTGGCCGGCATTCCGGAAATGGTCCTGCAGCGGCGGACCGGGCTGCTGGTGAATCAGGGAGCCGTGGCGGAACTGGCGGAGGCCATGGCGCAACTGCTGGGCTCCGCCGAACTGCGCGCGACCCTCAGCCGCAACGCCCTCGCCCACATGCGGCAACGGTTCGACCTGCGCCGCAATGCACGCCGGCTGGGCCAGTGGTTCCAGACGGCGGGCCGCCCTGCCCCGCCCCCAGGAGTCTGAGCCCATGACCGCAGTCCGTCCCTTCGCCCCCGGCCGCGCCGAGCCGCTGCTGACCGCCCCCGTCGAGGGCCTGGCCGACGCCGCCCTGCTCGATCATTTCGTCCATCGCGGCAGCGTGGCTTATCCGCGCCTGCCGGAACCGACCCCGCAGCAGCTGCAGCATGCCGAGGCGGTTCTGGACAACTGCTTCACCTACACCGGCGAGACCTTCCGGTTCGAACCCGGCTTCTCCTGGAAACCCAATCCGAGCACCGACAAGGAATGGCAGATCGCCTTCCACAAGCATTATTTCCTCATCGACCTGATACAGGCCTACCGGCACAGCGAGGACAAGGCCTATCTGCTGCTCTGGCGGGATCTGCTGAACAGCTGGATGGCCGAGATGGGCTCCGGCCACATCACCCTGAGCGATGCCCAGGTGGAAGCCAAGCGCATGGAATCCTGGGTGACCTCCTTCATGCTGCTCGACGGCACCGGCTGGCACCGCCATATCGGCGGCGGTTTCCTGCGCCGTTTGCTCGCCCGCATCAGTGCGGAAACCGACTACATCGGCGAGCATCTGAAGCCGGTCCGCAACCACCGTACCTTCCAGCTCTATGCCATCTTCCTGGTGGGAGTGGTGTTTCCCGAGCTGCGGCGGCAACCGTATTTCCTCAGCCTGGGGCTGGCCAAGCTGAGCCAGAACCTGCTGACCGACTTCCACGGCGACGGCGTCCACATCGAGCTATCGACCCACTACCACCAACTGGTCGCCGAGACCGGCATGCGCATGCTGGAACTGGCCCGGCTCAACCACCTTCCGGTGCCGGCCGAGCTGGTGGAACGGCTGCGGCGGGCGCTGTGGTTCTCCCTCTACCTGCAATGGCCCGACGGCGATATCCCGCTGATCAACGATTCCGACACCGGCGATCACCGCGAGCTGCTGGAACTGGGCAGCCGCTACCTGGCCGATCCCGAACTGCGGTGGGGCGCCACCCTGGGCCGCGCCGGCCGGCCGCCGCGGCAGGCCTCCCGCTGCTTCGCCGAGGCCGGCTATTTCGTGCTGGGGGACGGCTGGGGCAGCGATCCCGCCAGCTATGCCCGGCGCCAGCACGTGTTCTACGACTGCGGCAAGCTGGGAGAAGGCAGCCACAGCCATTACGATCTGTTCAACTTCTGCTATTACGCCGGCGGCGCCCCCGCCATCGTCGATCCCGGCCGCTACACCTACTCGGGCGAACCCGATGCCGACGGAATCAACTGGCGCCATTATTTCAAGGGTACGGCGGCCCACAACACCGTCACCGTCGACGGCCGCGACCAGACCCTGTACCTGAGCCGCACCAAACACGGTGCGGAAGTCGTGCTGGAACAGCGCGACTGGCTGCTGGGCGAGCGCTGCGACTGGGTGTTCGGGCGCGCCACCAGCCCCAATTACAGCCCCAGCCACGAGCGGCTGCTGGTGTATATGGGCCACGACTATCTGTTCATCCTGGACCGGCTCGACCCCAACGACGGGCAATCCCACCACTATCAGCTGAACTTTCATCTGCCGGCCGAGGCCGCCGTGCAGCAGTCCCGCCCCGACGGCCATCATCTGTTCCGCAGCGGCAACTGCGAGGTGCGGGTACTCCACGCCGAGGGGCTCGCGGCGCAGGTGCGTCCCGGCTGGGTATCGCGCCATTACGGCATCAAGCGGCCGGCTCCGGTCCTCAGCCTGGAGCAGGAACGTTCGGGACGGGTCAAGTTCGCCTCCCTGATCGCGCCCAGGGCCGACCGGCAGTTTTCCGTGAAATCCTTCCGCGTGCGCAAGCTCGGGACTTCCGGGCTCTGCTTCAGCGCCGACATCAATCACCGGGGCAGCGCCTACACCGACCATTTCCTCATACTCGGCGATCCCGCCGCCACCGTCCGCCTGGGCCTGCTGGAGTTCCAGGGCCGCATGCTGGCCTGCCGCTGCGACCGCACCGGCCAGCCGCTGTTCGCTTCCGCCAGGGACGCCACCTTGCTGCAGCCCGCCGGCCGAGAGGCGCTCAGCTTCGCCACCGCGAGCAACTTCGAATGGCTGGGTTGAGCGAAACCGGCGCCGATGCGGCCGTGTTCGGCTTCATCGGAACCGGCCATCCGTTCCACGGCCCGCTTCGCAGGCTGCGCGAGCGCATCGCCCGTTCGCCCGCATTCGCACAGCTGCAGGCGCGTACCGCCGCCGGCCAGCCGACCAGCCTGCACGCCGAGATCAAGGGCGATTATCGGGCCGACGGCTGGGCGATCGGGCGGTTCTATTACTCCATCCAGTATCCCGAGCCGGAGCGGCCCGGTGCCTATTACGCCTGGAGCCTGCACCAAGGGCCCAACGGCACCGTTCCCCAGGCCGTGGAATTTCCCCGCGACCCCAAGCTGGCCGCCCTGGACCGCATGTGGCCGGGGGCGGGCGAGCGGGTGCTGCGCTACGTGCCGCTGCGCCGGGTCACCTTTTTGCAACCGGCCGACCACGCCGGCCCGGAGCGCATCGGCAAGCTCAAGAAGCCCCACCGCTGCCGTGACGGCTACGCCCGCCTGCAGGCAGTCGCCGCCGCCGCTGCCGACGCCGGCTGCACCATCCCGCGGCCGCTGGGCGTCGACGCGCCGCGCGGCCTGTTCTATCAGCAGAAGGTGCCGGGCCGCGAGGTCGGCACACTGCTGGACCGGGCCAACCACCGCGTTCATCTGGCCGCGGTCGGCGAACTCCACGGCCGCCTCGGCCGGCTGCCGGTCCGCAACATGCCGCGCTGGGACCGCCAGGGCGTGCTGGGCAACCTGTGGCAGGATCTGGACTGGATCGGCTTCCATCTGCCGGAACACCAGCCGCTGCTGGAACGGCTGAGCCACCGCCTGCACCGCCGCATCGCGGCACTGGCCCCGGCGCCGGCGGCGTTCTGCCACGGCGACTTCGCCTGCTCCCAAGTGCTCCGCCACGACGGCGGCTGGTCGGTGGTGGATTTCGACCTGGCCGGTGTCGGCGATCCCTACCAGGACGTGGCGATGTTCCTGGTTTCCCTGGCCTACGACGTGCCGCTGTTCGGCCGGTCGCCGGAACTGCTGGAGGCGGCGGCGGGCTGCTACCTGGACGGTTACCGGGATGCCGCGGCCCAGGTCCTCGACGGGCCCACCCTCGACTGGTACCGGGCCTGCGCGGAAATCTATCACCTGGCGCTGGTGCTCAAGAAGGACCGCTACTGCGAGGCCGCCTGCCGGCGCGCCTTGCAGCGGTTGTGCCGCCTGCTGGAGGTGCATTGATCCATGGCCACTCCCCGCTTCCTGTTCAACGCCCATAACCGGCGCGGCCTCGGCCATCTGATGCGCGGCCTCAACATCGCCCGCGAGATTCGCGGCCTGGCTCCGGCGGCGGACATCCTGTTCTATACCCGCAACGACAGCGCCGGCCAGCTGTGCGGCAGCGACTTCGGCTATGTGCTGGAACCGGAACCGGAGCGAAACGGCCAGTGGCCGGGATTGGTGGAGCGGTTCGCGCCGGCGGTGGTGGTCTACGACACCCTGCTGCCGAAACAGGCGGACGAGACTCCGCCGGTGCGCGGGCGCACCGCCTACATCATGCGCAAATGCAAGCCGGAGCGGCAGCAGGAGATCTTCGGCCATCGCTTCCTGAACACGGTGGACCTGATCCTGATCCCGCACCAGCCGGAGGAGTTCGGCTACCCGCTTCCCCCAACGCTCAGATCCAAGGCACGCCACGTCGGCCCCATCGTGCGCCATGCCGATGCCGCCGCCCAGCAGGTCCTGCGGGACAAATACCGGCTGCGGCCGGACCGGTTCCTGCTCACCTCCACCGTCGGCGGCGGCGGCTTCGAGGACAAGGCCCGGGCATTCTTCGACACGGTGCGGGGTGTCCACCAACTGCTGCATGAGGGCGGACTCGAGTTCCGCCACCTCATCATCAAGGGCCCCAACTACACCCGGCCGTTGCCGGAGACGGGCGGCGCCGAAATCATCGACAGCGAGCCTGACCTGGTGAACCTGCTGGCGATCTCCGACCTGGTCATCGCCGAAGGCGGCTACAACACGGTGAACGAGATTCGCCTGGCCAAGACCCCGGCGGTGTTCCTGCCCAGCGGGCGCAACTACGACGACCAGACCGAACGGGTGCTGGAGCTGGCCGAACGGGGCCTGGCCAGCGTCTTCATCGAGCGCGACCCGGCCCCCATCGCCGGCTACATCGCCCGCTTCCTGCAGGACCCGGCCCTCGCCGAGGCGCTGCGGCAACGCTACCGCAATGACCGGGTCGCCACCGGCAACCGGGCGGCAGCCGAGAGCTTGCTGCAGCTCGCACTGCAATGATCGGCGATCTGGAACAGGGAGCGGCCGCGCTGGCGCGGCACCTGGGGTTGGCGAGCGGCTGGTCGTGGCACTCCGAACTGCTGGGTGCGACTCCGGGCCTGCGCACCGTGGTCTGCTACCACTTTCGGCGCGGCGGCACGCGGCGCGGCCGGGCGCTGCGGGTGGTCGGCAAGTTCTACGCCGATGCCGCCGAGGGCGCCCACTGCTACCGCTCCATGGCCACCCTGCAAGGCTTGCTGGCGAAATTGCCCGAGCCCGTTCTGGCGGTACCCGAGCCCTTGTACTACGACCCCCGGCAACGCTTCCTGGCCCAGCAATGGGTGGAGCAGCGCCCCTACCCGGCGCTCATGGCCGGGCGCGGCTTTCACCAGGGCCTGCGCTGGGCCGGCCGGGCGCTGGCGCAGCTGCACGGCCTGCCGGCCGACTCGGGGCCCGCCAAGACCACCGACCGCCACCTGGCCGAGCTGATGACCCCGCCCCCTGCCGACCTCGCCGCCCGCTTGCCCGCGCTGGCGCCACGGCTGCGGGCGGTGATCGGCGACGTGGGAAGGCTCTGCGACGGAAGCCCCGCCCCCCTCGCTTGGCCCTCCCCGCAGGGCCAGGGGCTTCAGGCAACGCCATCGCCTGTGGCCCCCATCCACCGGGATTTTCACCTGCGCCAGCTGTTTTTCGGGGGGCGGAGGGTATGGCTGATCGACTGGGACCAGTACGCCCTGGGGGACCCGGCGCTGGACGTGGGCAATTTCCTGGTGTACCTGGAAACCCACCTGGACGGCCGTATCGGAGAGGCCCAGGAAGCCTTCCTGGAGGGTTACGGGGTGGCAGCGGGCGATGCCCTGTGGGCGCGGCTGCCGGGCTATCGTGCCCTCACCTATCTGCGGCTGGCCTGCAAGGCTTACCGGCTGCAGCAGCCAGGCTGGGAACGGCGGCTGGAACGGATGCTGGCACGCGCCGAAGTCTTGCTGGCGGGAGCATCGCGATGACCGCCAGGCCGCGCATCGCCCACGTCATCAACAGCCTGGGGCTGGGCGGGGTACCGCAGCTGGTGTGCCAGCTGCTGGCGGCCTTGCCGCGCGACGGCCACGATTTGCTGCTGTATGTGCTGAAGAGCTACCCCGATCATCCGGAAGCCCGGCTGCCCCAGGCCGAACGGTTTCGCGAGCTGGGGGTGACGGTGCGGTTCCCGCGCCGCGACGAGAAGAAGTTCCATGTGGTGGGCGAGCTGTGCCGCTGGCTGCAGCAGGACCGCATCGACATCCTCCACACCCATTCCTACAAGCCCAACATCTACGGCCGGCTGGCCGGGACCCTGTGCCGAAGCCAGGGTGTCCGCATCATCGCCCACTACCACAACCACTACGACAACAAGTGGGAGGAGGACGACAGCCTGGTGTACGAACAGCTGCTGGCTCACAGCTGCGACCGCTTCCTGGCCTGTTCCGAATCGGTGGGCCGGCACGTGGCGGAGCGGATCGGCATCGCCGCCGACCAGATCCGGGTGGTGCTCAACGGCATCGATCTGGAACGCTTCCGGCGGGCTTACGACCGCCGCGCGCTGCGGGCCGAGCTGGGCATCGCCGAGGAGGTGCAGGTGGTGGGAATGGTCGGACGGCTGTGCCGCCAGAAAGCCCAGGACGTGCTGCTGCAGGCGGCGCCCGGCATCTTGCGGCAGTGCCCCGACACCCTGTTTCTGCTGGCCGGCGCCGCCGACGAACCCACTACGCTGTCGCAGCTGCAACGCCAGGCGTTCGAGCTGGGACTGGGCAACCGGGTCCGCTTCCTCGGCTATGTCAGCGATATCCCCCGGGTCTACGCCGCCCTGGACGTGCTGGCCATGCCCTCGCGCTGGGAAGGCTTCGGCCTGGCCCTGGCGGAAGCCATGGCGATGGGTGTGCCGGTCGTGGCCACCCCGGTGGGGGGCATCCCCGAAGTGGCCGGCGACGGCGCCCTCATGGTCGCCCCCGATGCCCCGGCCGAATTGGCGGAAGCCATCGCCGGGCTGCTGGCCGACCCGGCCCGCGCCGCCGCTCTGGGCCGGGTCGGCTCGGTACGGGCCGAACGGTTCTGCCACCGCCGCATCGGCCGGGAAGTCCAGGACATCTACCGCGAGCTGCTGGCCGGGAATGCCCCATGAGCGCCGATCCGGAAGGCATCCTGTGGCTGGTGCGGCACGGCCGGACCGACGCCAACGGGCAACGCTACGTGGGCTGGGAAGACCCGCCCCTCAACGCCGCCGGCGCAGACCAGGCGGCCGAGATCGCGGCGATCCTGAACCAGCGGTGCCCCGCGGCGATCTACTCCAGCCCGCTGCGGCGCGCCCGCGACACCGCCGCGCCACTCGCCCTGCGGCTGGCTTTGCCGATCATCCTCGAGGCGGATCTCCGGGAAATCCATTACGGCGCTCACCAGGGCCGGACCAAGGCGGAACTGGGCCTGAAACTGCGCAAGCACCATCTGCACCAGCGGCTGCCTGGCGGCGAGAGCCTCCACGACGTCTATCTGCGGGCCGGCCGGTTCCGCCGCCGGATCGCCGCCGATCTGGCGGCGGCCCGCCCCATCGCCGTATTCGGCCATTATTGGAGCACCCGCATGGTGCTGGGGGTGCTGGCCGGCGCGGAGTTCGACCAGCTGTTCCGGACGGGCGGCTACAAACCCGGCAACGGCAGCATCTACCAGATTCGTTACCGCACGGCGGGCGACCGCCTGACCCTGGTCTCCGGGGCGTTTCTGCCACTCCCGCAGACTACCGACCTGTCCCACGAGGTGACCGCATGAATATCCAATGGGCGCGGTCCGGCCGCGAACTCCGGCAGCAGCCGGCGACCGCCGCCACTCCGCAACCGGGCGGCCCGGCCTGGGTCTCGGCCACCATCGAACAGCTCTACCGCTCCGACGGACCGGTGGCGGGACTGCGCCGGGCCTGGCCCCAACGCTGTGGCGGCGGCTTCGAGATCCTCAACATCCTCTATGTACCGGAGCGTTCGTTCCAGGTCATCGGCCGCTTCGCCGCCCTCCCTCCGGCGGGGGACGACACCGTGGTCGCCCTGGAATTCGCGCCCGCGGACGACAGTTACGCCCGCTACGCCGAAGCCGTGAGCCTGGCGGCGGCGCGGGAACGGATCGCCCATCTGCCGGAATGGGGAGCGGTGGCCCGGTTGTTCCCGGAAGATCCCGCCCTGCCCAGTCTCGCGGCCATGCTGGACCTGCCCGCGGTGGCGGCCCGGCTCGGCTGCAGGCTGGATGCGGGGGCCTCCTGGAAGCTGCTGAGCTACCAGCCCGGCAAGCGCGCCACCCTGCACTACCGGCTGGCCGAGGGCGAGGCCGCCTACGTCGGCAAGTTGCAAGCCGGCGACGGGGCGATCCGCTGCCATCGCCGGCTGCAAGGGCTGTGGCACCATCCCGGCCGCCGTTTCCGCATGGCGCGCCCGGTGGCCGGATGCGCCCGGCTGGGAGCGCGCTGGGAAACCTTCGTGGCGGGCCGCGGGCTGCAGCAGACCTGGCCCCTGGAACGGCCGGAACCGGTACTGGAAGGGATCATGGGAGCGCTGGCCAATCTGCACGGGCTAGCCCTCGGCGAGCTGGCACCGCTGCAACCGGAAGCGGTGCTGGAGCGCGTCCAGCGCAAGCTGTTGCGGCGGCTCGAGGCCACCCTGCCAGCCCAGGCAGACCGGGCCGAGCAGTTGTGCCGGCAATTGCGGGAGCGGCTGCCGGCGGCAGGAGAGGCCGCCACCCTGCACGGCGATTTCCACATCGCCAACCTGCTGCTGGACGGGACCGAACCGGTACTGCTGGACCTGGACGACATGAGGGCCGGCGATCCCTGCTACGACCTGGCCCTGTTCGCCAGCCGCCTGCTGCTGGTGAGCCTGCACCGCGGCGACCGCCCGAGCCAGGCCCTGGAATTGGCTGCGCAGATTCCGCAAATCTACGCACGGCAGGGTGGTTACCCCGTCGCGCCGCGTCGTTACGGCTGGTACATGGCGGCCCTGCTGCTGGGACGCCAGGTCAAGAGCTGTATCCGCGACGACGCGCCGGACCGCGACGCCCTGGTGGAGACCTTGATCGGCTGGGCCTCGGAAGCCCTGCACCAAGACCGCTTCGGCGGCGGGGAGGCCTGACATGAAGCAGACCGCGTTCCGCAAAATCGTCGTCAAGCGCCTGTTCCGCATGAAGGGCAGCCTGCTGCTGGCGGCCCTGAGCATGCTCGGCTTCACCGTCTGCGAGCTGCTGGCGCCCTGGCCGCTCAAGCTGATCTTCGACCAGGTGCTGCTGCACAAGCCCCTGGCGGCCGACTATCCGCCGCTGCAAACCCTGCTGGCGGGCGACCCGACCCTGGCGGTGGCGGTGCTGTCCAGCGCCATCCTGGCCATCGCCCTGGTGCGGGGCGTGTTTTCCTACACCCAGATCTTCCTCACCTCGCGGATCGGCTACCGCATCACCTACAGCCTGCGGCGCAAGCTGTTCACCCATCTGCAGCGGCTGTCGCTGTCTTTCCACAACCGCGCCCGCTCCGGCGAGCTGATGACCAAGATCACCTCCGACACCGCCGCCCTGCGCGACGTGTTCGCCGAATCGACCCTGATGTTCGCCGCCCATGCGCTCACCGTGGCCGGCATGTTCGGGGTGATGTTCTGGGTCAACTGGCGGCTGAGCCTGTTGGCCCTGGCGATCTTCCCGGTCATCGTGGCCTCGCTGGCGGTGCTGTTCCGCAAGGTCAAGCGCGCCGCCCGCCAGCAGCGCAAGCGCGAGGGCTGGATCGCCTCGCAGATGCAGGAGCGGCTGTCGGCGATCTCGCTGATCCAGGCCTTCGGCCGCGAGCGCCACGAGCAGGAGCGCTTCGTCGAAGACGCCAGCCGCACTCTGGAAGACAGCATCCGCACCGCCCGGCTGGAGGCCGCCGCCACCCGCACCGTGGAGATCCTCAGCTCGGTGGGGGTCTGGGCGGTGGTGCTGTTCGGCTCCCTGGCGGTGCTGGAGGGGGCGCTCAATCCCGGCGAAGTGCTGGTGTTCATCACCTACGTCACCAATATGTACCGGCCGCTGCGCAACCTGGCCAAGCTGCTCACCAAGTTTTCCAAGGCCAGTGTCAGTGCCGAACGCATCGACGAAATCCTGGCCACCGATCCGGACATCAGCGACCGCCCCAGCGCCATCGCCGACGGCGAGATCCGGGGCGAGATCACCTTTGAGCACGTCCGCTTCCGCTACGACCAGGGCGGCTGGGTGCTGGACGACGTGTCGTTCCGCATCGCCCCCGGCCAGCGCGTGGCCCTGGTGGGCGGTTCCGGTTCCGGCAAGTCCACCGTCACCAGCCTGATCCTCAGGCTGTACGACCCGGGCGCCGGCCGCGTCACCCTGGACGGGGAGGATTTGCGCGACTACCAGCGGGAATTCCTGCGCCACCAGATCGCCGTCGTGCTGCAGGGGGGAGTGCTGTTCGGCGCCTCGATCCGCGAGAATATCGCCTACGGCCGCCCCGACGCTGGGGATGCCACGATCATCGCGGCAGCCCAGGCGGCTAACGCCCACGACTTCATCATGGCGCTGGAAGAGGGTTACGACACGGTCATCGGCGAGCGTGGCTCCACCCTGTCGGGCGGCCAGCGCCAGCGCATCGCCATCGCCCGGGCGCTGATCCGCAACGCCCCCATTCTGATCCTGGACGAACCCATGACGGGACTGGACAGCGACAGCGAGGCACAGGTCGCCGAAGCCCTGGAAAACCTGATGCGCGGCAAGACCTGTCTGATCATCACCCACGACCTGCAAGCCGCCGCCGGCGCCGACTACGTGCTGCGGCTGCAGGACGGCAGGATCATCCGCCAGCCCAAGCTGGGATTGGCGAGCTTGGCGGGAGCGGGGTGAACCGATCCACCATAGGGTGGGTTAGGCGCGCTGCCAGGAAAACCGCTGGCAGATTTCATCACGCCGATGCGCGCCGTAACCCACCAACAGCCTCGGCAAATCACAAGGCGGATTCGACGCGAAGCGGCAATCCGCCGAATCAGCATCGCCGGCCGAACCGACGTCCGAAAAGAGCAAGGGCCAGAAGCACATCGCCGGAATCAAGCCGGGGGAAAATAATCCGGCTCATCCTTTCGATCCATGGCCGATCACTCCGGGGATCCGCAAAACGGTCGTATCGGTGTACCTCGGCGGTCAGCATTTCCGATGCCCTCAGTGCCGCGCCAGAGCGCAATTCGCAGGCGACGCCGATGCGGGTACAGATATCGTCGCCACCCATCGCCGAAAGTCTCTGGCGAACAGCTACGGCCGCGCAGGAGCATTTCATGCAAAATTGCACCGTCCCTTGATCGGAGCGACCGCTTAGGATATGGCCGGAAATAACTTCCCTGAAGCTGGACAAGGCAGTTTGTAGGTTTGTAGGGGCGAATTTTTTTCGCCCAAGCGGTGGGTTTTGCGAATAAATTCGCACCTACGAGAGCATCCATAAACCGGGAAGTAGTTTCCAGCCATATCCTTATCCGATCAGAGGCCGCCCGAGCTTCCGCAACTGTTTCAATCGCCGAAGCCGCCGGTGTATGCTCGGCACTGCGGTTTTCCGTAGCGAGCAACCGTTGCCTCGCCCGTCGCCGAAGGCCCATGTCCCAACAACAATATCGCGGCGTGGCCGGCCTTGCGCTGGCCCTCTTTCCTCTAACGGTGGCGGCGGAACCGGCCACCTTGCCGACGGTTGTCGTCACCAGCGACCGGCAGCCGCGGACATCGCAGAATGTCACCCGCCTGAACGAAGAGGATCTCACCCGTTCCGGCGAGCGCGAGCTGCGCGGCGTGTTGGAAGGGCAACCTTCGGTCAACACCCCCCACGGCATGAGGGGCGGGTTCACCTCGCTGACCGTACGGGGAGCCGGTGGCGGCATGGGCCTGGTCAATATCGACGGCATTCCGCTGCACACCACCATTCCCGGAGCCTTCAGCCTCGACCTGCTCCCGGCGGAAACTTTCGGCGCCGCGGACATCGTCCGGGGTTCCGGCGCCATGCTGTCCTTCGGGCGCACCCTGGGCGGCACCATCAATCTGCACAGCCGGGATGCGCTGACTCCTGGCGGCCGCCTGCACGTGGAGGGCGGCAGCTTCGGCAGCTTGCGGGAAAGCGGCTCGGCCAGCCTGGGCATGGGGAGTCATCGCTTGAACCTGGTGGCAGGGCGGGAGGATGTGTTCGATGGAACCCATTGGGCCGATCCCGGCAGGGGCAATCCCGAGAGGGACCGATTCCACGCCCATCAACTTGGCGCGCATCTGGTGTCGGAACCGAGCGCTGCGGTCCGCTGGGACAGCTCGCTGTACTACATCGATAGCGACACGGATGTCGACACTCCCGGCATCTCTCCCGACGGCCGATTCGGCTTGGTGGACGACCCGAATGGCTGGCTGCGTCAGGAGATCTGGCTGACTCAGAGCGCCGTCCGCGTGGAAATCGAGCCCGGTTGGCGATCGGAACTGCAGCTGGGATACACCCGGCATCGCGGCAGCGCATTTCTTGGCGGCGTCCATGGCGGCTTCACCAGTCAGCTGACCCTGGCCCGCTGGAAGAACAGCCACAGGATCGGCGGCGATGGCGCGGGGAGACGCAGTTTCCAGGTGAACTGGGGCGGGGAAGGCCTGTATGAGGAAGGAGCCAACCTCGACGGCCGGTTTCACGGCCGCCGCGGCACCGGCAGCGGCTTCCTCGATTTCCGCGCGGCATGGGAACGCTGGAGCGGCGTGGTGGCGGTCCGCGCCGATCACTACGACGACCAGGGTTCCCATGCCGTCTTCCACGCCGGTTCCAACTGGCAGCTGAATCCGCAGCTGGAGTGGTATCTCAGCGGCGGGACGGGTTACCGCCCGCCCAGCTTCAATGAGATGCTGATGCCGTTCTACGGCAATCCCAAATTGCAGCCGGAAAAAGGCGCCAGCGGCGAGACCGGCCTGCGCTGGTACCCCACCGACCGGACCACCTTCAACCTCGGCTACTTCTACAACCGTTTCGACGGCCTGATCCAGGTGTCCCTGGTGCCTTCGGGACTCTACCTCGCCGAAAACGTGCCCCACGCCCGCATCCAGGGCCTGGAAGCCCAGTGGAACACCCGCTGGAACGCGGCGCTGACCACCGGCATCGATTACACCTGGAGCCGCGGCGAAAACCTGGATAGCTGCAACCCCCTCGCGCGCAACCCGGAGCACATCGCCCGCTTCTGGGGAGAATGGAAGCTCGAAGGCCTGCCCGTCACCCTGTGGGGACAGGGCGTCTACCGCGGCCCCTCGTTCGACAATGAAGGCGCCGATCCCATCGCCGACGCCTTCTATCTGGACCTGCAGCTGAGCTACCGGCTCGACAAGACCCTCAACCTCTACCTGCGCGGTGAAAATCTCACCGGCAACCGCAACCCCCAGGTCTTGGGGCGCGGAACGCCCGGCGCAGCGGTATACGGCGGATTTCGGTTGGCGTTCGGCGAATAGCTGGCCGATTTTGGCGGCGTTGCGGCATACGGAAATTGCTGGCCGATCGCCGCACGATGCGCACATTCTGCGCCCAGTGCCCCCTGCCGTTGCCTCGACGCCCCGATTGGCTCAGACTCCTCCTCTGCGTTCACTATTCTCCAATGCCATGTCCCCGGATTTGCGTCGCGAATTGAAGAGTTTTTACAACCATCTCCACGACCGACCGCTGGCGCCGGATGACCCCTATTATGTGGATTACGTGGAACAGCAGCCGGCGGACAGCGACCCCATCGCCGCCATCGCGCAAAAAATCGCCTTCAGCGACGCCGCCAGCCTGGAGCTGCTTTCCGGCCAACGCGGCAGCGGCAAAAGCACCCAGCTCCTGCGCCTGAAAAAACTGCTGGAGGAGGACGGGTGCACGGTGTTTCTCTGCGACATGAAGGATTACCTCAACCTCTCCATGCCGGTGGAAATCAGCGACTTTCTGATCACCCTCATGGGCCGGCTCAGCCAGGAGGTGTGCCAGCAGTTCGGTACCAACCCGGCCCAACGCAGCTACTGGGAGCGCATCCAGCAGTTCCTGCTGCAGGACGTGCAGATCGAGGGCATCAAGCTGGAGGCGGACTTCGATCCGGTCTCGTTCGGGATCGAGGCCTCCCTCAAGGACGACCCGGACTTCAAGCAGCGCATCCAGCAGGCCTTGAAGGGGTACGTGGCGACCCTGGTCCGCCAGTCGCGGGAATTCGCGGACGATGTCGTCAAACTGGTGCGTAAGCGCAAACGGGACCCGAACCACAAGGTCGTGGTGCTGGTGGATTCCGTCGAGCAAATCCGCGGCGGCGAGGACGTGCACAAGAGCGTGGAAACCCTGTTCGCCAGCCACGGCGAACACCTGCGTTTCCCCACCCTGCACCTGCGTTTCCCCACCCTGCACCTGGTGTACACCGTCCCACCGTACCTGGTACCCCTGGCGCCGGGCCTGGGCCGCAACCTGGGAGCCACCCTGCGCACCCTGCCCAGCGTGCATGTGCGCCGGCGCGACGGAAGCGACGACGAGCGGGGGATCGGCGCCCTGCGCGACATGGTCGGCCGCCGATACGCCGGCTGGAGCCAGGTATTCAGCGAAGAGCAGCTGGCAACCATGGCCAAGAGCACCGGCGGCGATTTGCGCGATTTCTTTCGCCTGATCCGCGAAGTGCTGGTCGCCGCCGCCGCCAAACCGGATGGCCTGCCGGTGGCCGACAGCCTCATCGATGCCGCCAAGAACCTGATCAAGCGGGAAATGCTGCCCTTGGCCCAGGACGATATGGCATGGTTGCGCGGCATCGCCGACAGCAAGAACACCCAGTTGCCCAGCATTGAACAACTGCCGCGGCTGGCGCGGTTCTTCGACACCCACCTGGTGCTCAACTACCGCAACGGCGACGACTGGTACGACGTCCATCCCCTCCTGGCCGACGTTCTGCCCCCCGCCGCCGCGTGAACACGTCGGCGGCGACGTTCAGCGGCGCGGGCGAGGCGGAATGGGAACGCCTGTCCCGCCACCTGCAATGGCTGGAAGGCTTCGGCCTGGTATTCCTGTTCGTCTCCCACGCCGGCCTGTGCGCCGAAGTGCACCGCCGCCTGGTGGATCTGTGCCAATTGCGCGCCGCCCCCTTGCAGAGCTTTCGCCCCGACGCCCCGGACACTTTGGTGGAACAGGCCGTCGCTCTGGCGCGCCGGCCCGATCCCGTCTACCTGCACGGCAACTCCCCCCTGTGGCTGCAAGCCAATCCGCCGGGAAGCGAGTGGGACGGCGCCCGCGAACAATTGCTGCGCCGCCTCAACGAACGCCGCGAACTGCTGCGCTCCTCGCTGCAAAGGCCCCTCCTGCTGGTGTTGCCGGAGAACTTCCTGGCCCAGGCTGCCCATCTGGCGCCGGACTTGTGGTCCATCCGCCAGACTGCGGCGGTATTTGGTCCCGACTGCCTGGCCGATGCGCCGATCCCGCCGGTCGTCCTGCCCGGCGACTCGCCGGCCCGCCCGGCCACCGCCATGGATGAGTCCCTTTGGCAGGAGTGGCAACGCCTGCGGGACAGCGAGCCGTCCCGCGAACTCCTGCAGGTGGGCTGGCAAGCCTGCGAAGCCGCCTTGAACACGCGCCATCTGGACTTGGCGGGCACCATCGCCGACGCGGTCCTGGGTTCCGCCCGCCACCTGGCGGCGGCCGGGCCCGGCACCCCGGAAACCGTCCGCGACCTCAGCATTTCCCTGGAACGAGTCGGCGACATGGCGCGCGCCCGCGGGCGCTGGGACGAGGCGGCGGCGGCACTGCGGGAAGCCCAGACCGGCTGGGCGCGTCTGAGCGCGGCCTTTCCGGACCACGAGGAATTCCGGGAACAGGCGGCGCGGCTCGCAGAAGTACTGAAAACGTTGGGAGATTCGCCCGCCAAGTCCAATCCCGACGCGGAGCCGGACTGAAGGCGCAGCGATGCCTGAGAGTACGCTCGCCGCTACCTCGCCATCCAAAAATGCGGTGCACCGTTTCCGATTCGGCGATGAATCGGTTTCCCTCACCCCACTCACATTCGGGAGAGCGGAGCGAGGGGGGCGAAGCCGGTCCATACGGTTGAATTAAGCCCGTCTCCCGCGGGAGAGGGGTGAGGGTGAGGGCCTGGAGCGCTCCGTTCTTGCGAACAACTCGTGCGAAACATCAGCGCCTTGGCCCTCGCGCTAAAGATTTGGCCGCGAATATCTTCCCGATCCTTTCCTGTGGGAGGGGGCTTTAGCCCGCGACCGGCGCCTGGTCGCGGGCTAAAGCCCCCTCCCACCAGCAAGCTGTCAAGAATCCGGGAAGTCGTTTTCGGCCATATCCTAATCCTTCTCCCGCAGGGTGAGGGACTCGTGAAGATGCCTTTTCCCAGCCGCGAGTTGGGCTTCGGTACGCTCGATCCAACCTTCTACCAAGCGCCCAACGAATCAGAAGATGTACTTGATCTTGGCGTAAATCATGGTGGAGGTGTTGCCGGACAGCTCGCCGTAGGCGTCGCCGGCACGGAATACCGCTCCGGTCAGCTGCACCTGAAAGTGTTTCCACTCGTCCAGCGAGATCACCAGGTCCACTTCCTCCCCCAGATCGCCGCTGATGCCGGTGGGGTCGGCCTTGATGCGGCCGTCGCGCACGCTGTCGGCGGGATGGGGCTGGCGGTAGTGATGAAACAGCAGGTCGACGGCGCTGTCTTCGGACAGCGGAAAGCCGATGGCGGCGGTGGTGATCTCCAGGTTGGCCAGCTCGGGCCGGAACAGCTCGCCGTAATAGCGGAACCGCTGGCTGCCGCCCAGCTTGATCTTGTTGTCGTGGATCCCGGTCTGGCGGAATCCCGTGTCGGTCCCGATACCGCGGTTGGAATCGCCCGACCCATAGGCATAGCCCACGGTGAAATAGGGCTCCAGCGGCAGCTTGGTGTACCAGGTGAGGCCGGCATCCAGGCCCCAGCCCAGCACATTGCGGGTGATACGGGAACCGGCCCGGTCCATGCGGCCGTTGACGCCGTCGAAGTCGACCAGGGTCTCGTGGCCGGTCACCACCGCCCCATCCAGCCAGTAGCCGAACTTGTAGCCGGACGACAGTTTGAACTTGCCCATGGCGCGGCCGCCCACCCAGGTCAGGTCGGCATCGCTCTTGTCGCGGCGCTCGTGCCATACCAGATCGCCGTCGCGCTCCACCCCGGAGCCATCGAACTGGCTCATGAAGAACAGGGTCAGGTTCTGCTTCTCGGCCCATTGCCATACCAGGTCGCCGAACACCCGCAGCACGTCCTTGTGGAGCGGCTCGGTATGGCCCAGGTCGGTGCGCTTGGAACTGAATTCCTCGGCCACCGAGAGTTCGCCCAGAATTTCGCCGCGCACGAAATAGAGGCGGATGGCATCCAGCCGCTCGTTCCACCACCATTGGCGCTTTTCCGAATAGCGCTGGCGGCCAAGCTGGAAGCTGAAGTCGGAATCGAACAGCCGGCTGGCGAACAGCCAGGCCTGGTCCAGTTCCAGATAGCTTTCTTCCCGGGGATCGCCGTCTTCGGCGTATACCTCCGGGTTGTAGAAGGCGCTGGCCTGAAGGAAGGCCGACAGGGAATGCGACCAGGGGTAGTAGAACTCCAGCTGGAAATCCTGGGACACGTTGACGGTGTCGCCCGGCTTGCCGGGGTCGAGATCGCGGTCGCGGAAATAGCGGGGCTCCAGCTCGTAGCGGCCGCCAATGGTCAGCGGGCGGCCCAGCACGTCCATGCGGAACTGGTCGGCCGGGCGTTTTTCGCCGGGATCGATGCGCACCGGAGCCTTGCGGACGGTGTCGTTGACATCCTCCCGCCAGGCTTGAGCGGCGCCGGTCTGTCCATGGACGTCTTGGGCTCCAGCCTGGAAAGCCGAGCACAGCGCCAGCGCCAAGATACTTTTCTGCGCCGCGCGCACGATGGGAACTCCGGGATTCAGAAGGCAGGAAGCAGGCCCGCCGACACGGATCGGCGGACTTTCGTCAGCTCACCCGCGGCCTGGCGCGCCGTTCGGCCGGGACGACCACTTCCAGGCCGCCGGCGGGTTCCCAGCGATCCTGGTAAAGCAAGCCATTCAGGGCCTCGGCGATGGCGGGCAAGCCTTCCATGTTGATCTGGTACAGCCCCCTGCGGTGGACGTTGATCTGATCCAGTTCCTCGGCCACGGTGGCCAGCAGCAGGTCGGGAGTCAGCTCGTTGGGGTGGATGGCGCGCAGCAATCCCAGCTGCGCCAGGCGCTCGGCCCGTATCCATTGCTCGAGAACCGGTTTGACCCGCGGCACGATGACCGCGCGCTTGCGCAGCGTCAGCAGTTCGCACACGGTGTTGTAGCCCCCCATGCACACCACCACGTCGGCGGCGTCCATCAGCGCCATCATGTCCTGGGCGAAATCCTGGATGATGACGCCGGGCAGGTTCACCGCCATCTCGACGATGCTGCGGCGTTGCTTGTCTCCCATCTCCGGGCCGCACACCAGCAAACTCCTGGTGGAACCGTCCAAACCCTGCCGGTGCAGGCCTTCCAGGTAACACTGCAGCACGTGGGCGCCGTCCTCGCCGCCGCCCACCGTGACGAACACCAGCCGGTCGGTTTCGGCCAGTCCCAGGTCGGCACGCAACTGGTCGCCGGATGCGGCGCTGCGCTCGCGGGCGATGTAACCGCAGTAGCGGGTCTTGGCCCGGCTGTCGCTGGGAAATTGGTATTCCTTGCCGGTATCGAAAATATCCGGCGAGCCGACCACCAGCACTTGGTCGTAAAATGACCGGATGACGTCGTGGTAGCCGTTCTTCTGCCAAACCCGGATGGTGCTCGCCGGGCTGTCCAGGATGTCGCGCAGCAACAGCACCAGCTTGGCCCGGTGGCCGCGCCGCTGCAGCAGGTCCAGGGCGGTGCCCAGTTCGTCGCCGACCCCCAGAGGCTTCTTGTCCACCAGGATCAGGTCCGGATCGAAATCCAGGATGGCGTTCAGGATCAGGTTGCTGCGCAACTTCACCAGCTTGCCGTAGTCGACGTCGAGGAACTTGGCCTGGTAATCGCCCTCGGTGTTGCGCGACAAGCAGGGCAGCTTGATGTAGTCGATGCGAGGGGGGATGCGGAAGGCGTGCAGCATGGGCGAACCGGACAGGATCAGCACCGAGGTGTTGGGATCGCTGTCCACCAGGTGCTTGCAGATGGCGAGCATGCGGCGGATGTTGCCGAGCCCGAAGGTATCGTGGGAGTAGACGACGATACGTTTTTTCCCGCTTTCGCGGCTGATCACGGTGTTCTTGGTCATGATGAATGCTTCGGGCCGGGTTATCGGAAAACGGCATGTCTCGCGAAGAGAGGGGTGTCGCTAAAATGCGACACAAATAAGAGCCATTCTCATCTTCGCCCAACCCGTTTATGACATTCTTGTGACAAAAGTTCAGTGCCACCGAAAACTTTTCTGCAAATCCCGGAAAATAAAGCTGCCGCTCCCCACACTGCCATGACTCGATCCCCGAAAGAATTGATCCTGGGCGGCGTCCGCTCCGGCAAGAGCCGGCTGGCGCAGCGGCTGGCCGAGGAAAGCGCCATGCCGGTGAGCTATCTGGCCACCGCCCGCATCGGCGACGCCGGCATGGCGCAGCGGGTCGAACAGCACCGGCGCCACCGTCCGGCCCATTGGGATCTGGTGGAAGAACCCCTGGCGCTGGCGGATGCGCTGGGCCGAACCGCCCGCCCCGGCCGCTGCCTGATCGTCGATTGCCTGACCCTGTGGCTGACCCAGCTGCTGTGCGAAACCGGCGACGCCCGCTTGACCGAGGAAACCACCGCCTTGCTCGATGCGCTGCCGGAACTGCCCGGCCGCATCATCCTGATCGGCAACGAGACCAGCATGGGGGTCCTGCCACCGGATGAGCTGAGCCGGCGCTACTGCGACGAGGCCGGCAACCTGCACCAGGCCTTGGCCGGACTGTGCGACCGGGTGGTGCTGACGGTGGCCGGGCTGCCCCTGGTGTTGAAGGGCGAACCGCTGTGAGCGGCGACTGGTTGACCGCCCCGGCGGCCCGGCCCGACCCCGGTTGCGGCGCCGCAGCCGCCTCCCGCCAAGCGCAGCTGATCAAGCCGCCCGGCGCGTTGGGCCGGCTGGAGACGCTGGCGGTAAGGCTGGCGGCGCTGCAAGGAAAGGCCTTCCCGGCGGCCGACCGGGTCCACATCGCGGTGTTCGCCGGCGACCACGGGGTCGTAGCGGAGGGCGTGGCGGCCTTCCCACAGGCCGTGACCGCCGCCATGCTGCCCTGTTTCGCCCATCGGGTCGCGGCGATCGGCGTGCTGGCCCGGCAATTGGGCGCCAGCCTGGATATCGTCAATCTCGGCACGGCCGAGCCCACTCCCGCCCTGGACGGGGTCATCGACGCGCGGATCGGGAGTGGCACCGCCAACTTCACCCGGGCCCCCGCGATGACCGGCGAACAGCTGACCGCGGCCCTCCGCCAAGGCCGCGCCGCAGTGGAACGTGCCCTGGCCGGCTCCTCCCAGATATTCATCGGCGGCGAGATGGGCATCGGCAACAGCACGGCCGCCGCCGCCCTCGCCTGTGCGCTGCTGCGGGAAGAGCCGGAATACTTGGTCGGACCCGGTGCCGGCCTGGACGGGGCCGGAATCCGCCGCAAGACCGAGGTGATCCGCCGCGCCTTGGCGCTCCATGGCGGCGCCGCATCCGACCCGTTGGAAGCGCTGCGGCGGCTCGGAGGTTTCGAGATCGCCGCCCTCACCGGGGCTTACCTGGCCTGCGCCCAGTCGGGCCTGCCGGCATTGGTGGACGGCTTCATCACCGGCGCGGCGGCGCTGGCGGCGGTGCGCATCAACGGAGCTACGGCGGATTGGCTGATCTACGGCCATCGTTCCGCCGAGCCCGGCCACGAGCGAATTCTGCGCGCACTGGCGGCGGAACCGTTGCTGGACTTGGGACTGCGGCTGGGGGAGGCCAGCGGCGCCGCGGTCGCAGTTCCGCTGCTGCGACTCGCCTGCGCCCTGCACCGGGACATGGCGACCTTCGCCGAAGCCGGCATCCGGGGCAACGAACAATGAATCCTGAAAGAGCAGCTGAGACGGCACGATCGACGGGACGTGCGCAGCGGACCTGGTATTCCCTCACCCCAACCCCTCTCCCAAGGGGAGAGGGGCTTTTCTCCCTTCTCCCTCTGGGAGATGGGCCGGGGATGAGGGCCTGGAGCGTCTCCCGTTCTCCGCAACGACCGAATTTCGGATGAACGAGACTCGGCCGACCTTGGACCTGTTGCGCCACGGCGAGGTGGAAGGCGGCCGGCGCTTCCGCGGCAGCACCGACGATCCGCTCAGCGCGGTAGGCTGGGAGCAGCTCTGGGAGGCGGCGGAACGCCACGGCCCCTGGGACCGCATCGTCAGCTCGCCGCTACGCCGCTGCCGGGAGTTTGCCGAGCGATTGGCGGAAACCCTGCAAAAGCCGCTGAACATCGAACAGCGCCTGGCGGAACTGGATTTCGGCGAATGGGAAGGACTGAGCTTCGAGGAGCTGCGGGCCTCTGCACCGGAATCCCTGCAGCGTTTCGTATCCGATCCCTTCCGCCACCCGCCGCCCGGCGCGGAATCCCTGCCCGGTTTCAAGCGCCGCACACTGGATGCCCTGGCCGACCTTGCCCAAGACTCCGATAGCCGTGCCCTGGCCGTCACCCACGGTGGGGTCATCCGAATGTTGCTGTGCCATGTACGGAACTGGCCGGAGCAGCGGTTTCAGGAAATCGACGTGGGGTATGGGGCGCTGTTCAGGCTGCGGTTGCGGGACGGACAGTGGCGGGAATGACAGACTCGGTTGAATTTAGCCCCTCTCCCTGCGGGAGAGGGGTTGGGGTGAGGCCCAAGGCGCCTTGCGCTTGCTACAAACTAATTGAAACATCAGGCGCTTTGGCCCTCACCCTGCCCTCTCACGCGGGGAGAAGGTTCCAAATTCAGCAGCATTGTCTGAGCTGTCCATTCGAATCGACGCCTCTCTGCTCGGAGAAGATAGAGGAAATCCCATGCGCCCACTCCTCATCGCCCTACAATTCCTGACCCGGCTTCCGGTTCGCCTGAACGGACCCTACCGCGACGAAGAGATGGGCCGGTCGCTGCTGTGGTACCCGGCAGTCGGACTGGTGATCGGAGCGATGCTGGCAGCACTGGCCTGGCTGCTCGCCGATCGGGGCGGGATGGTGCCGGCGGCCCTGGTGCTGGCCCTGTGGGTCGCGCTGACTGGCGCCCTGCATCTGGACGGCCTGGCCGACAGCGCCGACGCCTGGGCCGGCGGTTTCGACGACCGGGAGCGCAGTCTGGCCATCATGAAAGACCCCCATAGCGGACCGGTGGCGGTCACCCTGTTGGTGACGGTACTACTGATGAAATTCGCCGCCGTCGACCGGCTACTGGCAACGGGTGACTGGGCCGGCTTGGGGCTGGCCCCCGTATTGGGCCGCAGCGCCGTGCTGGCACTGCTGCTGACCACCCCTTATGTACGCGCCGGCGGACTGGGCGAGAATCTCGTCAAGCAGATGCCGCGCCGTGCCGTCCTGGCTGTATTGCTGGCCGTCGCGGGCCTATCCATCCTGGCGACCCAACAGCGCGGCGCGATTGCCCTGGCCACGGCATCCATCGGGTTTGTCTTGCTGCGCCAGCTGATGCTGGAACGTCTCGGCGGAACCACCGGAGATACGGCGGGCGCGTTGGTGGAACTGACGGAGTGTGTAGTCTTGGTGACTCTTGCGCTCGTTTAGCCGTGGTGAATGCAACCTTGGGGCGACGAGAATTCAGCAATGGTGCAATGCTTGGCACCTTTTGTAGGATGGTCATTTTACGTTGGGCAACATGATCCGCACCCTCATCATTTCGGCGCTGCTTGGTTCGTTTCCGGCACTGGCTCTATCGCAGTCGGCGCCACAATCGTCCCACATCGAGGCTAATGTTCCGCCATCCGAATCGTTTGAGCCGTTCCTTCGTCGGGATCTTCTTGCCTTCTTCAATACATCGCCCGCTTCAACCGTTACAAGAGTTGAGTTCAAACTATTGCGTGATGCTCCTACCCAATCAGGTGTCGCGTATCCCAAGTACTACTTGTGGGTCAAAGTGTTTGCTGGCTCAGCGCTCCAGCAAGAAGGTGCCGCGCGAGTCGCAGCAATTGAGCGTAAGCGCTTTGAGGTCACCGACTTTATGTCCAAGGCGCAAGCGCAGTCAGCGCCCGCCGAGATCGGCAGTGTTTTCCCTGCCGCTCTTGTCCCGACAATAATTTCGCTAGCAACGGCCAGGTGAGCACGATGCCCAACCCGCCGCTCCTGGGGACGGTTCGCGATAAAGCCCGCGTAGAAACTCCGATTAGCGTAGCGTAATCAGAGGAATAAATCCCCATCTCTGTCCGATTACGCTCCGCTAATCGTACCTACGTTCCTAGCCGGCTGGCTCCATCGACGGCCAATGCACAATCCTCACGGCTTTCCGATGAGGGCAAGAATCTTGGCCTTCACTTCGGCCAGTTTCGCGGGCGCGACTGTCCCTTTACGAGTCGTCTTGCAGTTCGTAGGATGCGGTGACAGCAGGAACCGCATCGCTCGCGAGCGGTGCGCATCGTTCCTCAGCGCATCCTGCGGCACTGGGACTATGTCAAATCACGGGTGGCCAAGCAACCGCCGGAGAATAAGCCCGCGAATCTCCGATAAGCGCAGCGTAATCGGAGGAATAAAATCCCCATCTCTGTACTACGGTCCTGATTCGTCAGAGCCGAATAACCCCAGAAGGTAATAGAACATTATGAATTTCAAGACCATTGAAGATGAAGCGCTTCATTTATCGCCCGAAGATCGTGCAAAACTCGCTCAAAGACTTATTCTGAGCCTGGATTCCCTCTCCGATATCGAGATAGAGGAATCCTGGCTAGTCGAAGCACAACGACGCGCCCAGGAACTTGATCGTGGTGACATACGAGCTATTCCGGAGGAAGAAGTCAGACGTAAGGCTAGAGCGCTCCTCCGGTGAGCTACCAATTTCACCCCGCCGCAGAAGCAGAACATCTCGAAGCGGTTGCGTACTACGAATCCAAGCAGCCTGGGCTTGGTGCATCCTACTTAGCCGACTTCGAGACAGCCATGGAGCAAGTATGTGCGGCTCCGTGTCGGTACCCTGTTGAACGACAACCAGACATCCGACGAATCCGACTGAAGCAGTTTCCATTCATGGTTCTGTATCGGGAGGCGAATGGTGTGGTTCAAGTGCTTACAGTCGCCCATTATCGACGTCGCCCTGGGTATTGGGTTGGTCGGCTCTAATCGGGTAACAGGGGTTTCTAGCCGGCTGGCTCCGTCGACGCCCAATGCGCAATCCTCACGCCTTGCCGA
>Ga0233425_10002032_pt1 | contig 41978 bp, 44 predicted proteins | sample Watercolumn_Towu_2_FD_181712 | JGI IMG/M metagenome (GOLD analysis project Ga0233425, IMG submission 181712) | Freshwater microbial communities from Lake Towuti, South Sulawesi, Indonesia - Watercolumn_Towuti2014_140_MG | ecosystem: Environmental > Aquatic > Freshwater > Lake | place...
ATCGGGGGTCAAATCGAGGCGTGACCGACCCTCGACAGGGTCCATCAGCTCGATCGGCCGCGCTGAAGTCATGAAAAACCGTCGCTCTTCAACAAACTGCTAAGCCGAAGCGAAGGACAAGGCGCGGCTGGAAGCGGAGCTGAAGGGCAAGCTGGAGGAGGAGCGCAGGGCGCGAGAGGACGCTAAAAAGCGCGCGGCTGAAGCCGCCGAGAAGGCGCGCCTTGAGCTGGAAGAAATGCGAAACAGGACGCCGAGGAGATGCGCCGGAAGCTCGAAGCCGAGATGAAGGCGAAGCTCGAGGAAGAGCGCCGCGCCCGCGGGGAAGAGGACCGCAAGCGGCGCGCGAGGGAAGACGCCGAGCGCAAGGCCCGCGACAAGGCCGACCGCAAGCGGCGCGAGGAAGACGAGCGCCGCCACAAGGAAGAGAGCGAGCGCAGGGCAAAGGAAGAGGCCGAGCGCAAATCCCGCGAAGCCGCTGCCGCGGCGCCCGCCCCGGCTGCGCCTGCCGCCGCTGCAGGTGGCGGAGATTTCGGCTCGCTGCTCTCGGATCTCGATTCGTTCGGCCGGAAGGAAGAGGAAGAGGCCAAGGCGAAAGCGGAGGCCGAGCGCAGGGCGAAGGAAGAGGAAGAGCGCCGCGAGCGCGAGGAAGAGGAGCGGCGCAAGGCCGAGGCCGAGGAACGCAAGCTCAAGGCCAAGGAAGCGCAGGAGAGGAAGCAGGCCGAGGAGCGCGCGAAGGCGGCCGCTGCCGCCGGGCCAGCCAGCAAGGCGCCGGCGAAGAAGGCAGCCGTCGGCGACGACATCGGGGTCAGCGACGAAGACCTCGATATGGCCGATGTCAAGCGGGACGAGGCCGCGATCTCGAAGGAGGCACGCCGCCAGCAGAAGGAGCGCGATGAGGCCGCGGCGTTGCGCGCCGCTCCGCGTCCGAAAAATGGGGCAAGCCCGTGGCCATCACGCTCTTCGTCGTCCTCATCGGCGGCCTCGGCGCGCTGCACGTCATGCCGCTGTCCACCGGCGATTACGAGAAGGCGGCCTCCGAGGCGCTCGGCGTGCCGGTGAAAGTGGGGTCGGCGCGCCTGTCGGTGCTGACCGGCGTCAAGGTGAACCTCGACAACGTCTCGGTCAGCGACGCGAAGATCCGGCTCGTGCGCGGCTTCCCCGAGATCGGCTCGCTGTTCGGGCCGAAGAAGGCGTTCGACCGCGTCGAGCTCGAGGGCGCGACCCTCAAGCAGGGGCAGGCCGGCGCGGCGATCTTCGGCAAGGCGGGCGGCAGCAACTTCAGCGTGGGCCGCATCGTCATCAAGCAGATCAAGCTCGACGGCCCGCTGACGCTGCCGGCGTTCGACGTGGACGCGGCGGTGGGCAGCGACGGCACCGTCCAGACCATCAACCTGAGCGGCCCGCTCACCGGCAAGCTGACCTCGAGCGGTAACAACGTCGCGTTCGAGATCCAGGCGCCGAGCCTCTCGGTGCCGTTCGTGCCGGCGCTTTCGCTTTCGGATTTCGGCTGGAAGGGCACGGCCACGCCCCAGGGCATCGGCAACTCCGAGTGGGACGGGCGCGTGTACGACGGCGTGATCAGCGGCACTGCGCGGGTGCGCTGGGGCTCCAACTGGAGCGTCGAAGGCGATGTGCGCTCGCGCGGCGTCAAGGTCGCGGTATTCGCGCCGGCTCTCGTGTCCGACGGCAAGGTCGAAGCGCGCGGCAACTATTCGATGAGCGGACCGGACCCGGCCAAGCTCGGCGCGAGCGCGGGGGTGGAAGGCAGCTTCAAGATCGAGGCCGGCGTCATCGGCAATTTCGACCTTGGCCGCGCGCTGCAGACGGGCGGCGCGCAGGTCTAGGGGCGCACCGAGTTCGCCGAGCTCACCGGCCAGGGCGTGTACGACAAGGGCGCGGTGCAGCTGCGCAACCTCCAGATCACGGCCAAGGCGATGAACGCCGGCGCCAGCCTCGACATCGACCAGGGCGGGGCGCTCGCCGGCCGCATCGCCGCCGAGGTGAAGACACCGAACCAGACGTTGCGCGCGACGCTGAACATCGCCGGCTCGCTCCAGAATCCGGTCGTCCGCAAGTAAGCTCCGGCGAAGGCGTCCGCCTTCGGTGTAAAATCCAGCTTTACCGGATGGACCAGGGGTAGATGAAGGATCCCGCTCGCGGGATGGCCACTGTTCTAAAGCTCCGCGGCGCCAACGCGCTATCGGATTTCCGGCTCGCCAAGCTTCTCGCCCGCCTCCAGGAGATCGATCCCGGCGTCCGCGCGCTCGCGGCGGAGCATTGGCATTTCGTCGAGGCGGGCGCCGCGCTCTCGGCAGCCGAGCAGGCACTCCTCGAAAAGCTCCTGCGCTACGGCACGCCGCCCGCGCCCGCGCGCGAGGGCGCCGCGCGCTTCCTCGTCGTGCCGCGGCTGGGCACGATCTCGCCCTGGTCGTCGAAAGCGACCGACATCGCCCGCAACTGCGGCCTCGCTGCGGTGCGGCGGATCGAGCGCGGCACTTTGTTTTTCCTGGAGGCGGGAAAAAAGCTCGATCGCGCCTCGATCGGGGCGCTCCTGCACGACCGCATGACCGAGAGCGTGCTCCGCTCGCTGGAGGAGGCCGATGCGATCTTCCGGCGCGTGGCGCCGCGGCCGCTTGCGCGCGTTCCGCTCGCGCAGCTCGAGGACGCGAACGGCAGGCTCGGCCTGGCGCTTAGCGACGACGAGATCGATTACCTGCGCAAGGCCTACGGCGCGCTCGGCCGCGAGCCGACCGACGCCGAGCTCACCATGTTCGCGCAGGCCAACTCGGAGCACTGCCGGCACAAGATCTTCAACGCCGACTGGGTGATCGACGGCGAGCGCCAGCCGCATTCGCTCTTCGGCATGATCCGCACCACCCACGCCGCCAACCCGCAGGGCACGCTCGTCGCTTACGCCGACAACGCAGCCGTGATCGAGGGTTTCACTGGCAAGGACTTTTTTGCTGGCCCCGGGGGGATCTACCGCGAAACCGAAGGAGAAATTCATTTTGTAGCCAAATGCGAAACGCATAACCACCCGACCGCAATTTCCCCTTTCCCCGGGGCGGCGACGGGCGCGGGCGGCGAGATCCGCGACGAGGGCGCGACCGGGCGCGGCGCCAAGCCGAAGGCGGGCCTGGTCGGCTACTCGGTCTCCAACCTGCGCATTCCCGGCGCACTGCGCCCGTGGGAAGGCAACGGACTGGGCCGTCCCGACCGCATCGTCTCGCCGCTGCAGATCATGGTCGACGGGCCGATTGGCGCCGCTTCGTTCAACAACGAGTTCGGGCGGCCGAACCTCGCCGGATACTTCCGTACTTTCGAGCAGGGCGTGGGCGGCGTCGCCCGCGGCTATCACAAGCCGATCATGCTGGCGGGCGGCGTCGGCAGCATTGTGGCCGACGCGGTGGAAAAGAAATCGTTTGGCGACGCGCTCGTGGTCCAGCTCGGCGGCCCGGGCATGCTGATCGGCATGGGCGGCGGCGCCGCCTCGTCGTTGCGCGCGGGCGCCAACGCCGAAGAGCTCGACTTCGACTCGGTGCAGCGCGGCAACGCCGAGATCCAGCGGCGCGCGCAGGAGGTGATCGACCGTTGCCGGCGCCTCGGGCCCGACAACCCTGTCCTCTCGATCCACGACGTCGGCGCGGGCGGGCTGTCCAACGCGGTGCCGGAGATGGTGCATGCCGCGCATCGCGGCGCGAAGCTCGACCTGCGCGCCATCCCGTCCGAGGACAGCGGAATGTCGCCGCGCGAGATCTGGTGCAACGAGGCGCAGGAGCGCTACGTGCTCGCGATCGACCCGGCGCGGCTAGAGCGCTTCCGCGAGATCTGCGAGCGCGAGCGCTGCCCGTTTGCGGTGCTTGGGACCGCGACTTCAGATTCCCGGCTTGTTATCCATGATGAAAAGCTGAAAGACAGTCCCGTCGACCTCGACCTTGGCATCGTGCTCGGCAAGCCGCCGAAGATGCTGCGCGACGTGAAGCGCGTCGCGCTGCGCCTCGAGCCACTGTCGCTCGAGGGCATCGAGCCGAAGGAGGCCGCGTACCGCGTGCTGCGCCACCCGGCGGTGGCCGACAAGACCTTCCTCATCTCGATCGGTGACCGCACCGTCGGCGGGCTGTGCTCGCGAGATCCGTTCGTAGGGCCGTGGCAGGTGCCGGTGGCGGACTGCGCGGTGACGCTACTCGACTATGACGGCTACCGCGGCGAGGCGTTCGCGCTCGGCGAGCGCACGCCGGTCGCGCTCATCGACGGCCCGGCCTCCGGGCGCATGGCGATCGGCGAGGCGCTGACCAACCTCGCCGCGGCGCGCGTTCGCTCCCTCGACCGGGTCAAGCTCTCAGCCAACTGGATGGCCGCGGCCGGCTCGCCCGGCGAGGACGCCGCGCTCTACGACACGGTGCGGGCGGTGGCGCTCGAGCTCTGCCCCGCGCTCGGCGTCGCGATCCCCGTCGGCAAGGACTCTCTCTCGATGCGCACCGCCTGGGACGGCAAGGAGGTGCTCGCGCCCCTGTCGCTCGTCGTCACCGCGTTCGCCGCGACCGAGGATGCGCGCGCCACGCTGACGCCGCGGCTGCGCACGGACGCGGGCGACAGCGAGCTCATCCTGATCGATCTGGGGCACGGGAAGCACCGGCTTGGCGGGTCGATTCTTGCGCAGGTGTTCTCGAGATTCGGCAATGAATGCCCGGATCTCGATGGTCCGGTTTTGCTCAAGAAATTCTTCAATTCGATACAGGAGCTTTCAAAGCAAAACCTCCTCCTTGCGTATCACGACCGCTCGGACGGAGGCCTGTTCGCGACGATCTGCGAGATGGCGTTCGCGGGGCACTGCGGCGTGAGCGTGAACCTCGATCCGCTCACCTTCGATGCCTGGACCGACGACGTCGACGGCTTCAAGCGCGGCAAGGAAGACCAGCTCGCCGGCCGCATGCGGGAGAAGGCGTTGCAGGCGCTCTTCGCCGAAGAGCTGGGCGCGGTGCTACAGATCCGCGCCGCCGACAGAACCAAAGTGATGGACGCGCTGCGCGCGCACGGCCTGGGCGAGTGCGCGTTCCCGACCGGCACGGTGAACGGGCGCGACGAGATCGTCTTCAGCCGCACCAACCGCCCGCTGCTGAAGGAAAAGCGCGTCGACCTGCAGCGCGCCTGGTCCGAGACCACGTTCCTCATGCAGCAGCTGCGCGACAACCCGGAGTGCGCCAGGGAAGAATACGACAGGGTTTTGGATTCTTCTGATCCAGGGCTTTCTTTTGCTCTTGGTTTTTCCATCAAGCCGTTTTTCGTGTCCACCGGGTCGAAACCGAAAATCTCAATCCTGAGAGAACAAGGCGTAAACAGTCAGGTTGAGATGGCAGCGGCGTTCACGCGCGCGGGCTTCGAGGCGGTCGATGTGCACATGTCGGATGTGATCGCCGGGCGCGCCTCGCTCGCCGGCTTCAAGGGCCTGGCGGCCTGCGGCGGCTTCTCCTACGGCGACGTGCTCGGCGGCGGGCAGGGCTGGGCGAAGTCGATCCTCTTCAACGCCAGGGCGCGCAGGGAATTCGAGGCCTTCTTCCGGCGCGCGGACACGTTCGCGCTCGGCTCCTGCAACGGCTGCCAGATGATGGCGGCGCTGAAGGAGATCATTCCCGGCGCCGAGCACTGGCCGGTGTTCACCTGGAACCGCTCGGCGCAGTTCGAGGCGCGCTTCGTCATGGTCGAGGTGCAGGAGAGCCCCTCGATCCTGCTGCGCGGCATGGCCGGGAGCCGTATTCCCATTGCGACGGCCCACGGGGAGGGATTTGCGGAATTTGAGAACCAAGAATCGAGAGAGAAAGCGCTTGTCGCGCTGCGCTTCGTGGACAATCGCGGCCGGGCGACGCACAGCTACCCGCTCAACCCGAACGGCTCGCCGGCCGGCATCACCGGCCTGACCACGCCCGACGGGCGCTTCACCGTCGTCATGCCGCACCCGGAGCGGGTGTTTCGCAGCGTGCAGATGTCCTGGTCGCCGGACGGTGCAGGGGAGGACTCGCCGTGGATGCAACTCTTCTACAATGCCCGCGAATGGGTAGGCTGACGACTGTTCTGCTTTTGACTTTCATCTGGATGTTCTCTTTCCAGATGGGGGCACAAAGTTACCCCTCGAAACCCGTGAGACTCGTCGTCGGATTCCCGCCGGGCGGCGGCAACGACCTGATCGCGCGGCTGGTCGGCCAGAAGCTGCAGGACGCGTGGGGCCAGCCGGTGATCACCGAGAACAAGCCCGGTGCCAACGCGATCATCGCCACCGAGCTGGTCGCGAAGAGCCCGCCCGACGGCTACATGCTGCTCATCGGCGCGAGCGGCGCGATGACCTTCAACCCCGGCCTGTACGCCAAGCTGCCGTACGACCCGCAGCGCGATTTCGTGCCGGTCACCATGATCGCGTCGTTCCCGCTCATCCTCGCGGTGAGCCCGGCGTTGCCGGCGCAGTCGGTGAAGGAGCTCGTCGCGCTCGCCATGGCGCAGCCGGGCAAGCTCAACTACGCCGCCGGCTCGACGCCGTTCCAGCTCGCCGCCGAGCTCTTCAAGCTGCAGTCCGGGCTTCAGATCAGCCACATCTCCTACAAGGGCAGCGCGGCGATGGTGACGGCGACGATGGCGAACGAGGTGCAGCTCATCTTCGTCGATGCGCCGCCGGCCATGGCGCACGTGCTCTCGGGGCGGCTGAAACCGCTCGCGGTCACGTCGCGCGCACGCGCTGCGGCGCTGCCCGAGGTGCCGACCATGATCGAGGCCAGCCTACCGGAATATGAGGTTGTGCTCTAGACGAGCCTCTTCGCGCCAGTAGGCACGCCGCGCGCGGTGATCGACGCGGTGCGCGGTCAGGTCGTCAAGACGCTGCAGCAGCCGGACGTGCGCGAGCGCATGGCCTGTTTCGGCGTCGACACGGTCGGCAACACCCCCGAGCAGCTCGCCGCCATCGTCAAGGCGGACATCGACAAGTGGACCGCGGTGGCGAAGAGCGCCGGGGTCAAAGCGGAATAGCAGGCTTCCAACAAGGAGGAGTGCAATGAGCGTGACCCGTCATGAACCCGGCCCGATCCTCAGCCTCGCGGTGGAGCACGGCCAGACCGTCTACCTCGCCGGCGTCGTCGCCAAGGACCTGAAAGCGGACGTCAAGGGCCAGACCCAGGAGATTCTGAACGAGATCGACCGGCTGCTCGCCAAGTGCGGCTCGAACAAATCGAAGATCCTGCAGGCGACGATCTGGGTCACCGACATCCGCAACCGCGCGCCGATGAACGAGGTCTGGACCGCGTGGGTCGACAAGAAGAACCTGCCAGCGCGCGCCTGCGTCGAGGCGGCGCTCGCCGACCCGAACGCGTTCGTCGAGATCATGGTGACCGCCGCGAAGTAGCTAGCGCTTGTCCTTGTCGAGCAGGGGCACGAAGTCGTATTCGCCGAGCCCCTGCAGCACGAGGAAGGTCGCGGAGCTCTCGCCGCCGTTGGTGACGAGGTGCGGGCGGCGCGGCGGCACGACGTACGACTGGCCCGCCGCAAGGCGCACCTCCTCCTTCGGGTCCTGCAGGAAGATGCGCAGGCTGCCAACGAGCACGTAGAACGTGTCCTGGATGTTGCTGTGATAGTGCCAGGGCACCTTCTGCGTCTTCGAGATCTGCAACTCAGTAATGCGGAAGCACGGCCGCGCGGCATGCTCGGCGCGGCGCTCCACCTCGTACAGCGCGCTGCCGTCCTTGACTGCAGTCATGTCTTACCGCCTCAGTTTTGGCGCACGCGCGTAGGCACGCAGCGCCGGGATAGTGCCGCTCAACAGCCGGCGGTTAGGTCTCATGCCCGAGATAGAGCTGCACCGCCCTGTGAATGGGTCCATTGATCTCGAAAAGCAGGTATCCATAAAAGGCAATGCCCATGCATAGGGCTGCGATCCAGGTGTACCAAGACGGAAGGTCTTCCGGCGCGAACAGCCCGAGCAAGAAAGCACTTCCAAACAGAGAGGCAACTACTGACCAGAATCGGTGGCTTACCCGCTTGCCGTGTACGCCAATGGCAGCGCTGACGATCTGGCGCTGTTCCTTTGGTGTTTTCCCGCGGAACGCAGGATATCGGCCCGTGCGCAGGTACATGAGACCGAACTACTTTCTTAGTTGACAGCCGTGGTCGGTTTGCAGACTGGCCAAGTTGTAACGGCGGGCATCATTCTTCCTTTATCTCAAGACGTTACGCCTCTAGTTGCGTGCAAGCAAGTCTGCCTGCGATGGGGCAGATGGCTGTGGCGTGACGACTACTCGAAGAGGTTGAGGACTCCGTCCAGGCCCGAGTAGTCGAGTGCGTGCGTGGCTTTCTCGCGCACGACGGGCTTGGCGCGGAAGGCGATCGAGGTGCCGGCCTCGGCCATCATGGCGAGGTCGTTGGCGCCGTCGCCGATCGCGACGGTCTGCTCGCGCGCCGCGCCGAGCCGCCGCGCCATCTGGCGGAACTTTGCGGCCTTGGCGGGCGCGTCGACGATGCCGCCGAGCACGCCGCCGGTCAGCTTGCCGTCCGCGACCTCGAGGACGGTCGCGATGGTGTCGTCGAAGCCGAGGCGCGCGCGCAGGCGCTCGGTGAAGAAGGTGAACCCGCCGGAGACGAGCAGCAGCTTGATGCCGTGCCGCCGGCAGCGCTGGATCAGCGCCTCGGCGCCGGGGGAGAGGCACAGCTTCTCGTCGTAGACGTCCTGGAGCGCATCCTCGTCCAGGCCGGCGAGCAGGGCCACGCGCCGGCTCAGGCTCTCGGCGTAGTCGATCTCGCCGCGCATGGCCTGCTCGGTAATCGCCGAGATTTCACTTTTCTTATTGATAAAGGAACCAAGTTCATCAATGCATTCGATCGTGATGAGCGTGGAATCCATGTCCATCGCGAGCAGCTTCAGGCGGTCGAAGCGCCGGCCTTCTGGGACCCACGCGTGATCGAGCCTGCGCGCCTCGCACCAGCCGGCGATGCCCTCGCGCTGCGCGGCACCCGCCACGCGGAAGGCATTCTGGCCAATCAGCCAGCACGCGCGCGCGCCGGTGAGCGCGGCGGCCTCTGCGGCCTGCGTTGCGGTCGCCGCCGGTCCCTGCAAGACGAGATTCATTTTGGGGAGGGCTTGGGCTTCGGCTTCGCCGTGGCGCGATCGCGCCAGGCCTGGCCCTGCACCGGGTCGTTCTGGACGCCGAGGCCGAGGTCGTAGGCACGTGCCAGCTCGAGCATCGCCAGCCGGTTGCCGCGCTCGGCGGGGCGCCGGAACCAGGCGAACGCCGCCTCAAGGTCGCGCTGCACGCCGATGCCCTTCTGCAGCAGCACGGCGAGGAAGAACTGGGCGACGTCGTGGTCCTGCGCGGCGGCAAGGCGGAACCACTTCACCGCCTCGGAAGCGTTCTGCCTCACGCCTTCGCCGTCCAGGTACATGCGGCCGAGCTGCGCTCGCGCGCGCGCCACACCGGCCTCCGCAGCTTTCTCCAGCAGCTTCGCCATCTCGGCCATGTCCTGCGGCACGCCCAGGCCCATGCCGTGCATGAGGGCGAGGTTGGTCAGCACGATCGGCTGGCCCTGCTCCGCGGCGAGCTTGTAGAGGCGCGCGGCTTCCGTGTAGTCGTGCAGCGCGCCGCGGCCGTCGAAGTGCATGGCGGCGAGGTTGTTCTGCGCGCCGGCGTGGCCGGCCTCGGCGGCGCGGTGATACCACTGGCGCGCGCCCTCCAGATCCTGCAGCGGCGGCTTGGCGTTCTCGAGCACGGTCGCGAGCGTGTACTGCGCATCGATGTCGTCGGTCGCGGCGAGCGGCTTGAGCGAGTCGATGGCCTGCTTGACGTCGCCGCGCTCCAGCGCGCCCATGGCGGGGATGAGCCTTTCGTTCTGGGCAAAGGCGGAAAGACAAACCAATGCAAGGATGAAGGCTAAAAACCTCATGCCGAAAGAGCCCCCAAAAGCTCCTTGGCAGCCGCCGCCCGCTGCTGCCACTCGGGCATCTTCGCTTCCATGCGCATACGGTCGGGCGCGGCCATGCGCAGGCTCTTCCTTTTCTGCACCAGGCCCGCGACTTTGGCCGGGTCGAGCGGAGCATCCTTGATGAAATACAGGTGTAGCGTCTCGTGCGTCGCATCGACGCGCGCGACGCCGAGCGGGTGCGCGAGGATGCGCAGCGCATGCGACTCGAGCAGTGCGCGCGCCGGCTCCGGCAGCTCGCCGAAGCGGTCCACCAGCTCCTCGCGCATCGCATCCAGCGCCTCGCGGGTCGTGCAGTTGGCCAGGCGCTTGTAGAGCGTGAGCCGCTCGTGCACGTCGCTGCAGTAGGTCTGCGGCAGCAGCGCGGGCGCGTGCAGGTTAATCTCGGCGGCGGGATTGAGCGGCTGGTCGAGGTCGATCGCCTTGCCGTTCTTCAGCGCCCGCACCGCGCGCTCCAGCATCCGGGTGTAGAGGTCGAAGCCGACTTCATGGATCTGGCCCGATTGCGACTCGCCGAGCACCTCGCCCGCGCCGCGGATTTCGAGGTCCTGCATCGCCAGATAGAACCCGGAGCCCAGCTCTTCCATCGCCTGGATCGCCTCCAGCCGTTTCTTCGCCTGGCCTCCCAGCGTCTTGAGCTCCGGAACCATCAGGTACGCGTAGGCCTGGTGGTGCGATCTGCCGACGCGGCCGCGCAGCTGGTGCAGCTGCGCGAGGCCGAACTTGTCGGCGCGCTGGATGATCATCGTGTTCGCGGTGGGGATGTCGATGCCGGTCTCGATGATGGTCGAGCAGAGCAGCACGTTGTGGCGCTGCTGCGTGAACTCGCGCATCACGCGCTCGAGCTCGCGCTCGCGCATCTGCCCGTGCGCGACCGCGATGCGGGCTTCCGGCAGCAGGCGGGCGAGGCGGTCGCGGGCATGCTCGATCGTGTCGACCTCGTTGTGCAGGTAGTAGACCTGGCCGCCGCGGCGCAGCTCGCGCAGCACCGCCTCGCGGATCAGGCCCGCCGAGTCGCCGGCAACGAAGGTCTTGATCGCGAGGCGCCGCTCGGGCGCGGTGGCGATCACCGAGAAATCGCGCAGGCCTTCCAGCGACAGCGCGAGCGTGCGCGGGATGGGCGTGGCGGTGAGCGTGAGCACGTCCACCTCGGCGCGCAGCTTCTTCAGCGCCTCCTTCTGGCGCACGCCGAAGCGGTGCTCCTCGTCGATGATCACGAGGCCCAGGCGCTGGAACTTGATGTCACGCGACAGGAGCTTGTGCGTTCCTATGACGATATCGATTTCTCCCGACTGGAGTTTTTCCAGTACTTCCTTCGATTCCTTTCCACTTCTGAATCTCGACAACTCCGCAATCCTCACAGGCCAATCCGCAAACCGGTCGGTGAAGGTCTGGAAATGCTGCTCGGCAAGGAGCGTGGTAGGGCAGAGGATGGCGACCTGGCGCCGGTCGGCGATCGCGACGAAGGCCGCGCGCAGCGCGACCTCGGTCTTGCCGAAACCGACGTCGCCGCAGATCAGGCGGTCCATCGGCTTGCCCGAGGCCATGTCGCCGGTCACCGCCTGGATCGCGGCGCCCTGGTCCGCGGTCTCTTCGAAGCCAAAGCCGTCGGCGAATGCATCGAGGTCGTGCGGCTTCACCTGAAAGGCGTGTCCTTTGCGCACGGCGCGCTTGGCATAGAGCGCGAGCAGTTCCGCGGCGATGTCGCGCACTTGCTTGGCGGCGCGCGTGCGCGCCTTGTCCCACTGGCCGCTGCCCAGCTTGTGCAGCGGCGCTTCCTCGGGCTGCGCGCCAGAGTAGCGTGAGATCACTTCGAGCTGCGACACCGGCACGTAAAGCTTGTCGCCGGCCTCGTACTGGAGGAGCAGGAATTCGGTCGCACCTTCGCCAAGGTCGAGGTTGACGAGGCCGCCGTAGCGCCCGATGCCGTGCTGCGCGTGCACCACCGGGTCGCCGATGCGCAGCTCAGACAAATCGCGCAACATCCCCTCAACTGAGGATTGGACCTTTGCACCACGTCCCTTGCGGCGCACGGTGCCGGCGTAGAGCTCGGCCTCCGTGACCACCGCCCACCCTTCGGCAGGCACCTCGAAGCCGTTGGCCAAGGGGGAAACCGCCAGTGCCAGTTGGGGTTTTTTCTCTAGAAACTCTTCGAAAGAACTGCAGGACGGAGGCGAAAAACCATACTCCTTGAAATACGACAGCATCGTCTCGCGCCGGCCAGGCGACTCGGCGCTGATCAGCACGCGCAACCCTGACGTCGCCGCAAAAGCCTTCAACGCGGCGAGCGGGTCGGCCGCGCGACGGTCGACCGCTACCGGCGGCAGCGCAGCCGTTGCGAGGGGCTGCTCGGCTTCCTGCTCGGCGGTTTCCAGCAGGTCGACGCGCGCAAACTCTTTCGCGCACGTATAGAACTCCTCCGCAGGCACGAAAAGCTGCGCCGGCGGCAGCAGCGGGCGATCAGGGTCGTTGCCGAGCATCTTGAAGCGCGATTGCGCGTCCTGCCAGAAAGCTTGCGTCGCGCCGGAGACGTCGCGGTGGAGCACGAGCGTGGACTCCCCGGGCAGGTAGTCGAAAAGCGTGGAGAGCGCGTCGAAGAAGAGCGGCAGGTAGTACTCGACGCCCGCCGCGGGCACGCCGCTCGAGACATCCTTGTAGAGCCGGCGCTTGGACGGATCGCCCTCGAAGAGCTCGCGCCAGCGGCCGCGGAACTTGGCGCGCCCGGCATCGTCGAGCGGGAACTCGCGCGCCGGCAGCATGCGGATCTCCTTGACCGCGTACAGCGTGCGCTGGCTGTCGACGTCGAAGCAGCGCAGGGTCTCGATCAGCTCGTCGTCGAGCTCGATGCGGTAGGGGACCGCGCTGCCCATCGGGTAGAGGTCGATGATCCCGCCGCGGAAGCAGAATTCGCCCGGCGCGACTACTTGCGTGACGGCGCTGTAGCCGGCGAGGGCGAGCTGCTTGCGTAGGGCGTCCGCATCGAGCTTCTCGCCCTGGCGGATGAAGAAGGTGTGCGCCGCGAGGTGCGCGGCGGGGCAGAGGCGCACGAGCGCGGTCGCCGCGGGCACGAGCACCACGTCGAACTCGCCGCGCAGGATGCGGTAGAGCGTCGCAAGGCGCTCGGAGACGAGGTCGTGGTGGGGCGAGAAGCTGTCGTAGGGAAGCGTCTCCCAGTCCGGCAGCAGGCAGACGCGCAACTGCGGCGCGAACCAGACGAGCTCCTCGAGCAGGCGCGCGCTGTCGGTTGCGCTCGCGCTCACCACTGCGAGAGGACGCGACTCGGCGGCTAGGCGCGCAAGCGCGAGCGCGTCCGCCGAGCCGGCGAGCCCGCTATAGCGTCGGCGACCGGGAAGCGAATCGCGATGCATGACAGAAGAAAACGACCATGACATTATACGGCGTTGAAAACACGAAAGTTTTCGATTTGGCCTTCTACGCGCTGATCCCTGCCGCGGGCGCCGGCACCCGCTTTCTCGGTGACACGCCGAAGCAGTATCTGCCGCTGGCGGGCAAGCCGATGCTGTGGCACGCGGTGAGCGCGCTATGCGCGCCGCCGATCGAGAACGTGTTCGTGGTGCTGGCGCCCGGCGACGCGCTGTTCCCGGGCATCGCGTGGGGCGCGCTCGGCGACCGGATCGAGCCGCTCTACTGCGGGGGCGAGTCGCGGCGCGACTCGGTTTATAACGGGATGGTGGCGGCGATGGCGGCGGTGGAAGCGGATGACTGGATGCTGGTGCATGACGCGGCGAGGCCCTGCCTGCCGCGCGCCGACCTGGAGCGGCTGATCCGCGAGACCGGGGCCGACCAGATCGGCGGCGTGCTCGCGCTGCCGGCTGCCGACACCGTGAAGCGCGTCGCCAAGGACGAAGGCGGCGTGCAGCGCATCGCGGGCACCGAGGACCGCTCGCAGCTCTGGCTCGCGCAGACCCCGCAGATGTTCCGCTGCGGGCTGCTGATGCAGGCGCTTAAGGCCGCGCGCACGACGGTCACCGACGAGGCCTCGGCGATCGAGCAGATGGGCCTGCGGCCGCGCATGGTGCTCGGCAGCCGTGACAACATCAAGGTCACGTTTCCCGAGGACCTCGCCATCGCCGAAGCTATACTCCAGAAACGATGAGGATCGGCCAGGGATTCGACGTGCACGCGCTGGTCGCCGGCCGCCGACTGGTGATCGGCGGCGTGGAGATCCCGCACTCCAAGGGACTCGCCGGGCATTCGGACGCGGACGTGCTGCTGCACGCGATCTGCGACGCGCTGCTCGGCGCCGCCGCGCTGGGCGACATCGGCATGCATTTTCCGGACAGCGATCCGAAATATTCGGAGATCGACAGCCGCGAACTGCTGAGATCAGTGGCGAGGAAGGTCGCCGGCGCGGGCTACAAGATCGTCAACGTCGACGCGACCATCATCGCTCAGGCGCCACGCATGACACCGCATGTGCCGAGGATGATCGGCAACATTGCGACCGATCTTGGCCTGAAGCCGGCGCAGGTGAGCGTCAAGGCAACGACGACAGAGGGACTGGGCTATACCGGACGGGGGGAGGGCATCGCCGCGCAGGCGATCGCGCTGATTGAGTAGATTTTGGGGTTTTATGCAGAGCGTTTGAAAGCTGAACATGTATTCGCCTTCTTATAACCACCTAGACAACCGTCTTGAGCTTATCCAGTTCATGCGGACGAACAATTTTCCCGTGCTCGTCACCGGCACCGGCGGCACGCTGCACGCTTCGCACCTGCCCGTAACGATCCACGAGCAGGGCGAGCAGATCGTCATCGACATGCACATGGCGAAGAACAACGCGCAGTGGAAGGAGTTCTTCGACGACGAGGTGCTCGTCATCTTCGCCGGGCCGCACGCCTATGTCTCGCCGCGCTGGTACGAGGAGAAGGAGCGCGTGCCGACCTGGAATTACGCGGCGGTGCATGCTTATGGCATTCTTGGAATAAATTCTGATCGAGAAAGCAAGTACAAATCTCAAAGGCAACTCATCACTTCTCTTGATCCGGAGTGGCTGCCGAAGTTCGACGCACTGAGCGAGGAGTACGTGAGTCGGATGCTGGACGGCATCGTCAACTTCTCGATCCTGGTCAGCCGGATCGAGACGCGCTGGAAGCTTTCGCAGAACCGCGGCCGGCGCGAGATGGAGCTGATCGCCGCCGAGCTCGGCAAATCGCGCGACACCGCCGAGCGCCAGCTCGCCGAGCTGATGCGCAAGCACTTCGTCGACAGCTAGGGGCGGCAGGGCGTGCCGAAGGGCCTCGAGGCGTTCCTCCTCACGTTCGCCGTCCTCGGGATCGCGATCGGCTCGGCGGCGGGCGTCGTGGCTGCCTGGTTTTCGTGGCCGCCGGCGCGGTCGTTCGCCGTCGCTCTCCTGCTCGCCGTCGGCGCGGGCATGGCTTGGGACCTGACCGCCGGACTGGATTTCGAGAGCTCGCTTGCCGCCATCCTGCTTTCGCCCCTGATCGCCGCGCTTCCGGTCGGCGCGGGCTTCGTGGTCGGCTACCGCTTCACGCACCAATGGCGCGCAAAGCGCTGATGCGCCTCTTCTTCGCCCTGTGGCCACCGCTTTCCGCGGCTGCGTCGCTCCATGCCTGGGCCAAGAGCGTCGGTCAGGGAAGAGTTGGTCGCGTAGAGACGATCCACCTCACGCTTGCTTTTCTAGGAGAGGTTGACGACGGGCGCCTCTCCATTCTGAAAACCCTGAGAGTGAAAAGCGAAAGACATTCTCTGCCCATCGAGGAATCCCGCTACTGGAAGCACAACCAGATCGTCTGGGTCGGGCCTCGCGAGATTCCGGAGCGATTGTCTGCTCTTGCCTCCGGCCTGAAAGCGTTTCTGGACGAGAACAGGTTCAGGACGGAGAAGCGGGCTTTCGCCGCCCACGTCACGCTCATTCGCAAATCCGGCAATCCGGGCGAGCTGCCGGCGTTGCCAGAGGTAGAGTGGCCCGTGGATGAGTTCGTCCTCGTCTGCTCGCGGCTCTCGGGCGCGGGCGCGGGCGCGAGCGCGAGCTACGAGGTGGTGCAGCGCTACCCGCTCAGCTGACTTTGGCTTTCAGGCCCGCGTGCGCGAGCCAGAGATCCTGCTGCTTCAGCAGGCAGTCGATGAGCGCAAACTGGTCGCCTACCGCTTCGCCGAGCGCGTCGCCGTGCGTCGCGCGGTCGAGCGAGAGCGTGGCATCCGCTTCGCCCGCCCTGACCACGACGCTCAGGCCTGCCTTGCGCGCGAGGTGCATCATGATCCGGTTGTCGGCGAGGCAGTGCATGAAGAGCGCGCGGTAGCGCAGGTTGGCCGCGTGCTGCACGCCGCGCTGGAGCAGCGCGTAGCCGTAGCCCTGGCCGCGACTCGCGGCATCGACGCTCAGGCCGAGCTCGGCGGTGCGCGCATCGGGGTCGAAGGCGAGGTGTCCGAGCCCGGCAAGCGCAAGATCCGGCGCGTGCACGCCGAAGACGCGATCGCGCTCCAAGTCGATGCGCGCGACGTACTCCCGGATGCTTTCGTCCTTGGCCGGGTGGCCAAAGCGCAGCAGGCGGTCCTCGGCCGCAAGCTGCAGCAGGTGACGAGCGATGACGTCGCGGTGCAGGTGATTCAGCTTCTGCACCGCGACCCGCAAACGCGGGCCCACGCCGCTCAGCCGGCCGCGGCGAGGTGGCGCATCGGGCGGACGATGAGCCTGCGGTAGAGGCGGGCGATCATCCTTCCGGCGGCTGCGACAACCCCGGCAACGGCCTCGGCCCGCGCGAGCTGCGCCTTCGCCCGCAGGCGTTCGTGCTCGCTCATCCGGATCTCGTCCAGACGGCGGTAGAGGTGCTCCAGGTCCGACTGCGTGCTGTGCATCATTTGCTGCTCTTTCGAGACAGTGCTTCGTGGGCCCACCTCCTGTGCGATGCACTATTAAAGTGCCGAAACACATTTGAAACATAAGCCATTGTTGTGGCTACTTTCAATCGAAAGAATATCAGATGGAGAGTTGCAGCGCAGCAAAAAGTCTTTTGCGTCTCAGGAAAGTCGCAGGGAGAGCCGCGCGACGAGGCCGCCGCTCTCCCTAGGGAGAAGCTTGAGCTTGCCGCCATGGGCGCGCGCGACGCGCTCGACGATCGCCAGCCCGAGCCCCGCGCCGCCGGCGCCGCTGCGCGCCTCGTTCAGGCGCGTGAACGGACGCTTCAAACGCTCGGCCTGGTCGGGCGGCACGCCGGGGCCGCGGTCCATCACCTCGACCAGCACGCGCTCGCCGTCGCGGCGCGTCACGATCTCGATCGGGCCGCCGGCGTAGCGCAGCGCGTTGTCGATCAGGTTGGTGACCGCGCGTCGCAGCGCCTGCGGCGAGAAGCGCAGCGGCTTGAGCGTCCCGGGCCGGAAGGCGATGTCTGTCTCGCGCTTGCGGTAGCCCTCGACGATCTCGCCGGCCAGCGCGTTCAGGTCGCCCGGCGCCATCGGCTCGTCGTCGCCGCGCGCAAAGTCGAGGAACTGCCCGATGACCGCGTCGATCTCGGCGACGTCGGCGCTCATCCCTTCCGCGGTGGCCTTGTCGGCGCCGCTCATCTCCAGCCCGAGGCGCAGGCGCGAGAGCGGCGTGCGCAGGTCGTGCGAGATGCCGGCGAGCACGAGCGCGCGCTCGCGCTCCATCGAGGCGAGGTCGCCCGCCATGCGGTTGAAAGCCACCGACATGATGCGGATCTCGCGCGGGCCGGTCTCGGCGAGGGGGGCGGGCACTTCGCCGCGGCCGACCGCCCCTGCTGCCACGGCGATCTCGCCGAGCGGCCGGCTCAGCGTCGAGGCGATCAGCCACGCGCCCGCGAGCGCGAGCGCGAGCAGGCCGAGGCCCGCCGCCAGCCACTCCAGGCCGAAGACCGGCTCGAAGCGCTCGCGCGGCAGCATGACCCAGTACTCGTCCTCGTCGATCGGGAAGCTCACCCATAACCCCTCGACCTTGTCGCGCGCATAGGCAAAGCGGGTTTGCTGTCCGAGGCTGGTCTTTACTCTTGCAACGACCAATGCAAAAAGCGGGTCCTCGGGCAGCGGCTCGAGCGTCTCGCCGGCGGTCACGGGCGCGAGGCGGATGCCCTCGCGCTCGTTCAGCTCGATGAGAAGGTTCCGGCGCAGCACCGGGTCGGCGTTGATGAGCGCCGAGCGCGTGAGGTTGATGACGCTCACGGTCTGCTGCGCGAACTCGCGCGCGCGCGGCTCGCGCTCGTACACCCGGTACAGCTGGTAGGTCGCCGCCGCCGAGGCGAGGATCAGCAGCGCGATCAGCAGGAACGAGCGCGAGAAGAGGCTCATGCGGCGCGCGCGCTCAGCCGGGCTGCGGGTTGCCGTCCGGCACGAACACGTAGCCGAAGCCCCAGACCGTCTGGATGTAGCGCGGGTGCGAGTGGTCGTCCTCGACGATCTTGCGCAGGCGCGAGATCTGCACGTCGATCGAGCGGTCGAAGACGCCGTACTCGCGGCCGCGCGCGAGCTCCATCAGCTTGTCGCGCGAGAGCGGGGTGCGCGGGTGCTGCACGAGCACCTTCAGCACCGAGAACTTGCCGGTGGTCAGGGCCACCGGCTTGCCGCTCTTCGCCAGGCTGCGCGTCGCGAGGTTGAACTCGAACGCGCCGAACTTGTGGATCTCGGTAGCGGACGCGGGCGCGCCGGGCGGCCCGGCGGGCTGGCGCCGGCGCAGCACGGCGTTCACGCGCGCGACCAGTTCGCGCGGGTTGAAGGGCTTGGGCAGGTAGTCGCCGGCGCCCATCTCCAGGCCGACGATGCGGTCGACGTCGTTGCCCTTCGCGGTCAGCATGATGATCTCGGGGGAGGTGCCCGGCGCGGACTTGTCCCGCATCTCATTTCCCCTCAGCCGCCTGCAGATGGCGAGGCCGTCCTCGCCCGGCAGCATCAGGTCGAGCACGACCAGGTCGTAGCGCTCGCGCGCGAGCTGCTTGTCCATGCCGGCTGCGTCGGGCACGGCGCGCGCCTCGAAGCCCTGCTCGCTCAGATAGCGCACCACCAGATCGCGGTGGCGCTGGTCGTCGTCGACGATGAGAATGCGTTTTTTCAGCTCAGCCATGCCGCAAGCCTAACGATTCGCGGGTCCCACGCTGAAACAACGTGTTAACCCGCGCCGGCGTGGACACATATTGTTACAAATCCTGCTTTTTGGGGCTGCGCGGCCACGTAACATCGATCGAGTGAAGAAACTGCCGGCCTTGGTCCTTTGCTTGGCTGCCTTGCTCGGGGTGGGGAGCGCGCTCGCCCAGCCGGGCGGGGGGCGTCATGGGGGCGCCGACCGTCAGATGCAGCGGCAGATGCACCGCCAGATGCCGCCGCCCGAGCGGCGCATGACCTGGGAAGACCGCCAGCGCCTGCGCGAGCAGGTTCAGAAGGGCAACATCACCCGCGACGAGGCGCGCCAGCAGTACCGCGAGGAAAACGCGCGCCGCAACCTCGATCCGAACTGGCAGCAGCGGCGCGAGCAACTGCAGCGCGACGTGCACGAGGCAAACCGCAACTGGCAGCGCTGAGCGGCCTGCCCTAGATCAGGTGGGCGATGGAGTTCGCGTAGTAGCGCAGGACCGCAGTCTCCTCGGCGCGCGCGCTGTAGAGCCCGTCCTTGTTGTCCACCAGCCTGCGCAGCGTCAGCATGCGCAGCCCTACCGTGATCGCGTAGTCCAGGTCCTTGCGGGGCACGTAGACGTGGGCGCCTTTCGTCTGAAGCTTCTCGACGAACTGTTCCACCTCCGCTTTCAGTTCTATTTCTGAAAAAGCTTTTTCAGGCGAGGCCAGAAAAACATTCGTGATCAGCGGCACCGGCAGCACCGGCACGATTTTCCTCACGGTCTCGATCAGGTGCCGCCCGAGCGCGGCGACCTCGCGCTTGCGCGCCTCGCCGCCGAGCTCCTTGAAGTCGATGTTGCGCTCGCGGCAATAGGCCTTCATCGATACCGGCAAGCCGAAGTTCACGCAAGCGTAGCCGAAGCGATACCACTCGCTGCGCATCATCAGGCGCAGGTTGCGGCCGACGAACGCGAGCGTGCGCCAGAGCGCGGCTAGGCGCCCGGGCCGCTTCGCGTTCGGGTCGATCGAGAGGAGCAGCGTCCGGTCCTCGAGCACGCGGTCGTAGTTCAGGCCGAGCGGTACGAAGACCAGGTCGCGCTCGCCGCCGAGACGGAAGCCGCGCAGCATGTAGTCGAGAACTCCCAAACGAGGCTCTCGGATCTTGCCGTCGCGCGTCAGGCCGCCCTCCGGAAACACCGCCTGCGGCACGCCTGCCTCGGTGGCCATGGCGATATAGCGCTCGAGCACGCGCCGGTAGAGGTCGTCCTTCGAGTTGCGGCGCACGAAGTACGCACCCATCGCGCGGATCAGCGCCGACAGCGGCCAGATGCGCGCCCATTCGCCGACCGCGTAGGAGAGCGCGGTCTGGTCGGCGGCGAGGTAGCCGGCGAGCACGTAATCCATGTTGGAGCGGTGGTTCATGACGAACACCACCGTCGAGTTCGACTCGACTTTCGAGAGGCCTTCCGAGTCGACGTAGCCGAGCCGCACGCGGTAGAGCGTCTGCGCCACGCGCCGGCCGATCCAGTAGCCGGTCTTGAAGTAGAGGTAGGCGTTGAACGCGGGCACGATCTCGCGCGCGTAGCTCTCCACCATTTTGAGGGTGGTCGGGACCGGCACGCCCATCTTCTGGGCGTGCAGCTCGGCGGCCTTCTGCACCTTGGGGTCGGTGAGCAGCCGGTCGATCAGCGCCTGGCGGCGCGTCCGCTGGAACGGGCGGATGTCGATACGCAGGCGCTTCGACACCTCGTCGATGACGAGGTTGGCGCGGTTTGCGACGTACCAGCGCACCGCCGGCATGAGCAGCTTCTCGTACGCCGCCCACGCTGCGAGCGCGGCGAGCACGACGAACAGCCAGAACGGTACCGAAACCGCCTCCCCCATGGTGGGGATGTTACCCGGTCAGCGGATCAGCTTGACGTGGGCAACCGCCGCCAACTCACTGGATCACGTGGTCGGTCCGGAGCAGCAGAGACGGCGGGATCGCCAGCCCGAGCGCCTTCGCGGTCTTGAGGTTCACCACCAACTCGAACTTCGTGGGCTGCTCGATGGGCAACTGGGCGGGCTTGGCACCCTTGAGGATTCGGTCGACGTAGGTCGCCGCACGCAGATGCAAGTCGGAGAGATCCGCGCCGTACGACATGAGGCCCCCCGCGTCCACGAACGACCTGTACGGGTAGGCTGCGGGGAGCCGGTTTGTCGCGGCGAACGCTACGTTCCGCTCTCTGCTGTCATTGACCAAGGGGTCGGCGATCACCAGGAGAGCCGGGACGCGTTCGTTCTTGATCGTGGCGAACGCGTCGTCGAATTCTTTCGACTCTCGCACCAGCACGACGCGAAGCCGCACTCCGAGTGGTCGGGCCGCGAGCTCGAGCTCCTTCAAGAGGCCAGCCGTCGGCGGGTTCGCGGGATTGGCGAGCACCGCCACTTGAGTGATGGTCGGGAATGCTTCTTTGAGCAGCTCCAGGTGTTTACCGGCGATCGCCAGAGTCGGCGTCAGGCTCAGCCCCGTGACGTTCCCGCCCGGCCGCGCCAGGCTGGCGACGAGGCCCGATCCCACGGGATCGCCACTTGTCATGAGGATGATGGGGATTGTGCTCGTCGCACTCTTCGCTGCTAGGGCTGCCGGCGTGTTCGCTGCGACGATGACAGTCACCCCGAGGCGGACCAGCTCGGCCGCGAGAGCGGGGAGGCGGTCGAACCGCCCCTCTGCCCACCGATATTCGATCAGGATGTTGCGGCCTTCGGCATAACCGAGCGCGCGCAATCCTTGTCGAAAGGCTTCGACCTCTGGATTTGTCGGGGAGGAGGCGCTCAGAAATGCAACCGTGGGCGTCTTCCCCGCGGGCTGCGCGTCAGCGACGAGCGGCAGCGCGGCGAGCATGGCCAGGGCCGTGATGAAGATGCCTCGTGCCATTGGCATTGGCCTAGAGCGCTCGTTTTACGGCGTTGGTCACTGCGCGCGTATCGTGCACGCCGCCGAGGTCGGGCGTGAAGACCTGCTCCTCGGTCGTGCGCTCGATCGCGCGCATCAGGCGCGCCGCGGCCGTAGGCTCGCCGAGGTGCTCGAGCATCATCGAGGCGGTCCAGAAGGTCGCGATCGGGTTGGCGATGCCCTTGCCGGTTATGTCGAAGGCCGAGCCGTGGATCGGCTCGAACATGGAGGGAAACTTCCTTTCCGGGTTCAGGTTCGCGGTCGGCGCGATGCCGAGCGAACCCGACAGTGCGGCGGCGAGGTCGGAGAGAATGTCGGCATGCAGGTTGGAGGCGACGATCGTGTCGAGCGATCCGGGCTTGAGCACCATCAGCGTCGTCATCGCATCGACGAGGACGCGCTGCGTCTTGACGTCGGGAAAGTCTTTCGCGACCTCGTAGAAGATCTCGTCCCACAGCACCATGCCGTGACGCTGGGCGTTGGATTTCGTGACCAGGGTGAGATGTTTCTTGGGTCTTTTGTTTGCTATTTCGAATGCAACCTTGTGAATCCGGGCGACCCCGGTTCTTGTAAAAGTTGAAACCTCAACCGCAACTTCCTCCGGCAGCCCGCGATGGACCCGGCCGCCCGCGCCCGAGTACTCGCCCTCGGAGTTCTCGCGGATGATGACCCAATCGATCTCGTTTCCGTTCGCCAGCTTGGAAGTCACTCCTGGCAGAACGCGGGATGGCCGCACGTTGGCGTACTGATCGAATCCCTGGCAGATCGGCAGGCGCAGGCCCCAGAGCGAGACGTGATCTGGTACGTCAGGCGAGCCGACGGCGCCGAAGAAGATCGCATCGAACGCCTTCAGCTGCTCGAGGCCGCCGTCGGGAATGTAGCTTCCCGTCTTCAGATAGCGCTCCGAGGACCAGTCGAAGGATTCGATTCGCAGTCCGAAACTTTCCTTTTCGGAAAGAACCTTCAGAACTTCAACGCCGGCTGCAATGACCTCCTTGCCGATGCCGTCGCCCGGGATGGCGGCGATCTTGTAGGATTTCATCGCCGCAGCTTACCAAAGGGATCTCATGAGAACGATTCTGGCTGTGCTTGGTTTTCTATTGGTGATTCCAACGGTAAAGGCCGGCGACATCGACCGCAGCATCGCGGATTTCATCCCGCCGAAAGACATCAAGTGGGAGAAGGCGCCCGGCGGCAGGGTGGAGCGGGCGCTGCTGTTCGGCGATCCGGCGAAGCCCGGTCCCTACGTGATGCGCCTGAAGTGGTTGCCCGGCGGCATGAGCCGGCCGCACTTTCATCCCAACGACCGCTTCTTCGTGGTGATCTCGGGCACGTGGTGGATGGGCACCGGCCCGAAATTCGATCCGGACAGCACGGTGCCCGTGCCCGCGGGCAGCTACGTGATCCACTACGCCAACAAGATCCACTACGACGGCGCGAAGAACGAAGAGTGCGTGATCCAAGTCTGGGGCATGGGCCCCGCGACTTCGACGCCGGCGGAGCAGAAGTAGCTAGCGGCCGGCGCCTTTCAGCGTCGCGGCGAAGAACTCGATCGCATCGCGCGCGACCTGCGCGTGGACCTTCGCCCGGTCCACGCCGTCCGGATCGTTGCAGATCGGCACGCCGGCGGCGCGCGCCAGCACCGCGCCGACGAGAGGGCGGCATTCCGGCGCGTAGGTGAAGTGCCCGATCGGCCGCACGATCTCGCGCGCCGGGAATCGACTTCGCCAGCACCGAGGAGTTCGTGACGGGCTCGAGGATCTCGTCGAAGCGCGCGGTGTCGACCAGGAATGGCGCGGCGATCGCCTTGAGCGAATCGCCGGCGAAGCCCTGAGAAGGCCCGGTGCCATGATGTAGAACGCGCGGATACGCGGATCGCGGAACGATTGCGCGGCATCCTGCACGGGAACGCCAGCGACGTCGTCCTTGAGAATGTTCTCGCAGTAGAAGTCCTTGCGCGCGAGTTTCGTGCAGTAGTCGCGCTGGCGCGCCGGGTCGTAGCGGCCGCCGGCGAGGCTGACCGCCGTCCAGCCCCCGAAGGAGTGCCCGGCGAAGCCGATGCGGCTCGCGTCGATCAGCGCGCCCCATTTCGGATGCTTCAGCACTTCGTCGAGCGCGGCCGAGACGTCGCGCGAGCGGTCCCAGAGCCGGTGGCGCCCTGCGACCGTCTGCAGCTCGGCGTCGGTCCCCGGATGCGTGGTGGTCAAGACCAGGTAGCCGGCCTCGACCAGCCTGAGCGCGAGCCAGCCCTGCGAGAAGCGCGTGCCCCAGTTGCCGTGCGAGGCAACGACCAGGGGCCTGCGCTCCGCGAGCGCCGCGGGCGCGGCGTCGCGCGCGATCGCGATCGGGCGGATCGGCGCGCGCGGCGAGAAGTCCTCCGTCTTCGCCCCATCAGCCGCGGGGTACCAGACTTCGGCGGTGAACTTGCGGCCGTTGCCCGCAACTTCCAGCGCCGCGATCCCGACCGCGGCCCGCGCTGGCGCTGCGGCGGCGAGCGCGAGGAATGCCAACAAAAGGTAGCGGTTCATGCAAGCCTCCGCGGTGACGGACGCGCTGATTCTCCGCGGCTGGCGCGGCCGCGATAAGGCCGTCCTTGCTACAATCATTCCTAACCGGAGATTTGTAATCATGGCGCGCGGAGAAGGGATCCGCGGGGTGATCGGCTTCGTCGAGACCGTCGCCGCCGGCAGCTTCGCCGGCGCGGCGAAGAAGCTCGGCGTGACGCCGGTCGCGGTCAGCAAGAACGTGCAGCGCCTTGAGCGCCAGCTCGGCGTGCGCCTGCTGCAGCGCTCCACGCGCAAGCTCTCGCTCACTGCCGAAGGACGCCTCTTCTACGACAGTTGCAGCGGGCCATTGCGCGAGCTGCAAGGGGCGCAGGCGGCGGTCTCCGAGCGCAGCCGCGCGCCGGTGGGCACGCTGCGCGTTACCTGCCTGCAGCCGTTCGGCCGCGCCTTTGTCGTGCCGCTGCTGGCGGGCTTCAGCCGGCGCTACCCCGGAATCGAGGTGCAGCTCGACCTGAGCGATACCACGCGGGACATGATCGCGGAGGGCTTCGACGTCGCCATCCGCGCGGGCCTGCCGCGCGGCTCGAGCATGGTCGCGCGGGAGATCGCGCCACTGCATTTCGTGGTCTGCGGCGCGCCGGCCTACCTCGCCGTGCATGGCGTCCCGCAGGATCCCGCCGACCTGCAGGGGCACAACTGCCTGCGCATGGTGCGCTCCGGCCCCGACGCGACCGGCTGGACGCTCGGCGCCGGGAAGCGCTTCGTCGAAGTGAAAGGCAACCTCGTCGCCGGCGACTTCGTGACGCTCGCGGCCCTCGCGCAGCAGGGCCTGGGTCTCGCGCATCTTCCGCTGCCGCTGGTGCTGCCGGCGTTTCGCGACGGAAAGCTGGTCCCGGTGCTCGCCGACTGGGTGTCGCAGCCGACGCGGCTCTACCTGTGCTATCCGAACCGCAAGGGCCTGCCCGCGCGCGTGCTCAGCTTCGTCGGCTTCATGCTCGAGGAGCTGCACGCGAACGCGGATCTGCGCGCCGACCCGCGCACACTGCTCGCGCCGTTCGGACGCGCGCCGGACTAGGCGGCTTTCTTGGACGCGCCTCGTACCGCGTCGGCGACCGCGGCGCCGACTTCGGAGGTCGAGGCCTTGCCCTTCATGTCGGGCGTGTAGGGGCCGTCCTTCACGACGCGCTCGATCGCGCGTACCACGTCGGCGGCGGCCGCCGGGTGCCCCAGGTGCTCGAGCATCAGCGCGCCGGACCAGATCTGGCCGATCGGGTTGGCGATCTTCTTGCCGGCGATGTCGGGCGCCGAGCCGTGCACCGGCTCGAAGATGGACGGCGCAGTGCGCTCCGGGTTGATGTTGCCCGAGGGCGCAATGCCGATCGTGCCCGCGGTCGCCGGCCCGAGGTCGGAAAGGATGTCGCCGAAGAGGTTGGAGGCGACGATCACGTCGAAGCGGTCCGGGTTGAGCACCATCTGGATGGACAGCCCGTCGACGTGGTACTGGTCGGTGCGGATATCCGGGTAGTGCTTTTTCATTTCAGCGAAGCGCTCGTCCCACCACGGCATGGTGATCGAGATGCCGTTCGACTTGGTGCAGCTGGTGACGTGCTTCTTGCGCGTCTTCGCGAGCTCGAAGGCGTACTTCATGATGCGGTCGGTGCCCTTGCGGCTGAAGACGGACGTTTGCGTGACGATCTCGCGCTCGGTGCCTTCGTAGACGCGGCCGCCGGTGCTGCCGTACTCGCCCTCGGTGTTCTCGCGGATCACCATGTAGTCGATGTCGCCGGGCTTCCTTCCCGCCAGCGGGCAGGGCAGCCCGTCGAACAGGCGCACAGGGCGCAGGTTGACGTACAGGTCGAACCAGCGCCGGAAATTGATGAGCAGGCCCCAGGCAGAGATGTGGTCTGGAACGATCGCCGGGTTGCCCGCCGCGCCGAAATAAACGGCGTCGAACTTGCGCAGGATGTCGGGCGCGTCCTCCGGGCACATGCGGCCGTGCTGCTTGTACCAGTCGCAGCTCCAGTCGAATTCCTTCCACTGGAAGCGGAGGCCGTGGCGAGCGCCGGCGGCTTCGAGCACGCGCACGCCTTCGGGCATCACCTCGCGGCCGATGCCGTCGCCGGGGATTACCGCGATTTTGAATTCATTCATGAATTAAGTATAACTGGGCCATGAAGCTCGCCGCCTTCGAGATCTCCACCGAATGGTGCTCGGTCGCACTCTGGCTCGACGGCGAGATCCGCGGCCTGGAGGAGAAGGCAGGCAACCGGCACTCGGAGTTCGCGCTGCCGATGCTCGAGAAGCTTCTCCAGGCTGAAAGCCTCGCATCGAAGGACCTCGACGCGGTCGCGTTCGGGGCCGGGCCGGGCTCGTTCACCGGGCTGCGCATCGCCTGCGGGCTCGCACAGGGCCTGGCGTTCGCGCGCGGCCTGCCGGTGATCGGCATCTCGTCGCTCGAGGCGCTCGCCGAGGAGTCGGGCGCTGCGCGCGTCGTCGCCTGCCTCGATGCGCGCATGCGCGAGGTGTACTATTCCGCGCTCGAAAAAACGGACGGCCGCTGGCGCGAGGTGGTGTCGGCGCAGTGCGTGGCGCCGGCGTCCATTGTGCTTCCCCGGGGGGATTGGGTAGGCTGCGGGAACGGGTTCGGGGTTTATCGAGAATTGTTTTCAAAACGTTTTTCACAGATGAGACCTGAAATTCATCCCTCTGCCTTGTCAGTTGCCCGGCTGGCCGCTCCGCGCCTTGCCGCGGGCGAGGGCGTGGATGCCGCGCTCGCCGCGCCGGTCTACGTGCGCGACAAGGTCGCGTTCACGACCGAGGAACTGAAAGCACGATGAGCGCCGTTCTCAAGGAAGAGCCGCACCTGGAGAAGATGCGCGACGCCGACCTCGCCGAGGTGCTGGCGATCGAGAGCGCGGTCTACACGCACCCCTGGACGCGCGGCAACTTCACCGACTCGCTGCGCGCGGGCTACCAGTGCTGGAACTGGCGGCTCGGCGGCGAGCTGATCGGCTATTTCGTATTGCTGGTGGCAGCGGGCGAGGGCCACCTGCTCAATCTCTCGATCGGCGAGCTCTGGCAGCGCCGCGGCCACGGCAGCACGCTGCTGCGCGAGGTGATGCGCATGGCGAAGTCGCGCGGTGCCGACAAGGTCTTCCTCGAGGTGCGCCCGTCGAACCTCGGCGCGAAGGCGCTCTACAGCCGCTTCGGCTTCCGGCAGGTCGCGGTGCGTTCCGGCTACTACCCCGCGGCGTCCGGCCGCGAAGACGCCCTGGTCCTCGCGCTCGCGCTGTGAGCCGGCGCGAGGAGATCCTGCGCGAGATGGGGCTGGGCCCGGTCTGGCGTCTTAGGGTCTCACAAAGGGATTCTTCTCCCTCCATGGAGGAAAAGAGCATCTCTTGGCAAAACCTCAAAAGCCGCGTCAGGAACTGCACCGATTGCAAACTGCGCGCAGGCTGCACGCAAACAGTGTTCGGCGTGGGCGACGAGAAGGCCGAGTGGCTGCTGGTCGGCGAGGCCCCGGGCGCGGAGGAGGACAGGCTCGGCGAGCCGTTCGTGGGGCAGGCGGGGAAGCTTCTCGACCACATGCTCGCCGCGATCGGCTTGAGCCGGCGCGAGAACGTCTACATCGCCAACGTGCTCAAGTGCCGGCCGCCGGGGAACCGCAATCCGGAGCCGGACGAGGTCGCGAAGTGCTCGCCGCATCTGCAGAAGCAAATCGAGCTCATCAAGCCGAAGCTGATCGTCGCGATGGGGCGGTTCGCCGCGCAGACGCTGGTCGGAAGCGACGCGACCATCGCAAGCCTGCGCGGCCGCGTGCACCGCTACGCCGGGCTGCCGCTGATCGTCACCTACCATCCCGCCTACCTGCTCAGGAACCTGCCCGACAAGGCCAAGGCCTGGGCGGACCTGCGCTTCGCCGTGAGGACGATGAAAGAGCTTTAGGGGTGGTGGCTCTCGGCGCGCGCGAAGGCGAGCAGCCGCTCGACCTCCTGCCCGTGGACGCGCCGGTTGTGGCGGAACCAGAGCAGCACCATGAGCATCGTTCCCGCAACGAAGAGGCCGAACAGCGCGATCACAACGTAGATCGAGAGCCTCAGCCAGAGCAGCAGCGAGTAAACCGCGATCATGACCAGGATCGAGGCGTTCTCGTTGAAGTTCTGCACCGCGATCGAGCGGCCGGCGCCGACTAGGTGGTGGCCGCGGTGCTGCAGCAGCGCGTTCATCGGCACGACGAAGTAGCCCGCGAGCCCGCCGATGACGACGATGAGCGGCACCGCCAGCCAGACGGTGCGCACCCCGTCCATCGTGATCACGATCAGGCCCATGGCGATGCCGAGCGGGATGACGCGCATCGCCTGATCGAGCCGCACGCGCAGCGATGCCGCCACCGCGCCGAGCGCGATGCCGAGGGCGCACACGCCCTGCAGGATCGACGCGTCCGACAGGTTGTAGCCGAGCGCCGCCGCCGACCAGTCGATGACGATGAATTGGAGGGTCGCGCCCGCGCCCCAGAACAGCGTCGTCACCGCGAGCGAGATCTGGCCGAGCTTGTCGCGCCACAGGCTGTTGACGCAGCGCGCGAAGTCGCGCAGCGTCTCCATCGGGTGCGCGGGCAGCGGCTTCAGGGGCGTGCTGGTGCGCGGGATGTGCAGGTTGAAGTAGGCGGCGAGCGCGTACACCGCGATGATGATCGCGATCGCGGCCTCGGGCGGGGTGTCGATGCCGAGCTTCGTGAAGGGCAGGTCGACGCCGAGCAGCACGTCGGCGACGCCCGGCCGGATCAGCAGCCCGCCCAGCATGACGCCGAGGATGATCGAGGCGACCGTGAGGCCCTCGATCCAGCCGTTGGCGAAGACGAGCTTGGAGTGCGGCAGGTACTCGGTCAGGATGCCGTACTTGGCGGGCGAGTAGGCCGCCGCGCCCAGGCCGACCAGCGCGTAGGCGGCGAGCGGGTCGACCTCGAAGAGCATCATCGCGCAGCCGACGATCTTGATGGTGTTGGAGATGAACATCACCGTGCCCTTCGGCAGCCGGTCGGCGAACGCGCCCACAAACGGCGCCAGCAGGACATACGAGACGACGAAGAAGAACTTGAGGTACGGCGTCAGCCAGGGTGGCGAATCGGCCTGCACCAGCAGCGCGATCGCCGCGACCAGCAGCGCATTGTCGGCGAGCGACGAGAAGAACTGCGCCGCCATGATGATGTAAAATCCTCCGCCCATGGGGGCGGCTTATAGCATGGACCGCTGTCCCTTGCGCGCCATCGCGCTGGCGCGATCCTGCTCCGCCCGGGCGCGATCCTGCTCCGAAATGACCGTTTGAAGGCATCGGGTTATCCTGTCCGCCATGCCAAGACCGATCCGCGCGACGATCAGCGCGACGGCGCTCGCACACAATCTTGCAGTCGCGCGCCGCCATGCCGGCGCGGCGAAGATCTGGGCGGTGCTCAAGGCGAACGCGTACGGCCACGGGCTCACGCGCGTGGCGCAGGCGCTCGCCGACGCCGACGGCTTCGCGCTGCTCGATTTCGTGGACGCGCTCAAGCTGCGCAGCGCGGGCATCGACAAGCCGATCCTGATGCTCGAGGGCTTGTTCAAGCCCGAGGACCTGCCGCTCATCTCGCGCTACCGCCTCACGCCGGTGATCCACAACATCGTGCAGATCGAGGTGCTCGAGAAGACCACCTTCGTCGGCAAGATCGACGTCTACCTCAAGGTGAACAGCGGCATGAACCGGCTCGGCTTCACGGTCGACAACGTGCGGCTCGCCTGGAACGCGCTCAAGTCGCACCCCAGCGTGGGCTCGGTCACGCTGATGACGCATTTTGCCGACGCGGACGGCGAGGGCGGCATCGCCGCCCAGCTGCGGTGGTTCAACGAGCTGACCCAGCCGTTCGAATCCGCGCCGCGCTCGCTTGCCAATTCGGCGGCGCTGCTGCGTTTTGCCGACGAGACGCGCGCCGACTGGGTGCGCCCGGGCATCATGCTCTATGGCGGCTCGCCCTTCACCTTCAAGACCGCGGAGGAAATCGGGCTCAAGCCGGCGATGACGCTCAGATCCGAGATCGTGGCGGTGCAGCACCTGCAGCCGGGCGAGCGGGTCGGCTACGGGCTGACCTACGAGGCGGCGCAGGAGATGACGATCGGCGTGGTCGCCTGCGGCTACGCCGACGGCTATCCGCGCCATGCGCCCTCGGGCACCCCGGTGCTGGTCGCCGGTCAACGCACCGGCACCGTCGGGCGTGTCTCGATGGACATGCTCTGCGTGGACATCAGCGACATCGAGGCGGCCTACGTCGGCACGCCGGTCACGCTCTGGGGCGAGGACCTGCCCTGCGACGAGATCGCGCAGGCGGCGGGCACGGTGAGCTACCAGCTTCTTTGCGCTCTCGCGCAGAGGGTTCCTGTTGTAGAAGCCTGATGGCAAAAGCGAAATCTGCCTACGTCTGCTCCGACTGCGGAGCAACGGCTTTGCAATGGTTCGGAGCATGCCCGTCCTGCGGCGCGGCGGGGACGCTGACCGAGACGATCACCGAGCGTCCGGGCAGGGCCGGCATCGCGGCCTCGCGCCAGTCGGTGGACTCGATTCCGCTTGGCAGCATCCAGGTCAGCGAGTCGGAACGGCTGCCGACCGGCATCGGCGAGCTCGACCGGGTGCTCGGCGGCGGAATCGTCGCCGGGCAGGTGATCCTGATCGGCGGAGACCCGGGGATAGGGAAATCGACGTTGCTGCTGCAGGCCCTGTGCAATTTTCAGGATCAAACCCGGACTCTCTATGTCTCGGGCGAGGAATCCGCGGCGCAGGTCGCCTTGAGGGCAAGGCGGCTGGGCCTCGAGTCCCGCGCTGTCCACCTCGTTGCCGAAATCCAGCTCGAGCGCATCGCGGGCGCGCTGGAAGCGCGCAAGCCGCAGGTCGCGGTGGTGGACTCGATCCAGACGCTCTGGTCCGAGGCGCTGCAGTCGGCGCCGGGCTCGGTCGCGCAGGTGCGCGAGTGCGCGGCGCAGCTCGCGCGCCACGCCAAGAAGCACGGCACCGCGCTCTTCATCATCGGCCACGTCACCAAGGAGGGCACCATCGCGGGCCCGCGCGTGCTCGAGCACATCGTCGACACGGTGCTCTACTTCGAGGGCGACACAAACTCGCAGTTTCGCCTGGTGCGCGCGGTGAAGAACCGCTTCGGCGCAGTGAACGAGCTGGGCGTATTCGCGATGACCGACCGCGGATTGAAGGCGGTTGCCAATCCTTCCCGTTTGTTTTTGAGTTCCCATGAAAAATCAGTACCAGGCTCGTGCGTGCTGGCAACCCTGGAAGGCACGCGCCCGCTGCTGGTCGAAATCCAGGCGCTGGTCGACTCGGCGCACACGCCGAACCCGCGCCGGCTCTCCGTGGGCCTGGAGCAGAATCGCCTCGCGATGCTGCTCGCGGTGCTCCATCGCCACGCGGGCATCGCGACCTGGGAGCAGGACGTGTTCGTCAACGCGGTCGGCGGCATGCGCATCACCGAGCCGGCCGCGGACCTGGCCGTTTGTCTGGCTGTGGTTTCTTCCCTAGCGGATAAGGCAATAAGAACCGGAACAGCTGTCTTCGGCGAGATCGGCCTCGCCGGCGAGGTGCGCCCGGCGCCTCGCGGACAGGATCGGCTCAAGGAAGCGGCCAAGCTCGGCTTCGAGAAGGTGATCGCGCCCAGGGCAAACCTGCCGAGGGGCAGGGTGGCCGAGCTGGAAGTGGTCGCGGTCGAGCGCGTCGACCAGGCCGTGCAGGCGCTGCGCAACCTCTAGAGAGTCCGGGCAAAAGCTTCGACTTTTGCCCAGTCCGTAAACTCAAAGACCCCGCTAGAGTCCGTCGGTCCGTTTGTCAGCAGCATGATGAAACGGATGACCGTGCGATCAAGGAAGCCAAGGCGCGGATAGTCCAGCCTGCCCGCGAAGACGGCGAGCAGCGGCGGCCGCCAGCCGATCTCCTTCAGTAGCTTTCCCATGTAGGGGTTGGTCTCGGGCGCGTCCTTGTCCGCCTTGCGCGCCACCACATTGACCGTGAAGAACGCGCATTTCCTCTTCTCGAGGATTGCCCTGTGAGAGCGCAGATACCGCGCCACGATCGGGCGATACTTCCCGTAGCGGATGCTTGCGCCGACCACGACCGTGTCGAAGTGGGTCGGGCTGAAGGCATCGTGGTTGTCGAGGTCGGCGAGCGTCACGTGATGGCCGGCGTGCTCCGCGATGGCCTGGATGCGCTCGCAGATCCTGCGCGTCTGCCCATCGACCGTGGAATACCAGAGGAGGATCCGGCTCATCGCGCCTCCAGAGCGAGTTGCGCGGCGCGCACGCCGCTGCGCACCGCGGCTTCCAGCGTCGGCGGATAGCCGGGATAGGTGTAGTCACCCGCGAGGAAGATGTTTTGCATTCTTAGAGGCATTTCTTTCGTGCTTGGGACGCACGCCACGGTCGCTCGCTTTTCGGCGATGACCTGCGTCCATTCCGGGTCGGGCAGCTGCGGGCGCGCAGCCTTCAGCTCCCGGTGGCAGTTCGCGGCGAGCTCCTCGTGCGTCATCTGCTGGTGGTCGCCCTGCGCGCTGATCACGCAGGCAATGCGCCCCGGCTCGCCGGTGAGCCGGCCGCGGTCGAACGCCCACTGTACGATCCCGGAGGAGAACCCGAGTATCGGGAAGCGCAGCTGCACGTTCGCCGGGTACTGGAGGTAGCAGGTGTAGATCGGCTGGTAGACACGCTCGGACGCGAGCTCCGGTAGCAGGGACTTCAGGTGATGCGGGCCGACCGCCACGATGACGCTGTCGAAATCCTTTCGTACCGCCTGGAGGTCTTTCACCGGTGAAGACGTCCGGATCTCTCCGCCCTTGGCCTTCACATGCTCGCAGGCCGGTTCAGGAAACAGCCTGGACAGATCCGTGCGGGGAAGCAGCAGATCGCTCGCCCGTGCGTCGCCGGCCAGCGAGTCGCGCAGCACGTTGACGAAGACCTGCGCCGACGCCATCTCGACGGGCGTATTTAGCGCTGAAACGCACAGGGGCCGCCACAGGTAGTGGCCGATCGTGCCGTTCTGGCCATGCTGTTTCAGCAGGTCGGCGACCGTGAGGTGAGGTTTTATCTGGAATGAATTTCTCTGCAAGAACATCATGAAGCGAACTGCACCCCAACGCTCGGAAAGAGGCAATTTCCAGGTAGAAAGCAAGCCGAAAAGCATTCCGAATGGTGCAGGGAACCAGAGCGCGCGGAAGCTGAAGCCGTCCGCGTAGCGCAGCTCGAGCGGCACGCGCAGGAACGCCTCGTCGCCCACGCCGACGAGCCGCATCAGCCGGAGCAGCTCGCTGTAGGCGCCGATGAGGATGTGCTGGCCGTTGTCGAGCTCGTGGCCTTGCGCGGCGACGCGGCGCGCGCGCCCGCCCGGCACGGGACCGGACTCGAAAACCGTCGCCCGCGCGCCCTGCTCGGCGAGCGTGACCGCGGCGGCCATGCCCGCGTAACCCGCGCCGACGATGGCTACGCGCTTAGCCAAGTTTTCCAGGCGATCCAGAGCTTGCGCAGCGGCGTGAGGGAAGTGCGCCGGTCGAGCACCTTGAACCCGTCGCGCTCGATCTCGGCAAGCGTCGCGCGGTAGATCGCCGCCATGATGAGCCCGGCACGCTGGTCGCGCCGGTCTTCGGCGGGAAGAGCTTGCATTGCTCTTTGATAGAAGTCGTTTGCTCTTTCGGTCTGGAACGTCATCAACCGGACAAACGCGTCCGTATAAACCCCTTTCAAAATCTCCGAAGCTGGAACCTCGAAACGCTGCAATTCATCCATCGGCAGGTAGATGCGGTTCTTGCGCGCGTCCTCACCGACGTCGCGGATGATGTTGGTGAGCTGGAACGCGGTGCCGAGGTTCTTCGCGTATTCGAGCGTCTGCGGGTTGCGGTAGCCGAAGATGCCCGCGGCGAGCAGTCCGACCGCGCCGGCGACGTGATAGCAGTACTTCTCGAGGCCCTTGAAGTCGAGATAGCGGGTCTGTGTCAGATCCATCTCCATCCCGGCGATGATTTCCTGAAGTTGTGTTTCCTTTATCCCGAAGCTCTCGAGGTGAGGATGCAGCGCCCGTGAGACAGGATGATTCGGGTTTCCTTGGAATAAACTCAAAATCTCCTGGCGCCACCAACCCAGCTTGGTGTGCGCGATCTGCGGCTCGGTGCATTCGTCGACCACGTCGTCGACCTCGCGGCAGAAGGCGTAGAGCGCCGTGATCGCGCGCCGGCGCTCCGGCGGGAGGAAGAGGAACGAGTAGTAGAAGCTCGAGCCGCTGGCGGCCGCCTTCTGCTGGCAGTATTGGTCCGGGCTCACCCTTGGGTTTTTTCTAGAAAGCTCTAAAAAACAGAAGAGGCCAATCCATCGGCTTTAGTACAGGCCGGTTCCGGAACATGTCGTAGCCGGCCTGCGCCAGCTTCTCGAGTATCCGCAGGCCGCCCTGGACGGTGACGCGGATTTCAAGGCCGATCCATCCGGGGAGGGATCGGCCCAGAGGCTCGCCCGAGCGCATCAATGCTTCGGCGCGCTCGACCTGGAATTTCATGAGCGAAACCCAGGCGGAGTCGCAACGGCCTTCCCGCAAGTGCGCCTCTGTCACGCCGAAGCGGCGCATCTCGTCCTGCGGCAGGTAAACCCTGTCCTTGGCATGGTCGATCCGCACGTCCTGCCAGAAGTTGATGATCTGCAGGGCGGAGCAGATCGCATCCGAGCGCCGCAGGTTTGATTCAGTCGTTTGTTTGAAAAGGTGCAGCAGCAGCCGGCCGATCGGGTTGGCCGAGCGACGGCAGTAGTCGAGCACCTCGGCGTAGTTCTCGTAGCGCTTCTTTTGCACGTCTTGGCGAAACGCGCTGAGGAGATCCTCGAAGAGCGGCAGGGGAAGGGAATGCTGTCGTATTACCGTGGAAAGACCCTTGAACAAGGGATCGTCGGGAACGTCGCCCCGCTGGATCCTCTGCAGCCTGGTCGTGAAATCGTTCAGCTTCGCCAGCCGCGTTTCCGGCGGATCATCACCCTCGTCGGCGAAATCGTCGGCGGTGCGCGCGAAGCGGTAGATGACCGCGACGGGTCCACGCAATCGTGGCGGCAGCAGAAGCGAGGCGACCGGGAAGTTCTCGTAATGGCCGACCGGCATTTGCGGATATAATACGTTGTTTTCGCGGGGTTTTCGGCGCGAAGGTGGCGGAATTGGCAGACGCACCAGATTTAGGTTCTGGCGCTGAAAGGCATGAGAGTTCGAGTCTCTCCCTTCGCACCAGCGCAAAACAGGGATCGCAAAGCTGAGATGACGGTGAATGTTGAAACGCTAGGAACGCTCGAGCGCCGATTGTCGATGTCGGTGCCGGTGAAGGACGTCGACAAGCAGGTCGACCTGCGCCTGAAGAAGCTCGCGCGCGAAGCGCGGCTGCCCGGCTTTCGTCCCGGCAAGGTGCCGCTCAAGCTGCTCGCGCAGCAGTACGGGCCGCAACTGCGCTCGGAGGTGATCGGCGACGCGGTGCAGAAAGCGTTCAGCGACGCGGTCAAGGAAGCCAAGCTCAAGGTCGCTGGCTATCCGCGCATCGAGAAGAAAGACGGCGCAGCCGATGCCGAGCTGTTCGAGTTCAGCGCCACCTTCGAGGTGTATCCCGAGGTGAAGATCGGCGACGTGTCGGGCGCCAAGATCGAGCGCCCCCAGCTCTCCGTCGACGACGCAGCGGTCGAGCGCACGCTCGAGATCCTGCGCAAGCAGCGCGTCACCTACGAGCGCGCCGAGCGCGCCGCGCAGGATGGCGACCGCGTGGTGGTGGATTTCGAAGGGAAGATCGGCGGCGAGGCCTTCGCAGGCGGCAAGGCGACCGAGTTTCCCTTCATCCTCGGCGAGAAGCGCATGCTGGCCGAGTTCGAGGCGGCGGCGCGCGGGCTCAAGCCCGGGGAGAAGAAGGCCTTCGAGCTCAAGTTCCCCGACGACTACCACGGCAAGGATGTCGCCGGCAAGGCGGCGAGCTTCGATATCGAAGTGCGCCGTGTCGAGGGGCCGAAGCTGCCCGCGCTGGACGGCGAGTTCGCCAGGCAGCTCGGCGTCGCCGACGGCGACCTCGCGAAGATGCGGGCCGAGGTCCGGCAGAACGTCGAGCGCGAGGTGAAGAAGCGCGTCGAGGCGCGCATCAAGGAGCAGGTCATGCAGGCGCTGCTCGCCGCCGCGCCGATCGAGCTGCCCAAGGCGCTGGTGCAGATGGAGACGCAGCAGCTGGTCGAAGGCGCGGTCGCCGACCTGAAGGCGAAGGGGCTGAAGATCGAGAAGCTGCCGTTCGACCCGCAGGCATTCGAGGTGAGCGCGAAGCGGCGAGTGGCGCTGGGATTGATCATCGGTTCCCTGAGCGACAGTGAAAAGCTGAAACCGAAGCCCGCCGAGGTGCGCGCGCTGATCGAGGCCGAGTCGCAAAGCTACGAGCATCCCGCGGAAGTGGTAAAGTGGTTTTATATGCAGCCGCAGCGCTTGTCCGAAATGGAGAGTCTGGCGCTAGAGAACAACGTCGTGAGCTGGGTTCTGTCCAAGGCGAAAGTCGAGGACAAGGCAGTTGCTTTCGACGAATTGATGGGCGGCGGCGCATGATCTGGAAAGATTCCCGCGCAGATCCGCAGGCCTTGGGCTTGATCCCGATGGTGATCGAGCAGTCGGGGCGCGGCGAGCGCGCGTACGACATCTACTCGCGGCTGCTGAAGGAGAGGGTCGTCTTCCTGGTCGGCCCGGTGACCGAGGTCACCGCGAACCTCATCGTCGCGCAACTGCTGTTCCTCGAGTCCGAGAACCCAGACAAGGACATCTTCTTCTACATCAACTCGCCGGGCGGCTCGGTGTCGGCGGGGCTGGCGATCTACGACACGATGCAGTTCATCAAGCCCGACGTGAGCACGCTCTGCATCGGCCAGGCGGCGAGCATGGGCGCGCTGCTGCTCGCCGCGGGCGACAAGGACAAGCGCTTCGCGCTGCCGAACTCGCGCATCATGATCCACCAGCCGATGGGCGGCTTCCAGGGCCAGGCGTCCGACGTGGAGATCCAGGCGCGAGAGATCCTGTACCTGCGCCAGCGCTTGAACGAGATCTTCGCCAAGCACACCGGCCAGAAGGTGGAGACCATCGCCAGGGACACCGACCGCGACAACTTCCTGTCGGGCGAGGACGCGGTAAAGTACGGCATCGTGGACAAGGTACTCACCGTCAGGGAGCCCGGCTGATGTCCGAGAAGACCTCCTCGGGCGAGAAGCTCCTTTACTGCTCGTTCTGCGGCAAGAGCCAGCACGAGGTGAGGAAGCTGATCGCGGGCCCGTCGGTCTTCATCTGCGACGAGTGCATCGAGCTCTGCAACGACATCATTCGCGAGGAAACCGCCTCCGACAAGGGCGGCAAGGGCGCGAAGTCGGACCTGCCCACCCCGCACGAGATCCGCGACATCCTCGATTCGTACGTGATCGGCCAGGACCAGGCGAAGAAGATCCTCTCGGTCGCGGTCTACAACCATTACAAGCGGCTCAAGCATCTCTCCAAGAACGACGAGGTCGAGCTCGCCAAGTCGAACATCCTGCTGATCGGGCCCACCGGCTCGGGCAAGACGCTGCTCGCGCAGACTTTGGCGCGCCTGCTGAACGTTCCCTTCGTCATCGCGGACGCGACGACCCTGACGGAAGCGGGCTACGTCGGCGAGGACGTCGAGAACATCATCCAGAAGCTTTTGCAGAACTGCGACTACGACGTCGACAAGGCCAAGCGCGGCATCGTCTACATCGACGAGATCGACAAGATCTCGCGCAAGTCCGACAACCCTTCGATCACCCGCGACGTGTCGGGCGAGGGCGTGCAGCAGGCGCTGCTCAAGCTGATCGAGGGCACGATCGCGTCGGTGCCGCCGCAGGGCGGCCGCAAGCACCCGAACCAGGACTTCGTGCAGGTCGACACGACGAACATCCTCTTCATCTGCGGCGGCGCCTTCGACGGCCTGGAGAAGATCGTCCGCAACCGCACCGAGAAGACCGGCATCGGCTTCGGCGCCGAGGTGCGCAGCCCGAACAACTCGAAGGCGACCTACGACCTGCTCAAGTCGGCCGAGCCCGAGGACCTGATCAAGTTCGGCCTGATCCCGGAGTTCGTCGGGCGCATGCCGGTGGTCGCGGCGCTCGAGGAGCTTGACGAGAAGGCGCTGATCGAGATCCTGACCATCCCGAAGAACGCGCTCATCAAGCAGTACCAGCGCCTCTTCCTCATGGAAGGCGTCGAGCTCGAAGTGCGTGTCCCGGCGCTGGGCGCGGTCGCCAAGAAGGCGCTCGCGCGCAAGACAGGCGCGCGCGGCCTGCGCTCGATCCTCGAGCAGGTGCTGCTCGACACCATGTACGAGCTGCCCGCGCAGGAGAACGTCAGTAAGGTGGTGGTCGACGAGCAGATGATCTCGGCCGACGGCAAGCCGCTGCTGATCTACTCGGAGCCTCCGAAAGTCGCAGGCAGTTCCGCCTGAGAAGTTTTTTCAGTTTTCGCTTGTTTTTTGAGCCGGGAACTCCTATGTTCAAGGGGACTCCTACGGCGTAGAGGCCATTCATGTCAGAAGAAGCACCCGCTCCCAACGCCACCCAGTACCCGCTCCTGCCCCTGCGCGACGTAGTGGTATTCCCGCACATGGTGATCCCGCTCTTCGTCGGCCGCGCCAAGTCGATCAAGGCGATGGAGACGGCGATGGAGAGCGGAAAGAACATCCTGCTCGTCGCGCAGCGCTCCGCGGCGAAGGACGACCCGGGAGCGCAGGACATGTACGAGATCGGATGCGTCTCGAGCATCCTGCAGATGCTCAAGCTGCCGGACGGCACCGTGAAGGTGCTGGTCGAGGCCGGCAGCCGCGCGCGCTTGGGCAAGATCACCGACCTGAAGACGCACTGGGTCGCCGACGCGACCCCGATCCCCGCCGAAGGTACGCCGCCGCCCGAAGTCGAGGCGATGCGCCGCGCGCTGCTCTCCGCGTTCGACCAGTACGTCAAGCTGAACAAGAAGATCCCGCCCGAGATCCTGACCTCCCTCTCGGGCATCGACGAGGCCGGGCGCCTCGCCGACACGGTCGCCGCGCACCTGCCGCTGAAGCTGGAGCAGAAGCAGCAGGTGCTGGAGATGTTCGAGGTCAAGGCGCGCCTCGAGCACCTACTGTCGCAACTCGAGACCGAGATCGACATCCTGCAGGTGGAGAAGCGCATCCGCGGCCGCGTCAAGCGGCAGATGGAGAAGAGCCAGCGCGAGTACTACCTGAACGAGCAGGTCAAGGCGATCCAGAAGGAGCTCGGCGAGGGCGAGGAGGGCGCCGACCTCGAGGAGATGGAGAAGCGCATCCGCAAGGCGCACATGCCCAAGGACGCGCGCCGCAAGGCCGAGACCGAGCTGAAGAAGCTCAAGCTCATGTCGCCGATGTCGGCCGAGGCGACCGTGGTGCGCAACTACATCGAGACGCTGGTCAACCTGCCGTGGCGCAAGAAGTCCAAGGTGTGCCGGGACCTCAGGGTCGCTCAGGAGATCCTCGACAAGGACCACTACGGCCTGGAGAAGATTAAGGAGCGCATCGTCGAGTACCTCGCGGTGCAGACGCGCGTCGACAAGATGAAAGCGCCGATCCTGTGCCTGGTGGGGGCCCCCGGCGTCGGCAAGACCTCGCTCGGCCAGTCGATCGCGCGCGCGACCAACCGCAAGTTCGTGCGCATGTCCCTCGGTGGTGTCAGGGACGAGGCCGAGATCCGCGGCCACCGGCGCACCTACATCGGCTCGATGCCGGGCAAGATCCTGCAGAACATGTCCAAGGTCGGGGTGAAGAACCCGCTGTTCCTGCTGGACGAGGTCGACAAAATGGGCATGGACTGGCGCGGCGACCCGACCTCCGCCCTTCTCGAGGTGCTCGACCCGGAGCAGAATAACACCTTCACGGACCACTACGTCGAGGTCGAGTACGACCTGTCGGAGGTGATGTTCATCGCCACGGCGAACACGCTCAACATCCCGCCGCCGCTGCTCGACCGCATGGAGGTCATCCGCCTCTCGGGCTACACCGAGGACGAGAAGATCAACATCGCGACCCAGTACCTGCTGCCCAAGCAGATGAAGAACAACGGCCTGAAGGAAGGCGAGCTGGTGGTGAGCGAGCCCGCGATCCGCGACATCGTGCGCTACTACACGCGCGAGGCCGGGGTGCGCGCGATGGAGCGCGAGATCTCCAAGATCTGCCGCAAGGCGGTGAAGCAGCTCCTCACCGAGAAGCAGGCCGAGGAGGCCGACCCGAAAGAGGCCGCCAAGGCGTCCAGGCGCATCTCGGTGACGCCGCGCAACCTCGACAAGTCCCTCGGCGTGCGCAAGTACACCTTCGGCATGGCCGAGAAGAAGAACCAGGTCGGCCAGGTGACCGGCCTCGCCTGGACCGAGGTCGGCGGCGAGCTGCTGACCATCGAGACGGTGACCATGCCCGGCAAGGGCAAGACCATCACCACGGGCAAGCTGGGCGAGGTCATGCAGGAGTCGATCCAGGCCGCGCTGTCGGTCGTGCGCAACCGCTCGCGCAAGCTCGGCGTGAAGGAGGACTCTTACCAGAAGAACGACATGCACATCCACCTGCCCGAGGGCGCGACGCCGAAGGACGGCCCGAGCGCGGGCATCGGCATCGTCACCTCGATGGTGTCGGTGCTGACCGGGATCCCGGTGCGCGCGGACGTCGCCATGACCGGCGAGATCACGCTGCGCGGCGAGGTGCTGCAGATCGGCGGCCTGAAGGAGAAGCTGCTCGCGGCGCACCGCGGCGGCATCAAGACGGTGCTGATCCCGGACGAGAACGTCAAGGACCTCACCGAGATCCCGGACAACGTCAAGAACCGGCTCGAGATCGTCCCGGTGAAGTGGATCGACAAGGTGCTGGAAGTGGCCCTCGAGCGCCAGCCCGAGCCCTTGCCAGAGCACGCCGACGTCGCGGCGATTCCGCCCGAGAGTCAGAAGCCCGGCGACCAGCTGTCGGTGAAGCACTAGGCCATGAACAAGGCCGACATCATCGAGCACATCGCGCAGTCGGCCGAGGTCTCCAAGTCGGCCGCAGAGCGCGCGGTCGACGCGCTCGTCAGTGCGGTCAAGACCTGCCTGAAGAAGGACCAGATGGTCACGCTGGCCGGCTTCGGCACCTTCTATGTCGGCAAGCGCCAGGCGCGCTCCGGGCGCAACCCGCGCACCGGCGAAGCGCTCAAGATCGCGGCATCGCGCGTTCCCAAGTTCCGCGCTGGCAAGGCCCTCAAGGACGCGATAAACTAGCGCCCCTTTTTTGGGTCAAGAAAGGGTGCTTAGCTCAGCGGTAGAGCGTCGCCCTTACAAGGCGAGGGTCGGCGGTTCGATCCCGTCAGCACCCACCATGGAAAACCATGGACGCGCCGCAAAAAACCGCGGCGCACACGTTCAGAAAGAGCAAGAAGGAGCGGTAGTTCAGTTGGTTAGAATACCGGCCTGTCACGCCGGGGGTCGCGGGTTCGAGTCCCGTCCGCTCCGCCAACGCCATCAAG
>Ga0233425_10002033_pt1 | contig 41938 bp, 36 predicted proteins | sample Watercolumn_Towu_2_FD_181712 | JGI IMG/M metagenome (GOLD analysis project Ga0233425, IMG submission 181712) | Freshwater microbial communities from Lake Towuti, South Sulawesi, Indonesia - Watercolumn_Towuti2014_140_MG | ecosystem: Environmental > Aquatic > Freshwater > Lake | place...
TGAAGTATTTTTCAGAACGCTCAAATCAGGCTGTCGTATTGAACACCGGCGGTTTGAAAACCTGGACCGCGTGCTGAACTGCTTGGCGCTCTACAGCGTGGTTGCTTGGCGTCTGATGTACGTGTGCTACCTGGGGCGTGAGTGCCCAGAACTCGACTGCGAGGTCCTCTTCGAGCCGAGCGAATGGAAAAGCGTGTACACGATCCTGGACATCGAGTTCCCCGCCAAGGGCTGCCCAACGCTCAATGAGCTGACTCGCGCGATCGCACGCCTGGGTGGTTTCATTGACCGCCCGAAAAACGATCCCGGAACACAGACTTTATGGGTCGGCTTGCAACGCAGCTACGATTTGTCCAACGCATGGAACGCCTTTGGGCCGGGATCGAAAAAAAATTTGCCCGACGGGCTTATGTAGTACAACGAGCCGCCCGCGGGAGGGTGAATCTAAGTCGTTAAGTCCAAATGGTTCCAAAACCGCACTACCTCCAGAGGGAGGGTGAAGATGCAGAAAGGGACAAGTTCTCCGTGCTCTCTGCTGCACTAACCGTCATAACTTTTGTTTTTCGCGCAAGTCCAGCGACCAACGAAAGCGGGTTATCCGCCCGGTGCGGTAGCACCGATTTGGCCGGCGGTCCTACCGCCCTGCGTTCTCTGTGTTGAGTATTCCGGAGCAGGACCATGACGACAGACTCCACGTTCGCACGGCGCGAATTCCTCAAGAAAGCAACGCAGGCATTTGCCGCGATGGCTGCCTGCGAAGACCTGTCCTCTGCCGCCGACGGGGGCGAAACGCCGAACCGATCCGCCGGCACGCTTCCCGAGCGCACCCTGGGCAAGACCGGCCTGAAACTTCCGATCCTCGGCTACGGCGGCGCGGCCTTGCCCAAAGCCTGGCGCAATCCGCTGTCGTACGAAGACCGCGTGGCCCTGGTCCGTTATGCGTTCGACCGGGGCGTGCGCTATTTCGACACGGCCGGCAATTACATGGAAAGCCAGGCGATCCTCGGCGAGGCGCTCAAAGACCGGCGTCGCGACGTGTCTCTGGTAACCAAGGTCGAAACCACCAAACCGGAACCAGTCCGCAAGGCGGTGGAGAAATCGCTCAAGGAGCTGCAGACCGATTACCTGGACATCCTCCTGATTCACGGCTCGCCGGGACTGGAGCAGATGAGCGTCGAGCAGGCGATGAAGATTCACGCCGAGCTGGTGAAGCTCCGCGACGAGAAGATCACGCGCTTCATCGGGTTCTCCGCGCACGGATATTTCGACAAAGCGCTGGACCTGATCAACTCCGGCGGGTTCGAGATCTGCATGTTGTCCTACGGCTACATGCCACGAGGAAGCAGTTCGGTCTGGAGCGCCCGGATGACCAAAATCCGCGACGACTGTCTGGCCAAAGCGCACGAGCTGGGGATGGGCATCGTCGCGATGAAAGTCATCGGTGGCGGCTGGCTGGGCCGGTGGTCGGGATACCTTGTGCCCGGATTCGACAAGCAGCGACTCGCGCAACTGCCCGGCGCCGCCATTCGCCATGTGCTGCAAGACCAGCGCGTTCACCTCCTGGCCATCGGCATGCACCTGCAGAGCCAGATTGACGCCAACCTCAAGACTCTTGCAGGCGACACCACGTGCACATCGGAGGACCGCGCCCTGCTGGCGGAGTTCTCGGCCAGACTTCACGAAACCGACACAATCAAGAAGATGCGGATTGAGTAATTGAGAGGGAAATTATGAAAACGACAATCGTCTTCCTGGCGATCGGGTTATCCAGCCTGACTCCCTTCGCACAACAAAAGGGCGATCTCGCCGAGCGGTTCAGACGACTTGACCGCAACGGCGACGGCAAGGTCACCGCTGCGGAAATGGACAACCCCGACCTGCACAAGCGCCTTGACCGTAACCTCGACGGGTTCGTGACGCTCGACGAGGCGCGAGAGGCGGTCCGCGCCGGCCGCACGGTGCGCGAGGTCGCTTCCGCCCCGCCAGCCACGATCCCCGACGGCGTGGACGTGAACGCCAAGCCCTCGGCGCCTCCGGCGGAGCCGCCCGTCTCGAAGAGCGGCGCCTTCACGGGCCTGGCCTTCTCCCGCGACTGCGAGCCGGGCACGAAGGACGCCAACGGCCGGCTCATCGGCGGGACCGAGACCATGCGCTTCCTCTGCCACCGGGGAAAGCTCTTTGCCAGCACCGGCGCATGGATGGACCTCCCCTACGGCCCTCGTGCCGAAGGGAAGCCGGCGTGGACCGGCCCGCAAATCCTCGTCAAGGAATCCGCCGCCGCCCCCTGGCGCGTGGATGTTTCCTTCCCTACCGCCGTCCGCGTGGACGCGATGATCTCCGCGGCATTCGTCACCGACGAATCGGGAAAGAAACTCGACCCGGCCGTGAACCTCCTGGTGGCCAGCCCCTCCTCGGAGAACACCGCCACCTGGACCCGCGACGACGCAACCGGGAAGTGGACCGAATGCGTGGCCGCCGAGGGGCTGCGCGGCGGTCTGCGGTCCTTCTGTACGCACGCGGACAAGGTTACCGGCATTCAACACCTCTTCGGCGGGGCGACCAAATCCGGCTGCATCTTCCGGGCGGTTCATGACCCGTTGGCTCCGGGAAAGCTTCGCTGGCACAAGGATCCCGAGCTCTCCGGGACCGGCCGGATGATGTGCATGGCTGAGGCCGATGGCGTGCTCTACGCCGCGGGAGGAATCAAGGACGAGACGCCGCTTTCGGGCGGCCTCTTCCGTCGCGTGGATGGCGAGAAACCCCGCTGGGAACTCCTCTGGCGCTGGCCGCACATCATCAAGGAGAAGGGCGACGAGACGGAGATCCTGCGCGGCCTCACCGCCATTCCCGACCCGGCCGGCGGGGGACACCGGGTGCTCCTGGGCACCTGCAACTACCCGGGGGTGGTCTACCGGATCGATCCACAGAGGAACTTCGCGGTCACCACCGAACTGAACATCCGGGCCTACTTCGCCAACGCCTTCGGGGTGGCCGAACTGCGCGGGCCTTGCCTGAGCGCGTACAACAACTTCCTGCCGGCGACCGACCCGGACACCGGCGATAAGGTGCATCTGCTCGGCCTGTGGATCAATCATCCCGACGGCCGCGCGACGGAGAACGGCGCGAGCGCGTGGTATCTGGTGCGGCACGCCGACGGGACCTATGCGCATGGACGGGCCTTCGACCCGACGCACCCCAAGCCCAATCCGCCGCGCGGGCTGCTGGCCACGCGGACCATCGAGGTCTCCCCGTTCCCGGAAGACAAGGGCCGGGCGCTCTACTTCGGCGGGTTTGACTGCGCGAACATCGAGAGCCGGAACACGGCGTGGATTTACAGAGCAACCGTCAAGGAGAAACCGTGAAACCAATCATCCCACTCATCGGTCTTTCAGCAGTTCTCGTCTGCCTCATCGCCTCGGCGCAGACGCAACCACGCGCCGCCGGCAGTGGCCTCGCGGAGCGCTTCAAGCAACTCGACCGCAACGGCGAATCAAGTGCCGGCGAGCGAACTGGACCTCAGCGGGAATTACTTGCGGCAATAGGCGCAAGTGCAGAACAGAAGCCTCAGATCGAGGCTCAATTCCAGAAACATCCCGCCGCTTTCCGCGATCCTGAGTTTCGCAAAGCCTTGGCTGCGATACTCACGCCTGAACAGCAGGCGAAAGTGCGTGAGCGGCTGCAGGCCGGCATGAACGGTGCGGACCGACCATCTCAGGAATCCCCTGAAAGCCGGGAGGCGGTCCAGACGGACACGCGCGGATTCACGGTTGCCTTCCAGGCAGGTGCCTACGATGCGGCGCGCAACTATCTGGGTGGAACGGAAATCCGTGTCTCAGTGACGCATGGCGGAAAACTCTACGTGGGCAACAACTATTGGATGGACCAGTCAGGCAAGGACCCGATGCCAGGCCCCGCCATTTTCGCTTTGGATAGTCGGATCGGAAAGTGGCGTGTCGAACATGAGTTCGCGGAGAGGCTGTCCGATGGAACACGGCGCAGCATGGGAATCTCGGCGCTGGAGTCAGTCACGTTTTGTTCTGATGCGGCGGGCAAGCCGCTCCCGCGTCCCGTCTCCATGCTGCTCGCAGGAACCTGGGTGAGCACGGGCGACGCGATCGTGGCCAGCCGTGACGAGTCCAATGGCCGGTGGACAGAGATGGCCCTGCCCGCTGCCGAAGCGGCCAACGCGCTCGAAGCCCAAACACGTCAGCAGACCGGAGCACGGGGGTTTGCCGGGATGACTTTTGGCAGTGCGGAGACGCGATGTGTGCTCGTTCATCGCGACGCGGTGACGGGCGTGGACCGCATCTTCGCGGGCGTGCGTCCCGCGGGTGTCTACAGCGGCGCTTATGATGCTAGCGCCCCAGGCAGGATTCGCTGGGAACCACGGCCGGAACTGGAGACGCCGCCGGGCGATTTCTTCCGCAACACGGAAAGAATCATGGGCTTCACCGAATGCAACGGGCAGTTACACGTCGTGGTTGGCCGGTCCATCTACCGACGCTCCGACGGTCCGCGTCCCAAATGGGAGAAGGTCTATACCAACTCAGATGGCCGCTCCGTCATGACAGGGTTGCGGGGTCCGACAGCCGTGCCCCATCCGTCCGGCAAGGGGCAGGCGTTGCTGGTCGCGCTCGAGGGAACGGCTTGCCGGATGATTCGCCTCGATCCGCAGAATCATTATTCAGCAGTGGTCGAGTTGGATGTGCTGTCGTTGCTGGATAAGGAATGGGGAATCCGTCCGGCCTACGCCGAGGCGGGAATGAACCATTGCGGGGGCGGCATGACGCGAATCAAGGACTCCGCAAGCGGCCAGGATTTCTGGCTCATCGGCATCGGCTCGCAACTCGGGCCGGGCCGGCCGCAACACGGCACGGCTGGCGGACGCAAGACGTTTTTCGGGTTGGAGCGGGGTGCCTGGTATTTGGTCCGGAACACGAGCGGGGAATACGCCTTGCGGCACATCGTTGACGCATCCGACCCGGTGTTGATCGCGCCGCGGACTTTTTGCCTCTCACCGTTCCCCGAGGACGACGGGAATGCGATCTACATTGGCGGCTACGATTGCTGGGGCAAACCGGCACACAACACGGGTTGGATGTATCGCGGCACGCTGGACGGCGTGCTGGGACGCGCGGTGTTGCCGCCCAAGCCGGAGGCTACGCCCGCCCGGACGCAAACCTCGCCTGGTCCCTTCCATCTTTTCTGGGGCGATCTCCACGCCCACACGACATATTCCCTCGATGCCAGAGCGTCCGGCTGCCAGAGCACACCAGCGGATGCCTTGGACTATGCCCGCAAGACTGCGCGGCTCGATTTCTGTGCGATCACTGACCACGACTATTCGATGACCCGCGAGCATTGGCAAGCAGCACAAAAGCAAGTCAACGCGGCTGATGCACCGGGAACGTTTGTGGCGTTTATTGGATACGAATGGACCGAGGCGCGCCGCTACGGACATAAGCAGGTGATCTTTCGTGGCACCAACGTGCCCGACATGGTGTTTGGCGCGCTGAATTTGCCGGAGGGCGAATCCGTGGTCCGCCAAACACCGCAAGAACTGTGGAAGTCACTGGCGCCGTATCCCAGCATCACCATCCCCCATCAGGTCGCCCAGGGCGTGGGTTTCGGTGAACGCGCTCGCCCATCACAAGACTGGCAGTTCGTCAATTCCGCCTTCCAGCCGGTGGTGGAAATCTTCTCGAAGCATGGAAGTTCCGAGAGCGCCGGGACCGCGCAGCCGATCAAGAGCCTCATTGCGGAACGCACGGTCGAATCGGCGCTGATGCGATGGATCGAGACCGCTGATCCGGGTTACCAACTTGGGATCGTGGCCTGCACCGACGATCATCGAGGAAGACCTGGCGGCGTGAATGACTACGCTCCTCCCAGGAGCCGCGAACTTCCGTTCAGTGGCGGGCTGACCGCTGTCTATGCGCCCGCGCTCACCCGCGAAAGCATCTTTGATGCGATCAAGGCAAGGCGCTGTTATGCGACGAGCGGGCCGCGAATTCGCTTGGCCGTGAAGGTCAGTGCCGGCCAACGCGAAGCGACGATGGGCGAGAGTCTGACCCTCGATGGCCTTGACCGTGTGACATTGACCGTGGACGCCGTAGGCGATACGGCCCCGATTGCCAAGGTGGAGGTGATAGGCAACGGGAAGGTCATTGTCACCAAGAACGAAGGGCAATTCTCCGTGGAGCTCCCCGTCAGAGGCCGAACCTATTTTCGCGTAGTTGCCTACCAGCAGGAAACGCGTGCGTTTGGGGGATCAAGAGTGGCCGAGCGCGCATGGTCCTCTCCGATCTGGAGCGACGTCAAGTCCAGCGCCGCCCCGCCGCAACGAACGGAAGAACCATGAAACCAACCATCACGATTAGCAGCCTGTCAGTCCTTCTGGCGTGCCTCACTCTCTCGGCGCAGGAATCGCCCCAGCCCGCGCGCGGCGGCGGCCTCGCCGGGCGCTTCAAGCAACTCGACCGCAATGGCGACGGCAAAGTCAGCCGCGAGGAGGGCGGTTCGCTGCCCTTCTTTGACGCGGCCGACAAAAACAAAGACGGGTTTTTGACCATCGAGGAGGTGCAGGCGCATTTCACTGGGCGGCGGACAGCGCGGCCTGCCGCCCCGGAACAACCGGCGGCACCGCTGGCCACCGGTGAACTCACCGCGGTGGACGCGGTGTTCGAGCTTTGTGTGCGCGATGTCGAGGCGTGCGCGAAGTTCTACCGCGACGGCATCGGGATGCGCGAAGTCGAACCGCCAAACGCAAGCAAGGGCGCGTTGCTGGAGTGGGCGGGCAGTTACCTGCGCTTGCGCAAGGTGCCGGGCGAAAAGCCTGCCACGGCCACGGGCAACCCGATGAAGCAGATGCTCTCGCAGAACGGATTCCGCTGGTTCTCGCTCTGGTCCAACAACCCAGCAGCGATCAGCGAGCGGCTCGTCAAGGCCGGTTACCCGGCGCCGATGAAGGGCGGCAACGTCAGCATGACGCGCGATCCCGACGGCAACGTCGTCGAGATCATGGGCGTGCCGCGCAGCGCGTCGAGCGAGACGTTCACGTGGGGCATGGGTGTCAGCGACGAGGCCGCGGCCCGGAAGTTCTACGGCGCGGTGCTCGGTTTGGCGGAGTTCGATCCGTGGAATCTGCCGCCGCCGTTCAGCATGAAGATGTATCTCTTCGCGACTGGCGCAGGCCGGGTGAAGTTCTCCGCGCCGCCGGGGCAGCGTCCACGCGAGGCTGACGCCGGGCCGGACGCGCCAGGGTTGCGGAGCGTGACATTGCGGGTCGCCGATCTGGCGGCTGTCCGTGCCGGGCTGGCGAAACGCGGCGCGAAAATCGAGGGCGACAAACGTCTGTTGCTTGCCGATCCTGATGGCAACCGGATTTACATCGAGCAAGCGCCGCCCGACGCGATCAAGGCTGCCGAGTCGCGACCGAAAACCACGTCGTCGAGCGCGCCGGGGCAAAGCCAGAATCTGCTGCAGCGGGCCAGGGCGCAGTATGGCAATATCAAGCCGACGCGGCACCAGGAGGAAACCCTCTCGCAACGCCCCGGCGAACCGCCGTTGAAGAAGATGCCGGATTGCGACGCGACGCGCGACGCGGCCGGACACGGGCAACTGTTCGAGAGCGTCGTTGTGCCCGGCTTGACCAGCATCCAGGAAGGCATGAACGGCGTCGCCATCGCGGACCTGAACAAGGACGGCCTGCTCGACATCGTGGCGACGTATTCCGCGCCGCGCGGCACTGGCGGACGCTGGGGTGCCGGCGAGAAACTGCGCGTGTTCATCAACGAAGGCGGATTCAGGTTCCGCCCCCACACGATCAAGCTGCTCGACTCGAAAGTCTCGCCCGACAACTTCGGTCGCGGCCAGGTGCCGGTGCTGACCGACTTCAACGGCGACGGGTTTCTCGATTTGTTCGTCACCCGCCATGCGCAGATGCAGGGCGGCCAATCCAATCCGAACGACCAGAAGCTCGGCAATGGTCTTTATATCAGCGACGGCGCCTGGGACACTTTCCGCGATGTGTCCGCCAAGATGGGCATTCAAAACGAACAGGCTTACAATCGCCAGCCGAGCATTGCCGACGTGAACAAGGATGGCTGGCTCGACATCGCCGTCGGTTGCGACAATATCAAGGACGCGCAGGGTGGTTTCCCGCACAGCCGGCTCTACATCTTCAAGCCAACTGCCACCGTTGTGGCGCGGTCTCCCGACCACGCCACTCCGATGACCGAAGGTCTCCCGGCTAGGGCGACTGGAGACCTGACGGTCAACCGAACGGCGGGGTCAGGAGACCCTCGCCGAACCGCCTTTGAGAATGGCCACTTTGAGGACATCGGCGGCACAGCTCTCGTGCCGGACTTCGGCGGGTTCTACCACGACAGCGCGAAGGACAAGGCTGGTCCCGACATTAACCTGCGCGACCTCGACAACGACGGCAACATTGATCTCCTCCAGAGTTATCACGTGGACGTGCTCGACTTGGCGGCGCCGTATTCGCCCATCGAGTATCGGCAGGGCGTGTTCTGCTGGAAGAACCTGCTGGCGAAAACCGGCAAACTCCAGTTCGAGAAGATCACCGGCAATGGTCTCGCCTGCGAAGTGCACCTGAAACTCAGCGCCGACAAACAAAGCACGGAGCCGGTGGGCAAAGCGCCCGGCCTGCCTTACATCTCGCTCGCCGACGTGGACAACGATGGTCTGCCCGACGTGCTGGCGATAGGCCCGGCCAGTCCCGGCTGGGCGCCGCGCACCGAATACGTCAGCGGCCGGTTCTGGCGGAACAAAGGCGGTTTCCAGTTTGAGGAGGCGACCGACGCCGCCGGCTTGTCAGCGTTGAACTGGGTGTATCGCGACTGGTTCAAGTTCTTCGATGCCCCACTTCCACCGGGGCGTCCGGGGGCGCGGATTGCGCCGGGCGACGGCCGTCCGTATTTTGCCGCGATCATGTTTGGCGACTTCGACAATGACGGCTGGGTGGACCTCGTCGTCCAAGACCGCAGCGAGCGGCAAGGCGAACCAGTGCGGGCGATCCTCTTTATGAATCGCGGCGACGGCACGTTTGAGGTGAAACCGACGACGTTCAGCGGCCTTGACTCTCACGGAATTTGCGGCGTGGCCGCCGATCTGAACAACGACGGCCTGCTCGATCTGCTCTTCGCCGCCGACCCCGACAATACTGGCATCTCGTTGAGCATGGATCGCTACGAGAGCAAGGTCTATTGGAACACCGGCGCTTTCGGTGGGCGGAGCAACCACTGGCTGCGCCTGCGTTTCACCGGCGTGAAGGACGCCGAGTTGATCGGCGCAAGAGTCGAGTTGCTTGCCGCCGGCAAGGAACAATACCGCTGGATTCATCCTGACCACTTCTACAAGAGCGGCTGCGCGCTCGAAGCCCACTTCGGCCTCGGCAAACAAACCAAGGCGGACGTGAAGGTCACGCTGCCCAGCGGCAAGACCACGACGTTTGCCGGCGTGAAGGCCGATCAGTTTCTTGATTTGAACCTCAAAACCTCACAATCAACCCCCGTTGGAATGGAGACCAAACAGTGAAAAGGATTGTGATCCTATTGGTCATCGTCTTACTCGCGGCAAGCAACTCCCCAGCCCAGCAGCCGACCGACAACGTTGCCAGCGATCCGCGGCTCAAGCGGTTCGACACGAACGGCGACGGGAAGATTGACGACGAGGAGCGTCGAGCCATACGGGAATTCATGCGTCAGCGGGGACGGCAAAAGGGTTCGATGACGATGAATCGTCTCACCAAACCCGGTGGGCTCGCCGTCGCCATGGTCGGCGTGGCTGAACAGGGCGGCGTGGCGGAACCAGCCTCGTGCCCGGCTCCGTATTCGCAGCCCGACTTCATTCCAATTCTCGGTGAAGGCCACGGTTGGCCGATGCAGAAAGGCCGCGACGCCACCGACACCGGCCCGAAGACCCGCGACATCTCCGCGCCGGAGGAGTTTTGGAAGTTCTTCCAGTCGGTGGCTCAACGGTCTTCAGCCCAACCAACGCAACAACCATGAAAACGACCAGCGTGATTCTGAGCCTCTTGGCCCTTCTCGCCTGCCTGGCACTCTCGGCGCAGGAGTCGCCCCGTCCTGCCGGTGGCGGCCTCGCCGAGCGGTTCAAGCAACTCGACCGCAGCGGCGACGGTAAGGTCAGCCGGGAGGAGGGAGGTTCGCTGCCCTTCTTTGACGCGGCTGACAATAACAAAGATGGATTTCTAACCATCGAGGAAGTGCAGGCCTATTTCGCTGCGCGGCCGACGGCGCGGCCCGCGGCACAGCCGCCGGCGCAACCCGGAACCACACCGTCCGCGCCGGCCACACCGGCGGATTTCAAACCGCGCCCGCACGGCGAGGAAACCACCAAGGCCGGGCTCAAGCCCGACGTGCTCGCGAACCTCGACATCGCCCTGCAGCAGGCGGTGGCCAACAAGGAAGTCTCGGGCGTCATCGGCCTGATTAACCGAAACGGCCAGCGTGGTTACTTCGAGGCCTTCGGCTGGCAGGACATCGAGGCGCAGAAACCGCTGCCGAAGGATGCGCTCTTCCGTTTGCAGAGCATGACCAAGCCGGTCATCGCCGCGTGCGCCATGTCGCTCTGCGACGCCGGCAAGTTCACGCTCGATGAACCGATCTCGAAACATCTGCCTGAGTGGACTGACCCGAAGGTGCTGGAAAACGGTCAACTCATTCCGGCCAAGTTCGCCATCACGCCGCGGATGCTGATGAGTCACTCTAGCGGCCTGTATTACGGCGACATCAAGAAAGGCGCTCGCAGCAAGGCGGGCAACGAAGGCGCGACTTTCACACCCGTCGCCACGACCAGCCGCGGCGCGAAGACCACGCTCAAGGAGTTCTCCGAAGGACTCGCCAAAGCGCCGCTGAAGTTCCACCCCGGCACCGGCTGGCAATACGGTCACTCCATTGACGTGCTGGGCCGCTATATCGAAGCCGTTGCCGGCCAACCGCTCGACGTGGTTATGCAAGAGCGCATCCTCGGCCCGCTGAAGATGACGAGCACCGACTTCTGGGTCCATCCCGACAACGCTGCGCGCATCTGCCAGATCTACAAGCAACCGAAGCCCGGCGTATTGGAACGCGGGCGCGGGGCCGGCCAACTCACCGAGAAACCCACGCTCTTTCTCGGCGGCCAAGGCCTGTGCAGCAGCACGGAGGACTACGAGCGGTTCTGCCGCATGATGCTCAACCGCGGCGAACTCGATGGCGTGCGTGTGCTGAAGCCGGAGACCGTGGACTTGATGTTCCAAAATCACGTCAAGCCCGAAGTCGGCCGCCAATACGGCCTGGGCGGCGCGGTGGACGGCGAGGGCGGGTACTCGTGGGGCGGCGCGAACGGCACGCAGTTCTGGCTCGACCGCAAGAACAAACTCTTCGCCATCTTCATGGTGCAGACCCAACTCTACCGCGCCCCCACCTACGGCGCCTTCAGGAGCCTGGTTAACGAGGCCGCGGGGGTCGCCAGCGGGCGTGCTCCCGGAATGTTCGGCGAAGACGGCTCCTCTGCTGTGCGCGGGTCTCCTGACCCCGCACTGGGCATGACCGACAGGTCTCCAGCATCTGGGAGACCTGCGGTCGGCGTTTCCGGCGAGGTCGGGAGACCTGCGCCGAGCGCTGGGCGCGGCATGACTGGCCTCTTCAAGCAGCGCGACAAGAACGGCGACGGCAAACTCGACCGCACCGAACTGCCTGCGGCCCTGTTCGACCGCCTCGACGCCGACAAAGACGGCTTCGTGACCGAGGAGGAACTGAGAGCATTGTGGAGGATTCGACAATGAATACCATCACGACTATCACCCTCTCAACCATTATCGCTTGCCTGACTCTTTCGGCGCAGGAGACGCAGCCCGCGCGCCGCGGTGATCTCGCCGAGCGATTCAAGGCACTGGACCGGAACGGTGACGGCAAGGTCAGCGACGATCAGTTCCTCGATCTGAATCTCAGCAACTCACAAGCAACCCGTATGGAATGGGAGGTTAGACCATGAAGAACGTCCTCGTCCTCGTTTCGTCGTTGTGCGTGCTTCCTTCGTCGTTCGCCGCGGAGCAACGCCCGAACATTGTCATCTTCCTCGCGGATGACCTCGGCTACGCAGGCATCGGCGTAAACGGCAGCAAAGACATCCCGACGCCCTACATTGACTCGATCGCCACGAATGGCGTGCGATTCACCGACGGCTATGCGACGCACTGCGTCTGTTCGCCGTCGCGCGCGGGATTGATGAGCGGGCGTTACCAGCATCGTTACGGCTTCGAACACAACTCCGGGCCGGAACGGTTTGCGGCGGAAAACTTCGGGCTGCCACGCACCGAGACGACGCTCGCCGAACGCCTGAAGGCTGCGGGCTATGCCACGGGCATGGTCGGCAAATGGCACATCGGTTTCCAGGAGGGGCTCCGCCCGCACGAACGCGGATTCGATTTTCATTACGGGTTCCTCAGCGGGGCGCGGACGTATCTGCCTGGCAACGCCGATGTCGACCCGCTGATTCGTAACGGCCAGCCGGTCACCGACGAGAAGGAATATCTCACCGACGCCTTCGCGCGCGAGGCCGTGGCGTTCCTCGACCGTAGCAAGGATAAGCCGTTCTTCCTCTACGTCGCGTTCAACGCCGTTCATTCGCCGCTAGAGGCAACCGAGCCGTATTTGGCCCGGTTCCCCAACCTGACGGGTATTCGGCGGATCCACGCGGGGATGGTCTCGGCGATGGACGACGCCATCGGCCGTGTGCTTGCCAAGGTGCGTGCGCTGGGCCAGGAAGAGAAGACACTGGTCTTTTTCTACAGCGACAATGGCGGGCCGACGACGCAGACCACGGCGAGCAACGAGCCGTTGCGCGGCTACAAAGGCCAATTCTACGAAGGCGGTATCCGCGAGCCGTTCCTCGCGCAATGGAAAGGCAAACTGCCAGCGGGAATGGTTTATCACGAGATGGTCATGGGCTTCGACTGCCACGCCACGGCGCTGGCCGCCGCCGGGATACCGGTGCCGACCGACAAGCCACTCGACGGTGTCAACCTGCTGCCATTCCTGACCGGTGAGAAACAAGGCCGTCCGCACCAGCAACTCTTCTGGCGTGCCGGCGAGAAACACGCCGCGCGCGTCGGCGACTGGAAGCTGGTCCAAGACCGCACTGGCGGAGTGGAGCTTTTCAATCTTAAGGACGACATCCGCGAGAAGAACGATCTCGCGGCGAAAGAACCGGCGAAGCTCAAGGAACTCCAAGCCGCCTACGCCGCGTGGGACAAACAGATGATGCCCGCTCAATGGCGTCGGCAAGACGCCCGCACCGAGGGCGCCAAGTCCGGCAAAGCCGCCGGCAAATCACGTGGCGGCAGCATCGAAGAACGTTTCAAACAATACGACAAGAACGGCGATGGAAAACTGACACCTGTCGAATTCCCCCTGGGCGCGTTCCAGCAGGTGGACAAGAACAACGATGGCATGTTGACGCTGGAAGAGGTGAAAGCCTACTACAGCGCGCGCCGCGGGCAAGGGGCAAAGCAGTAGTGGACACCAAGAACAGTACGGCTCTGGGCACGACCGTTCGTCCGCAACTCAGGTGAGAGCGGATGCGTAATAGAGGCAATGGAGCCAGAATCGAAAGATGGGTCGCGCTGTGCAACGACTTCACCCTCCCGTTGGGAGGGTCGGAAACGAGCCTTGGCGAGTTTCCGGGGAGGGTCGGTTGACCGGCGATCCCACTGCGTTTGGCCCTCCCCGGCTACACGACCATGACGGAAGACCGACCGAATCCCGATGACACGACACGGACACGGTCGTTACGCAAATCGCAAACGACCTCAGAGGGCTTGTTGTGGAGTGTGCTTCGAGCGAGGCAATTGTGCGGCTTGGAATTTCGACGACAACATCGAATTGAACCTTGGATCGTGGACTTTGCCTGCCCGCAGAAGATGTTGGTCGTGGAGGACGATCTGAAGCGTCAAGAGCATCTCGAAACTCTGGGATGGAAAGTCATCCGATTCTCGGACAAGGAAGTGGAGGAGGATGCTGAAGCGATTGCCCAGACAATCGCGCGAGAACTGAACTTGTCCTACAAAATCAAACCTCGCACCGCAACAGGATCTGGCATGAAGAATATCAATGCTCCCAAGAAGCGGAGAAGGTAACAAGTCCATCCTCTCAGAGAGATGGTCGGAAACGAGCTTAAGCGAGTTACCGGGCAGGGTTGGTCCGGGTGGTCTGCAGTGGCCCGCCCTGAACCCTCCCCGAAGGCTTGTTCCTCGCCTTCGACCCTCCCAGAAAGGTCGTGCGGTTTTGGAACTGGTCGCACTGTCGTGACTCTTGCTTCACTCTCCCTCTGGGAGAGTCGGGCCGAAGGCCCGGAGAGGGCTACCGCGTTGCTGCTCATAGAATTCACTGCTGGTTCCGAAGACCCTCCCCGACCGCTACGCGGCCGACCCTCCCGCACGCGCTCGTTGTACTATGGCCCGGAGCGAAAGTTCTGCAACATTGGGATTGGCTGAATGTGACGCTTCGGTAACAACTCGGCTCTATGAGCGGAAGGAGCCACTCTACATACGAAATACGAAATCGGGCAGTTCTGGCTGTGGTCGAGGAGGGACTACCAGTCACCGTAGTGGCACGGGCTTATGGAACCGATCGAATAACTCTGTATCGTTGGTTGGTACGTTACGAAAGCGACGGAGCGGCCGGTCTCGTGCGACGGCCCACAACGGGGCGGCCGAGAAAGCTCGCCGCGCTAGATCGCGGGTCGCTTCGTGAGATCGTCTTGGCACCGGCATCACGATATGGGTATGAAACAGACTTCTGGACGACCCGGCGACTAATACAAGTCATCGATTCTGAATTTAACGTATCGCTTTCGAAGCGGACCGTACTTCGGCGGCTCCATGAGGCGGGCCTCACCTACCAAGAGCCTGAGCGTGAGTATTTTGAACTGTCGGAGGAAGAACGTCAGGAATGGATCTGGACAGAGGTTCCGAAAATTCGCAGAGCGGTGCGAAAATACAACGCGATCCTCTATTTTCAGGACGAAGCCAACATTTCGCTTACAGCTCTGCTGGGGAAAACTTGGGCCCCACGGGGCCAAACTCCAAAACAGACGGTTACAGGGAAACGCGGCGGCGTTGCTGCCATGTCGGCCATCACCAGTCGCGGTCGCCTCATCTTTCGCCTTCACGACAAGCGTATTGCCTCTGACGAGGTCATCGACTTCCTGTCGCAAATGCTAAAACATCACCGGAGGCGGCATCTGGTCGTGGTGATGGACCAGGCGCCGCCGCACGTATCGAAGAAGACGAATGCCTTCATTGACTCACAACGGCGACTGCACGTGTTTCATCTGCCGAAGTATTCGCCAGATTGGAATCCTGACGAGAAGGTATGGAACCATTTAAAGCATCAGGAACTCAAAGGCCATCAGGCACGTACAAAAGCCGAACTGTCAACACTTACAAATAACAAACTCGAAAACCTTTCTCGCGATCCCGAATTGCTCCGCGGCATCTTCTTTCGCTGTTGCATCGCAGATTTGTGGGACTAACATACGCCAGTACGCCGTGCTGCAAAACTTTCGCTCCGGGCTGTACGCCGCCCAAGTCGACAACCGTGAGATCTCCGTCTATCGCGACTTGCAGGACCGCAACGGCCTCTTGACCAAGATCGCCACGCTCCGCCTGCCCGCCGTTTCGCCGCACCCGTTCATGCGTTCGATGGAGCCGCTGGTGAGTCTCCGCGGCGCTGGCGGCGTTTCGTACTTCACGGTGCTCGCCGCGCCGACGCCGCAAACCTACGCCCGCACGGACACGTCCATCTGGGTGCTCGGACTCGGCAAGACTCCGCAGGAGCGCATCGTGCGCCGCGTGGACGACGGCTGCGTGACCGGCAAGAAGGACTACCGCCACGAGCCTGAGACATGCAGCGGTCCAGGCGAAGTGTTTGTGTACTATTCGGTGGAAAGGAAGGACCTCCGGAAACGCAATATCTTCGGTCTGCACCGCTGCAGCACGGGCATCGCTGGAAGAGGACTGGAATGAACTTCACCCTTTCCGGCGGAGCGCGTACGCCGCGCAGCGACTTGAATGGAGCGTGCCTCCTCGACGGCGTTCACGGTAAAACTTGACGCGTCGAACGTGCTCGATCTACTTCCCCGGTTTTGGCGGCAATTCCTTCAAAGTGATTGTCGGCCCGCCATGCTGCCGAATACGCGCCCTGAGTTCGCTGTGGATGTCCTCGGCGAATTTCGCCAGTTCGGGAATCAGCAGGTCTTCCTGGTAGATTTCAACATAGGTGGAGCCCACATCCAAGGCGAGCTTCACCGTGCCCTGGTAATCCTGGCACTTGCGGCTCCACTGCGTTGAGCCCCACATCTGCCAGGCGATCGTCGTCTTCGGCAGCCACAGTCTTGAGCGATCGAGAATCGACGGGGCGTACAGGGTGTCCAGGTAGTTCCACTGCAGGCAGAAATCGGGACCAACCGCGCCGTGGTCGCTTGGATCCTGAGGATCGCCCACGGCATACCTGCCGATGTCGTCGCCAAGACCCCTGTAAACGGAAGTGGCGGCAGAGACGGCCACCGACAGGCGCTTGTTGCCACGGATGTCATTCCATTGGTCGATGGTCTGCTTCCAGCAATCGAGAATCCGCTTCTGGCTGTAGCCTTCCTGCTCCACAATGTTCTTCGGCAGCGCCAGTTCCTCCCAGATCGAGCTCGGGCCAGCGATGTGGAAGAAGGCCACGTGCGGATTGTTGCGATAACGGTCGGCGAAGATCCGATTGATCCGTTTCTGTTCTCCCAACAAGTTTTCGTCCCATGGCACAGGCATTGGTCTGTTCGCCGTATCGTACTCGCTGTCGGGGCTGCCGATGAACCACTTGGCTCCTACCCACTTAGGCACGCCCAGTCCGAACATGATCGAGAGGCGGACCTTCTTGCCCCTGGCCGCGCAGCGATTGATCGCTTCATCGAAGAGCGACCAATTGAACTGCCCGCGTTCGGGCTCGATGTTCCGCCAATACGTGCGGAGCGATACACCGGCGATGTCCAAGTCGTACACCTTGGGATCCAACGGCTTGTCCTGTCGTACGGCGTAGACCCCGGCGATATCCAGGACCTCTAAGCGCGGTGCGTGTTCTGCCGTTCGCGGCGGACTTGCAGCATCTTCTGCGGCCGAACCTGGCGCGAGCGGGTACAAGAGAAATAGCGTGACGCACGTCAGAGTGCATCTCACCGGCGCGCGCACCGGTGCGGCAACCATCGCACTCACAACCCAGGGGCTTAGCAATCTCGATTTCGTCATCGCTCGGTTCCAACGGGTGATCTTACCTCCTCCGACGGAAATCGGCCCAGTCCACGGATCCCGAACGGAGGAAAAATGACCTTTCCATGCCTCGCCTTGAACTGCGGAAACGGTGGCCGACTTCTTGTGACTCCCTGTCGCTCTTGATTTCCAAGGAGACCGTGGGCTTTGAATTCGCCAGCGTTGGCCAGCGCCTGGAACTTGAGGTCGGCGAGGAATACCATCGGTCCGCTGGGCCGCTACAGCACCGAAGGACGCCCGCGCCAGCCCCGCACATCGTTCCGCGATTGTGTCGTTCTGGGCACGCCACCGCAATGGAAGAGGAGGTTTTGCCGGTCGTGACGAGTGGCTTTTCGCGATATCTCGATCTGCGGCGCGGCGTGCGCTACGATATCAGTTGCCGCATGCGCTGGAACGACTTCACGATGGGCGCCGCAACGCCCATCGCTTCGCATTCGCATCCATCGTAATCCCGTGCCCGGCGTTTTGTTCTCCGGGCTATGGTTGCATTGATGACAACGCTCGGAAGCGGAGCGTCGGCAGACACTCCGAAACTTGACACAAAAGGGCGACTTTGTGTCGGCGGGGTACCGATGTTTCCGGTGGGGCTGTATGGCGTGCCGGTTGCCGAGATGGCGCGGGTTCTTGAATAAGGTCGTCGACCGCTACTACGCCGTCGCCTGCGCCACAGTCCGTCGCCAAGACGAACTGCGTCATTTGTTGTTGCAGAAGACCAACGGCGACTTTTATCCGGCCGTGTGGCGCGCGGTGGCCATCTGGGACCAGGATGCCCGGAAGGAAGTGCAGGTCGAAAGCGTACCGGTCGAGGTGCGTTTGCCAGATGTCGCCAAGACGGTCCGCGCGTTCTGGCCGACTCACTCAGTTCAACCCACGAGGAACAAGGCGAACGTTGACAGGTTTCCCTTGGAGCTCGGAGCCGAGGCTGCGATTCTCCAGATATGCGTGGAGTAGCGTGACCGGTGTCAGGAACGTCGGCGGAACGAAAACCGCGAAGGCGAAGGACTCACGAGCTCGAAGGCGATGCGTTTGTCGAACACCCTCTGACGCAGATGTCAGCAAGTCCAGACAAGCAAAAGAGACTCTGTCCAACTCCGCGACGGTTCCCGCCGGGGTACTGAAGAAGATGTTGGCCGGGAAGGAACCATGGCTGTCTACGAAACCTTCGTAATCATCGGGGATTTTGAGGTTTCGTAGACGTAGACAACGTAGACACGGACAAATCACGCGCGAATGTTGAGATGGGCGAGATGGCGTCCTCCAGGGAAATCACACGCGGCCGGAATGTACGTACCCGTGCGCATATATATAGGAATGGATTTCCCGGCTCAGGCTCAGCATTGTCGAGCAGGCAATCCACCCTCCGCGTTCGCCGCAACGAGCGCTGCACCTTGCGCTGCACCCGTGGAAGAATTGGCGTTTTTCCCGTGCGTTTCTGCGATTTCTTGCCGACTCATAATCCCTTGGTCGGGGGTTCGACTCCCTCCGGGCCTACTTGACGCAACTCGCTGCTGCCACACCACTAACGGCGATATCTCCCAACACGCCGCGGACTTCCCGCGAACCTCCCGCGCCCGTTTTCGGTGCCAAGTGATGCCAGGCGATGCGAAGTGTACGGCACCATGGTGGGCACCTGTTTCGAGCAGCTCGGACCCCGAGGCCGCACCTTTCGATGCTTAAGTCGGCGGGAAGGTGATCGGCCAGTTCGCCGGCTTGTTTTCAGTCTGCTTCAGCTGCCGATTTTCGTTCCCCGGCGGTGAAGCTGCACGCGCGCATCGCTTCGGGGGCGGCACAGCGTTTGCGCCCCACGAGGCTGGCCGCCGCTTCCCAGGCGTTGGCCGTGCCGCGACGACCGGCCTGATAGGTCATTGCCGCAGCCGCGTCGATTCCCATCTGCGCTGCGACCTGGATAGCGTCCTGGTTGGCGCCGAGGTACACGAACTGCCAGTCAAACTCCTGCGTGTACCGGCGAGTCAGCGTGAACACTTGTTCGTGCGTGAATTCCCGGCTACTGTTCTCCTGTCCGTCCGTGATGACCACTACCATAATGCGTCTGGGGAGCCGTTCCACCGACTGGCGACTGAGCGACGCTGCCTTGTTGACGATCGTTCGACCCATGGCATCCAGCAGTGCGGTGCCACCGCGTGGCACCAGGCGGAGCGCCGGTACCTTGCGGATTGGCTTGTCGTAATAGACGAGTTCGTACTGCGTATCGAACTGCACCAGCGTCAGCCGACAGTCTCCAGGGACGTTCTTTTGTTTTTCGAGGAAAGCCGCGAAGCCCTCCACGGTCTTCTCAGCAATACTGGCCATCGATCCGCTACGGTCCAACACAACCGTGATATCCGTCCGGTCCTTGGGGCGAAATCCGAACATACATTTTCTCCTTGGTGGTTTGATTCCAACTGTCTATTGGGGTACTCTCCGCAATGGCCCGTCACCCGCCACGGCCACGCGGAGAATTTTCCCCATGGACGACAGCCACCTGGAATCCGCCTGGATTGCCCGCCTGAAACAAGGCGACCCCGCCTCGGCGGAGGAGATCTGGAAGCGGTACTACGAGCGGCTAGTGCGGCTTGCCCGGCAGAAGCTAGCGGCCGGCAGGCGACGGGCGGCCGACGAGGAAGATATCGTCCTATCGGCCTTCGACAGTTTCTTTCGGGGTGCCCAACAGCAACGGTTTCCGCGACTGGAGGACCGGCATGACTTGTGGCAGTTGCTGTTGATGCTCACGGTCCGCAAGATCGCCGATCGCGTACGGTACGAGCGACGGCAGAAGCGGGGTGGTGGTCTTGTCCGTGGCGAATCGGCCTTCAGCGCGGGACGCAACGAGTACGCGGTGCTTGGCAAGACGCCTTCTCCTGAGCTGACCGTCGAGGTTGCCGATGAGCTCGAGCATCTGCTCGGGTTGCTCGACGACGACCGCACTCGGGCCATCGCGTTGCGCAAGCTGGAAGGACAGTCGAACCACCAGATCGCCGACGAGTTGCCCTGCGCACTGCGTACCGTGGAGCGAAAACTGCGTCTCATCCGCAACCTTTGGAAGGACTCGTTGTCCTCATGAGTTCCTCGTTCTTCGATACCCTGACACTGGAGCAGCAGGTCCGGCTCGACCGCCTGTGTGACGCCTTCGAGCAGGCCTGGGCCGCAGGCGACCAGCCGTCGATCGCACGGTTCCTTGATGAATTTCCCGATGAGCATCGATCGACGCTCTTCCTCGAACTCGTGCAACTCGAAGTGCAACTCCGGCGTCGGCGTTCCGAACATCCAACGCTCGCGGAATACCAGCTGCGATTCCCGGACCGTGGCGAAGCACTGGCCGCACTTTCATGCTTCGGTGCTGCGAAAGAACCGTCGAGTCCGCGCGGCGACACCTGCGACAACGAGGTGCTGAAAACGACGTCGCTCGATGGTCCGGCCGCCCATCCGGACGAATCGCCGCTCGCAACGACCGACACGCGTGATTGGCGTGGCAGCATGATCGGCTCGTACCGCGTACTTGACAGGCTCGGGCAGGGCGGCATGGGCGAGGTCTATCGCGTGGCTCACCAGTTGATCGATTGCCAGCGGGCGCTCAAGACGCTCAGACCCCAGCTTGCGTCGCAGCCGGGGGCAGTGCAGCGATTCTTGCAGGAGGCTCAAGTCAGCGTGCGGCACTTGACGCATCCCAACCTGGTCACCGTATACGACGTCAGTCGGGACGGCGACACGGTTTACCTGGTCATGGAACTGGTCGAGGGCGTCGATCTGCATGAACTCGTTGAGCGCGAGGGACCACTCGCGCCGACCCGCGCCGCGGAGATCGTACGGCAGGCAGCAACAGGACTGCACTTCGCACACGGGCAAGGCTACGTCCACCGCGACATCAAGCCCCACAACATCATGGTGACAGACCGTGGCGAGGTGAAAATCCTCGATCTGGGACTGGTGCGAGTGCTCGATCGGCCGGACCTGGAGCGGCAGGCCGCAAGAATCGCGTCGTGCGAGACGGACGACTTTCAACACACGGTGAACTTCTTCCGCACGCGTCTCACGGACGACCGCGCGCTGATCGGCACGCTTCCCTACATGGCACCGGAACAAGCGGCTGATGCTGGTGAGGCCGATGTTCTCAGCGATATCTACTCGCTGGGTTGCACGCTGTATTACCTGCTCACGGGGCGGCACGCGTTTTCTGGATCCAGTGTGGAAGACGTCCTGCGCAAACACTTGGCGGGTGATTTCCCGCCACTGCGGCAGGTGCGTCCCGACGTACCGGAGGCGCTGGAACGCATCGTGTTGCGAATGCTCCACCGCGACCGCCGTGAGCGGTACACCTCGGCAGCGCAGGTGCAGGCAGCGCTCGAAACCTGGGCCAGTGACCGTCCCGCACGCGTGCGCCTGAATGATGCCGATGAATTGCAGCGCGGACTTGTCCACCTAGGTCTGATTTCGGAAGACGATTGGAAGGCAGCCGTCTCGTCGGCCCGGCGATCGGCGCGGGCCACGTGGCGCGGCGAAGCCCCGCAGACGTCGCTTTCCACCGTACAACTTCCTTCCGAAGACGCGCATCCGGCGATCATCTTGCAGAAACTGCAGGAACTGCAGAACTCTCGCGGGGGCCAGAAATACGGCCTTTCGGAATTCCAAGTGCGGATGATTCTCAACGACAACGCCGACCTTCTGCGGCTGCCACAGCACGTGCTCTTGGATCAGATCGGTGCGGGTTGGAAGGGCGAGATCTACAAAGCGCGGAATATCGCGAGCCACCGGACCGAAACGGTGCGCTTGTTTCCAGTCAATTCCATGCTGGGTTTGGGCCGTCACAGCGCAGAACGACTGCCACGGTTCGAGGCACACGTGGAGTCACTGTGCGCGATCGAACACCCACATTTGGCGCGCGTCTACGGCGGAAGATGGTTCGAGCATCGGGTCCACGGCACCATGGCGATTCTCGCCACTGAGTATATCGTTGGCGAATCTCTCGAAACGTATATCGCCACGAGGCAAAGCGATCCCGGGCGTTGGCCAACTCTGAAGAGACTCGCCGAGCAGGCGGCTGCGGTCGCCCGCGCCCTCCACGCGGCTCACCAAGCTGGCTTGCTGCATCTGGACATCACGGCTCGCAGCTTGCGCATCGACCGCGACGGGACCCTGCGCCTCACAGATCTCGGTGTCGCTACCCTGGTCCGCGAGATGCCCGATTCGTTCGACCGCACAGTCTGCGCGGCGTCCCCATCGGCCGCGTGGCGGGCCACGGCGCGTGGTCGTTCCCAAGCGGAGACGATGCGGGTTCCTCCCCGCTCACCCGCCGGCACGCCCGAGGTCCAGGCCCCGGAACTCTTTCGCGATCCACGTGCTGTATCCGTGGCCGCAGATCTCTACAGTCTCGGTTGCTGCTTGTTCTTCCTGCTGACGGGCAGCTATCCCTTCACCGCGGAGGGAACCTCCAGCGCTATGATCGGGCACCTGACCAGATCGCCGTGGGACTCGCCTGTGGCCGCGCGCGTTCCCACGCCGTTCAAGCAACTGCTCGACTCGCTGCTGGAGAAAGATCCCCACAAACGCTGTCCCAATGCCGCGGCGCTCGTCAGGGCGCTCGACGAACTCTTGAGGTCTCCGACATTTCTCGGTAACGCGACAGTCTCTTGGTCTGGAACATCCGCCACTGGTTCTGCGGTGGACACACAGACGTCCGCGGCGACTTCCCACGGAGCGATCGCTAATTGGTTCCAGCGATTCCGGAGCTTTTTCGGGAGTCACCGCCCGAGTTGATCCCCATCCCGGCCAGCGAACTGATGCTCCCCCGAGAACCGTCCGCGTTGGAGTACCCTCCGCTCATCCACGCTTGCTCCCTGCTCGATCCGTCGCGTGGATGGGAACGGTGTGCTTGTCGCCAGCGATTTCAGCAAGTTAGTGAGCAGCGCTGGATGGTCTTCTTCCCTCTTTCCTTGGGTGCCGGATCGACTTTCCGCTGGCGTCACGCTATCGTCGAGGGACTGCGACGCGGCAATCCTCGCACTGGAACGGCCGACGAACTCCGCATCACAGAGCGGCAACAGCAGAACGGGAAAGAACAATGGCACGGAAGAAACTGACCGACGACGAAATGAGAGCCCGCATGCTTGCCCGTGAGGTCGCTCGTTTGCGCGAGTCAGCAACCAAGTCACTCGCGGCAGCCGAGGAGGTTGGGATCGAGGCCAAACCCCTCGTGCCGTTTCCCTTGGACAAAGCGGAACGGGCGATGCTGGCCGCACTGACGACAATGCCTGACCAGCTCCAGAAGATGCTGACGGGCCGGGGTGGGAAGTTTGCCGTGACCGAGGTTATCAGCATAGTCACGGCTGTTACAGACTCGTTCCTTGCCACTGAGGAAGAGCGGCAGAGGTCGTTGGAATGGGCCGCACGGAAACTCTTGTCCGGTATCCACAGCGACCTTCTCATGCCGGCCTGGCGAGCCAATGCCAGGAAGAAGAAACCCACCCACCTTCTCTACCAACTGAAGGTTACGCTGATCGACTCCAAGCCGGCAATCTGGCGGCGGATTCAGGTCAAGGACTGCACGCTCGACAAGCTCCACGAGCACATCCAGACAGTCATGGGGTGGACCAATTCGCACCTGCACCACTTCGACGTTGACGGACAACTCTACGGCGATCCGGAACTGATGGAGGAGAGCTTCCACGAAATGAACTATAGGGACTCCACCATCACGCTCCTCAGCGACGTAGTCCCCGAGGACGGCAAGCGGGTCCGGTTCCAATACGACTACGACTTCGGCGATTCGTGGGAGCACGAGATCTTGTTCGAGGGTTGTCCACAACCGGAGAAAGGCCAGAAGTATCCGGCGTGCGTGGAGGGCGAACGTGCCTGCCCGCCGGAGGACGTGGGCGGCGTGTGGGGCTACGCGGAGTTCCTGAAAACCATCAAGAGCCGGAAACGACGGAAACGCGTCGAAATGCTGGAATGGGTGGACGGGTGGTTCGACCCCGACGAGTTTGATGCTGCCACGGCGACGAAGAGTATGTGGAAAGGAATACTGGATTGGCGGAGCATGGGATAGGCACGCGAAGGGGGGTACAGGGCATGTACGAAGGTGATTTAATCTGGTCCCGCAAGGGAGCAACGATGAGCGACAAGTCGGCTCGGACCGAGTTCGATCTGACCCAGCAAGACATCGTCGCTGCCATTCGGGCGGGCAAGCTGCAGTTTCGGGAAAGCAACATGCACGGCAACCCCTGGTTCCGGCTGTTGCGGCACGAAGTCGAGGCCCTCGTCAGGGGCAAGAGCGGGCAGGCTCACCTGCAGAAGAAGACACTCCAGAAGGAATTGGCCGACTTGAACAAGGAAGCCAGGAAGCTCAAGAATCGCTTGGCCGCCCTCGACCGGCGACGGGCGGAGCTGACGAAAGAACTTGAGAAATGACGGCCGACTGCTCACCGGCATGTTCTTCCGCTAATGGGTGCGAGAGCATGACCCCAATGGCAACTTACAAATGCCCAGCAGCCGCGTTCTCCACGCTCCCGTTGACGGCCAGCCCTGGTACTTCGCCAACACTCGGAGCGATGCGACCCCGAGTGGCTTCAGTCAGGAAGAGAGCATCAAGTCGATCTGGAAGGACGAGTGAACTCCATCATCAACCGCCTGCGAGGGGAGGTCGTGCACAGCGGCCCCGTCACTTCAACTCCCTGATTTCTAGGTCCTTGAAGCGGATGAGCAACTGATCGCCGGGGTGGATCTGAAGCCCGATATGCCCCTTCAGGCCGACTTTTCGGCTGCGATGGATTTCATCGTCCAGTCGTCCGGCTCCGTCGTAGTCGGCGATGGTGACACCATTGACGACAGTCCTGACGCGAGTCCCCTGGCCCAGGATTTCGACGTCGTTCCATGCGTCCTGGTCGTCGGCATGGACCCATTTCCATCCTCGCGGAGCGTGTTCCGGCTTGGCATTGGCCGGCCTGCCAACGTCGGGCCAAAGCCAGACTTGCACTCCCCGCGTCTCGTCGTAGATGAATCCACACCGCCACGGGCCGGGTGGGTGAATGTCGACCTGGGGACCGTCGAGCCAACCGGCAGTGTCGTCATAGCGGCTGCGGACTTGAATTCCGCTGTTGCCCGTGGACTTGCCGTAGGTCTGGACCTTCAGCCTGAGTACGAAGTCACCGTACTCCTTTTCGCTGAGCAACCAGATGTAGTGGTGTTTGCTGTCGGGTGGTGTTTCCGCGGTGATCGTGCCATTCACGACCTTCCAGTAGCTCTGCTTGTCCTTGTCCTCTGGCCTGCACTTGACGACCCAGCCGTCCAAGTTCTTCCCGTTGAATAGACCTGTCCAATCGGACTCGTTACCCTTTACTGCGAAGACCCACACGAGGTTGACGGTCAACGGCAACACAGCCCATAGCCCGCGTCGCTTCATGGCTCCACCTGCTTTCCATCCAAATCGCTGCAATAAGAGTCCGTGAAATTCGCTCCCCACTTCTGCCTGCCTGCCTGCTGGTTTTCTGACCTGCACTTTCTGTTTCAGCATCTTCTTCCGCAAGTGGGCGAATTTCATGGCTGGCTTGCGGACCATTTGCCGCTCGTTCTTGGACATCACGACGGAATGAGTGTCGTGGTGGGGGTGGCGAGTAAGTCTTAGTACCATGTCCGTCCACCTCACTTTGGGTTTCCACGCTGACTGCCAGTAGACTCGGCCATCGCCAACGCGATCTTCTGGTTGAGCCGTGGCCCGATATTCGTGAACATGTAGATCTTGCTGTCGGCTTCCAGAAAACACGGGCTCATCTGGGCGACGTTGTTCGGAGAGGCCGTCGTGTGGTCGTAGAACAGGCCGAGATATCTTGGCCGCTCGAACGCTGAATCGATCTCGCTCGCGTACAGGTTGGCGGTCTGGAAGCTGTCCAACAAGTGACCGTGGTAGATCAGGTAGTGCCGGCCTCGCCAGGGGAAGTACCACGCCTGTGCAATCTGACCCGTACTGGGCGGCGGGTCCACCAAGGGCGTGCGTCGCGTTTCCCAGGTGCGGCCATCCGTGGACCACGCGAGGTATATCCGCCGCGTCCCGCGGTTGTTGCCCATCAGGAGCATGATGTAGCGATTGTCTTTGCCAGGCAGCGTGTAACGGAAGACTCGTGCGTACGATGCCTCGCTGACAGCGTCGAACATGGACGTCGTCACAGCCACGCCCTCATATTGGAAGCGGATGCCGTCCGTTGTGGAGGCGATCCGCGTCACATCGTTCTCGCCGTGGTAGTAGACGAATAGCTTCTGTTGTTCTTCGATCCAAAGGACGTGCGGGCCGGAGATGTGCGACACCTTGTAGTGCGGAGCCCACTCGCGGGTGATCAAGGGATTGGTCCCGTGTTCCTTCCACGGCCCAACGGGCGAATCCGCGCAGGCAAGGCAAATCCCGCCGGGGGCGTTGTGGGGAGCGTAGTACAGATAGTACCGCCCCAGCGGTTTCTGGAGTTGGTCCGTCGCGATCACGCTGGGAATGATGATGTCGTTGCAGGGGTTGTACTTCAGGTCCTTGTAGTCCAGCACAACGCCTTGGTGCCGGAAGGTCGGAAGAGTCGCAACGGTGGCTGGCTCGTCTTCTTCGCCGGCCAAAGGCGGCGACGGGATCCGTAGGAACGCCAGAACGAGCAGCAACGTGGCCCGCAGGTGGTGTACATGCTGCTGTGCGGACATGGTTGGGGTCGCCCCTGCTATTGAGGTCTCGGTCGTTGGCATGCCGACGCCGCCCGGCGTGGTACAGGACGTACCCTGGGGCGGCAGGACGCGGTTCCAAGGCAATCGTGTCTATTTCATTTCGTCGGAGAGGCCGACAACCGCACCATGATCTCCGGCGGCCCGTCCTTGGCGAGTCGGACCTCCTGTTCCACCTTCCGGTCAGGCATCTGAACCACGAGGCGGTACTTGCCGAGGAAGCCGCGACAAGAGTATCCGCCCGCGGTGTCCGTGGTGCCGGAAGCCGACGTCCTCCACTCCTCATGAATCAGTCGCTGGAGTTGCTCGTAGACCGGCTTCGGCGACATGTCGGCCCGCAGCATTCCGCCGCCAGGCAGCCACGAACCCTGATCGCATAAATCCCACCACGTGATGGCCCGCATCGCCGGATGGGCGAAGCAGACTCGATAGAATTTCACGGCGTAGTCAGCTTGGGCCGCCTCGTCCCAGACGCCCTCGCGGTGCGAGCCCGTAATCTTCTGCCCGGACGATGTCGGCGTGTATTCCGTAATGTGCAATCCCTTTCCAAACGTGGCGTATTGGTCGAGGATCTTCTGGACCCGATCGAGTGGGAACCGCATCGTCCGCGGTTCGTGGGCCTGGATGCCGATGCCGTCGAACGGCACGCCCTGCTGGATCGCGTTGGTCAGGAGTCGGAAGAACCCTGGGCCGCCGTCGGCCAGCACATAGTAGTCGTTGACGATCAGGCAATCGCTGGGATTAGTTTCGCGAGCCCAGCGGTACGGCCCGTCGATCTTCGGCTCTGAAACGTGGGACGGCTCGTTGACCACCTCCCAGAACTCGATCTTGCCTCGGTAGCGCTGCATGATCTCAGCCACCCGCTGCCGTTGGATTTCCGGCGATGGCTGGCCCTCGGACCACCTCGGCACGCCCGCCTCGTCGCCCCAGAGCAGTGGATGGCCCTTCATATGAATCCCGCGCTCTCGGCACCAACCGACGACCTTGTCGGTGTACTCGTAATTCGGCTGGCCACGCTGCGGCTCGTACCATCGCCAGTAGAACCCGACCGTGGCGTAGTTGAATAGTCCCTGGAAACGCTGCTTGTACGCGGCGTTCTGGGCCTCGCTCCGGTAGCGGTCGAACATGTAGATGTTGCAGCCGAACAGGAAGTCGTGCGACGTCTGTTCCAACGAGACCTTTGCACCGGGCACTGGTTGACCACCGGCATCCAGGACACGGATCGTCGCATCGACTTTGCGGTGCTTTTCGATGGCCGCCTGGGTCGCGGCGACGACCTCCCATTCACGTTTTTCCGCGGCCTGGGCCAGTTCCTGCTTGTCAACCAATTCGGGAGCCACGGCTCCGGACGGCGGGCTGATCGTGAAGCGTTCGAGGTAGAGATTTCGGTCTTCCTTGCCGACCAACGCGTCGTTCAGAAAACCTACGGCGATCTCGTGTGCTCCCGCGGCCAACTCCACATCGAAACAGTTGTCCTCACGTTCGGCACGGTTCACCGTGACGGTTTTGACCGCCTTGCCATCGACCAGGAGAGCCATCTCCGGCCAGACGCCGCCCGCTTGGCTGCCCCAAGCCCGGACCACGATGCGGTAGATGCCGGTCGTCGCGAACCGCAACGGCTGTCCCACGCGGCCATCGGACCAGAGGTTCCAGCCGCCGCCTGGGTTTGGGCCGCCTTCGGTGCGAATGTCCGCTTTTTCGGCTCGGATGACCAAGGCATCCTTTGCCTGAACCGGATCCCAGGCAAAAGTGCCGACTAGCACGAGAACTGTGGCCCAGCGATACATCATGCATTCTCCCTTTCGGTCTCGGAGGCGACACGCCGAGCTTCGTGATTCGCCGCGGCCGCCAGTTGCGTCATCAGCCACGCCATGTTGCGACCGAGGGTCTTCACGGTATCCATGCCCTCCGCGTCATTTCGCACCTCTCCCTTTTCGCGACCGAACGCCACATTCCAGTAGGTCGAACCGGGTACGATCATCTCGCTGATCAGAAAGAAATAGTTGAGTTGAGCGAAGGTGAAGTTCTGACCAGCACGGCGGGCGACCACGATCGCCGCTCCTACCTTCCGCCGCAGCAGTTGTGGATGCTTTCGAGCGACGTAGCCGACCCTGTCCAACAAAGCCATGATTTGCGGCGTGGCCGAGCCGAAGTACACCGGTGAGCCGATCAACACGCCATCGGCTTGTGAGAACTTCTCCAGAATTCCTTCAAACGCTGGGTCTTCCTGAACGCACCGGATCGTCTCGGAGGCAAAGCAACCCTGGCAAGCCATGCAGGGCTTGATGGGTCGATCAGCCAGCGAGAGAAACTCCGTCTGTAATCCCTCGCCCGCCAGGACTTCTAATGCCGTCTTCACCAGAATATCGGTGTTTCCTTCACGCCGCGGACTGCCTGAGATCCCCAGTACTCTCACGTTCAAATCCTCATGGAGACGCTCTCGTTGTATTCGCCGTCGCCGTTCATTTGGTGGACGGTCCGGCTCGCCGTCCAGTATAAAGGACGCCGCCGACCGGTACGATCAGCAAGTGACCGTGCCTTGAACGCCGCCAACGAACCTCAGGCAACGGGGAGGACGCGACATGTTGTGTTTGAACGCGGTACTTCTCTGCGGAGCGCTCGCGATCGGAGCAGATATGCCGGCCGATTTCGTTCTTCCACCGCCGCCAGGAAAGTACGCCTTGGCCGAACCGGGCTCCGCCTCCGCCCCTGCGTTTCTTTCCAAGTTGCCGCTGGTCGCCACGAGCTACTTCTACTGGTACGACGACGCGACCAAGGCTCACGTACTTAACGGGGACGGTACGGATGCCTTGACGGACCATCCCGCGACGCTGGAGGGCTTCAGCTACCAGAGCATCGACTGGCATGCCCAGCAGCTCGCCGACATGATGGCGGCGGGTATCGACGTACTGCTGCCGGTGTACTGGGGCACGCCGTTGAGCAAGCAGCATTGGAGCGACGAAGGGTTGCCTCCACTGATCGCGGCCCGGGAGCGGCTCATCAGCGAAGGCAAAGAACCACCGGCCATCGGCATGTTCTACGACACGAGCACCCTGCAGCACAACGAAGGCGGCTATCACATTGACTTGACGACCTCTGCCGGCCGCTTGTGGTTCTACGGCACCATCCGCAATTTCTGGAGCCAGATCCCCCCACAACACCGGGCCAGGATTGACGGCAAACCGCTGGTGTTCCTGTACGCCTCGGCCTTTGCCCGCCGAGTGGACGAGAAGCTGTTTCCCGCGGTCAGGGAGCTGTTTCGCCGCGACTTCGGCACGGACTTGTTCCTGGTCAAGATGCACGGCTGGCCCGGCGAGGCCGACAGCGAGTACCAATGGGGTGGGGCTTTGGCACCGCAGTTCTTGGACACGGCGGGCCTGGGGCCCGGCTACGACCACTCGGCAGTGCCTGGCAGAACTCCGCTGATCCGCAAGCGAGAGGATGGCCAGTTCTACCGGCGGGCGTGGCATAGGTTACTGACGAAAGAGGTCAACAGCCGGCCGTGGCTCGTGCATGTCGAGACATGGAACGAGTTCCACGAGGGCACGGATATCTGTGAGAGCCGCGAATACGGCCGGAGGTACATCGACCTGACCCGGGAGTTCGCTGACCAGTTCCACGCGGGCCGGAAGCTGGACCGTTCTGTGTTGCGTTCGGCACGGCGAGCGGGCACCGCGTCCCCGGGCAAGTCCGACGGACTCGCAATTGCACCGAAGCCGGACGGCGATGGCCCCGTCGTGGAGAAGACCGTGAACGGCCGACTGTGCTGGAGCACGACCCAGCACAAGCACTCGCCGACGTCGCGCTACCTGTACTTCGACGTGGACGACGCTTTCCTGTTCGACACGGACGAACCGGTCGAATTAACCGTCACCTACCAGGATGCGGGACCGTCGGAGTTCCGAGTGGATTACGACTCCAGCGACCCGCAACTCGAAGGACTCCTGCAACAGTTCCGGCCTGGTCCCAGCCAGTTGATCAAGGGAAGCAACCAATGGAAGGAAGCCCGATTCGTGTTACCGCATGTCCGCTTCGCCGGCCGCAGTAACGGAGCCGACTTTCGCTTGGCTGCCGCCGGCAAGGACTTGGTGATCGGCAGCGTTTCCGTGCGGCTGTTGGAGAAGTGACCCGAATCCGCCCGCCAAACCGTTGCTGTACGCTGACCGTGGGCCATGTGGTTTGGCATCGGACAGTAAACAGGATTCCCGACAGCCACGATGCTGTGGCTCAGAACCGACCCATACTGTGATGACCGAAGAATCATCGGATGAACTGCTTGGCAAAACCTCCGTGCTGGAGATCTACGCGTTTTCGAGGGACGAGGCGTCTTGACCCGGAAAGGACGATCATCATGAAGATCGCCACCACACTGGCCTTGGCGACGACAGTCTTGTTGTCCCTGGGCGGCAGTCTCGCCGCACAGGACGCTGCGAAGGGGAAGAAGCTTATCGAGTGGGGCTGGGACGAACCTGATACCAAGTTCATCCGCGAGAACATCCAGGGGATGGAAGAACTGCCGTTTGACGGGCTGATCTTCCACGTGGTCAGCAACAAGGGCGGCAACCTCGTGTGGGAAATGTGGGGCGAACGCCGGTTCGAATTGGCCGAGTTCCAACACGCGATCGACGACCTCAAGGCGACGCCGTTTCGCCGGTTGACGGATCGCTTTCTGCGGGTCAACGTGTCTCCGGGGAAGGCGGATTGGTTCGATGACCAAACCTGGGCCGTCGTGTTGCAGAACTACAACGTGGCGGCTCGGATCGCCAAGCAGGGTGGCTGCAAGGGTTTCATGTTCGATGTGGAGCAGTACGAGGGCCAGCTGTTCGACTACCGCCAGCGACCGCTTCGGGAAACGAAGCCGTTCCCAGAGTACCAAGCCAAAGTACGCCAGCGGGGACAGGAGTGGATCAAGGCCGTCACCGGCCAGTTCCCCGACATAACGGTGCTGCTGACCTTCGGCTATTCAATCGCTCAACCGACCGGCGGTGCCAAGGACCGGTCCGAAGTCAGCTACGGCCTGCTCGCGGACTTCCTGGATGGGGTGCTCGATGCTTGCCCGGCGGAGACGAAGATCGTGGACGCTTGGGAGGGGGCCTACACGTACAAACAGGAAGTACAATTCCGGAATGCTTACGACACAATCAAGGTCAAGTCGGCCGATTGGACGGCCGTGCCCGACAAGTACCGCCGCCAGGTTCAGGCGGGATTCGGGATCTGGATGGACTGCAGTTGGCGGCAAGTCGGCTGGAACTTGGATGACTTCGCCAAGAACCACTTCACCCCGGAGGCATTCGAACACTCGGTGCGTGCGGCTCTGAAAGTCAGCGACGAGTACGTGTGGGTCTACACGGAGCAGCCCCGCTGGTGGACCAACGAGCAGCTCCCGAAAGCGTACGTCGATGCCCTGAGTGCGGCCCGACAGAAGTAGTCTTCCATCGCAGCCTTCTGACAACCAAACGACCGAAGCACTTGATCCCTTGAGCGGGTTACGGGTATCCACCGGCATCGTGGATTTGGCGGAGAAGTTCGACGATTACCGGTTCGGACGGGCAGCCTCGTGAACCTCCCTGTGTTTCTCGACACATCAGGTCTGATCGCTGTCGTCAACAGCGACGACCAGTGGCATTGCGACCACCGCCGTCATCGCGGGTAGGATCCCTGGGATGCGCTCGAACAGGTTTCACGGCGCAAGCCAATCCTCGATCCTGAGGTTCGGAATATCTCGAAAGTCGGCCACATTGTGAGTCACGAGCGTGAGGTCGTGAACGAGAGCCACCGTGGCGATCATCAGATCCATCGCACCGATGGAAATGCCTCGTTTCAATAGTGCTCCGCGAACTCTTCCTAGTTCCAGGGCACACGGTTCGTCAAACGACAGCACCTGCACATCCTTCAATAGATCATGGATCCTCGCCAGGATTGGGGACGGGTCATTCTGTTTGTAAGCCCACGAGTAGAGTTCAGACAATCCAACCGAAGAAACGTACAGTCTTCCGGAGTGTTGAATGAACCTGTGGAACAAGTTCGATGGCCGGCGCATGAACACCGAGCAGGTATTTGTGTCCATGAGAAAACTCATTCCGAGATCTCCCGGAATACAGCCAGTTTGCGCTCACGCAGGATCTGTTCCATATCCTCATCGAGACCTGGTAGTCCAGCCAAAGCGCCCGCGCACCGCCGCAGACCTTCCCCCCAGGGTTCTCCACTGGTTGGCACTGCCGCGCGAATTGTGATCTCAACCTGTTGTCCGTCGGGCAGGCCGAGGTCATCCTGGAGCTGGATCGTTGATCCGTGCACCGTTCCCAACACGGTCTTCGTCATTGCTGGTTCCTCCCCAAACGCAATCATACCAAGACGTCTTGCAGCGGGAAGGTTCGGCACATCGCAGGTCTCGGCGCCCTCGTTGAGTGTGCCTCGGGCGAGGAGACGGTCCATCATGTGCTGAACCTCACCGTTCGGATGGCAAGTCTCCAGGGTCCTGGTCGGAGTTGCCCTGGTCGTCCAGGTACTCCCACATTTCGTTCTGGACCAGCCAGATCGGGTCCGCATTCCTCCGGATGAACTCATCAACGTCCATGCCATCGATGGTGGGTGGACGCCGGACGCGCTTCATCTTGCCGTTGAGGAATATGGTCATGAACTCCTTCCTCCTCCGCTTCTTCGCGGCCTTTTCGGCGGACGTTAGTTTACGTTTGCGTCGGGACATGTTGACGTTGGCCCGGCGATTCGGTGATTGAGTCAAATGGCGCGTCGGTTGAGTTACTGACGAACGTCGTCGCGGGCGCTCAGATGTTCGCCGCCAACATGCTTACATCGACACGGAAGTAATGAGCCAGCCTGCGGATCATCTGGCGACTGAACGGTCTCTTTCCGGACAGCACTTCCGACACCGTGGACTTCGGCAACCCCGTGTTCTGAGCCAGTTGAGTCTGCGAGATGCCCTTCGCCTCCATCAGATGCCGCAGCATGTCGGCATCCGAGGCCGCCTCGATAGGATGGTGCTCGTCTTCGTAGGCCGCCACAAGGTCGCTCAATGCGTCGACATAGGTCTCCGCGCCCTCGTCGAGCGTGCCTCGGGCGAGGAGACGGTCCAGCACGCGCTGTGCCTCGGCAAGGTGCTCGTCGGACTTGATGGACGCCAAGGGAAAATCGAGGACGAGTTCCAGATAGGAATCTCGGCTCTTCCCTTTCAGGCGGAATTTTGCGGGCATGTCAGGCTCCTCGTTTGTTTCGCCGCGCGCGCCCGATCGTGGAATCTCGGGCGGGCTTGGATGGCGGAGGTGCGAAGCAACCGCAATCTTGCTTCCACTGGCCCTCGTTGTACTCGGTGTGCGTCATCATTCTGAGGACGAAGACTTTCTGGCTGCGATACAGGATGCGAGTAACGAGCCGGTACTTGTTGCCGCCGATGTTGAATACTACGCAGTTGCCCACGAGGCTGGCAGATCCGAAATCCATCTTCACATCGGCCCATGTTGGCCAGGCAATGCTCCGATGGCTGACATGCGTATGCCATGCTCGCATGGGACCTTCCGAGTCCTCGTGTCCGGGGGTCTCCCAGGACTCCCGAAGCCGAGCCTTTGAGATGATGCGCATCCGTTGCGTCTCCTAGTATCGGCAGCGCAGTGCAGTGTAGTTCGCAGAATGCGAACTGGCAATGCCGTTGTTCGCGAAATGCGAACACGCGGGACTATCTTGAGTGTCGATCCGTCACGCTGTTCGTGCGCCTGTGTCCGCACTGCGGAGGAAATCAGCCCGCCAAACGGCTCGGCACCGCTGTCGGCACCTCGGTGTTTGCATCTTTGCGAAAGTCTTTTCCACGTGGGACTTAACGCACCCTAGCCCGGGGACGCATGATCCCTTGGTCGGGGGTTCGACGCGCTCCGCCCGTGTGTTGGACCAGTGCAGATGGCGGAGTTGAACTACCTGGAGGCCGAAGGTCTCCCGGTGATCCGCACCGTGGTAACAGTCGGCAATTTCCAACGGTGCCTGATTCCATTTCACCAGTTCATCGATAGCTTCCAACGGTAGCAATCCGAGCCTATCATGGCCCGTGGCGGCAGAGCGCTCCAAGCTGGCTTTGTTCGGGCTTTGTGCTCGGCTGGCCTCTCTGGGGCTACCCCAGGGGATCGTGAAGGGTTAGCATTTCGTCGCGTGAGCTCGGATGCGTCTTACGCATATCTGCTCACGCCGGACCGGACTCGTTGGGGTGCTCTGTCGCCTGTCTTCTATGGACTCCCATGCCGCGGTAGCACGGGCTCTTTCAGCGGCGTTCGTCGCAGGCAACCTGGACGTGGATGGATTGTTGGCGCGCGGCAGCGAAGTCTTCGGCAGATCATGGCGATGGCTGCGCCCCGTCGCCCGCCGTCTTTCGACAACATTTTCTGGTCAGGCCCGGCCGCGACAAACGACCATCGCAGACATGCTGCTCGCGGACCGGGGGTTCCGAAACGCATGCCGGAAGTATGAACTGCATGTGGCTAACTGGCTTCCGCCGCCTTCGACGATGTGTCCCGTACCCGCTGCGGGAGCGTGGTCCGTTCCGTCCATCTGCACTGCCGGTCAGTTGGCCGAATGGCTCGGCGTGTCGGTCGGCGAACTGGAATGGTTCGCGGACACTCGAGGATTCGAATTCAAGTGCGGTCAGGCCCGGCTGAGGCATTACCATTATCGTCCTGTGGCGAAACGATTTGGTAGTGTCCGGCTGATCGAGGCGCCCAAGCCGCGCCTCAAAGAAATACAGCGCCGCATTCTCACGGGCATCCTGAACCACGTTCCTGTCCACTCGGCAGCACATGGGTTTCGGCGAAACGGTTCGATCATGAGTTTTTCCGCGCCGCACGTGGGAAGAGCCGTCGTCCTGAAGATCGATTTGCAGGACTTCTTTCCCTCGATTCGAACGGCGCGAATTCGAGCTCTGTTTCGCACGGTTGGCTATCCCGAGAACGTTGCCGATCTACTTGCCGGTCTGTGCACGAACGCGACGCCGTGCGACGTCTGGGACAACTGCCGCGATGTGCCCGATGATCAGAAGCGGCGTTCGCGATGGTTGTATTCCGAGCCGCACTTGCCGCAGGGCGCGCCGACTTCACCGGCGTTGGCAAACCTCTGCGCGTTTCGGCTGGACTGCCGCCTTGCGGGACTGGCGCGTGTGGCTGGCGCGGTCTACACGCGGTACGCTGACGACCTGGCTTTCTCGGGCGATCACACCTTCAGCCGCGTGGTCCAGCGATTTCAGTTACATGTGTGCGCGACGGTGATGGAAGAAGGGTTCTCTATTCACCACCGCAAGACCCGAATCATGCGGCAGGGAGTCCGCCAGCGATTGGCTGGCATCGTCGTGAACGAACGGCCAAATGTGCCAAGAGACCAATTCGATCGCTTGAAAGCGACGCTCGTGAATTGCGTTCGCCATGGGCCCGACAGCCAGAATCGGAGTGGCCACGACGACTTTCGCGCCCATCTCGAAGGCCGGGTTTCCTTTGTCGCAGTGGTCAACGAAGCCAGAGGAAAGCTGCTGCGGGCGTTGTTCAATCGAATCGAGTGGTAAGCTCGTGCGCTGACGAAGCACCGACTAGATAGGGTTGCGTGATCCTGGGAATGAAGCGGCAGCAATGCCATCTGCATACTGGGCGGTGCAGGGGACGGTGCGCCACGTTCAGTTGCGGTGGGGTAATCGATCGAAGGGACATCATCGGTGGCTTGATCGATGGCGAAGGTTGAAGTCAGTTGGAGACGAACGACGCCGGAAGGCGTGCGGTTGCAGGTCTGCGCGCAATTCGTAGGCGGCGATTGGCGGTTCTTTTCGCGCGAGCGCCGCTTCGATCAGTGGCAACCCATGAAGGAACCACCGTTGGAAGATTGGCTGGAACTGCTCGACGCAGTCCAACGTCTCATTCCGCGGGGACGGTTCCAGGGCGAGGATGAGGATCGCGTTCGCCGGCGAATTTGCGAGCGGTTCCCCGAGGCCGAACTGTGACGAAGAACCGTGGAGCAGATGTCTCACCCATGGACGGGGCAATGTGATCCGGGTTACGCCCCGAAATCCGTCTCCTCCACAATCGCCCGCGACGCCGTAGCGCGGCAACCGCTTCGGCCCGCGTCACCGCCCACATGCCGCAAGCCGGAACGGACCGCCTCATCGTCTGCGAAGACCACGGAATGATGGGGCATCTTCTTGCCTCACGCGGCCCGACCTGAAAACGATGACCGGGCCCGTACTCGACGCCCGCTCGGTGCCAACATACCCCGCCTTACTGGCCGACGAGTTCGTAAAGCCCATGGCCTGCGTACTTGAGCTTTCCTTGCTTGGCCAGTTCCTGCCACACTTCCTTCCGGAACTGGTTGGGAGGCGTGATGGCAACGACTCCGGACTTGCCACCGCTGGACGTCGGACCACGGCCTATCCGTGACTCGTCGTCCAGCCGTGTGAGTTGCAGACGCTTTCGGAATGCCCTCAACGCCAACTGCAGCTCTTCGTGGGATGGCGGTGACGGTGTTTGTTCTGACTCTGACATGGGTGCTCCTTATTGAATCGTCGACTACCACGATAACATCTCGTGGACCAACCGCTGAGCGCCGTTTCATCGCCCGGCCTGCGAAAGCTGACGGTCCAACTCGCCAAGCCGTCTGAGATCGTCCAGTGCAGCCGCCACGGCGCGGATCGCGTCGCTATCCAATCCGGCATCGGGTAATTCGCGGTTGCCCAAGAATGTCAACTTCACCTCGGGGCCCAGCTCGATTCGCGGCTTCGTGTTGTACCAGAAATGTCCGGCCAGGATCAGCCGAACAGACTGGGTCCCAGACGATACGAAGCGGGGCTCCTTGGGTTCTATGTAGAACTGGCTTTGGCCGTAATAGATCCGGCCGGCGTAGTCGCGGATTGTGAAAACCGGCTCCTGGGAGAACATGTGCATCTTGGGCCCCTGGATCGTCACCACGCCCTCCGGTTGACCGACAACCCCTTCGAACACGAGGTGTTCATCGCTCTGCTCGTTGTAGAAGTCGCTCATCACGATCGATTGGTTGTCGCGCACGTGTAACGTCGGCTTGGACAGCGTCGCTAGACGCGTGAGAAAGCCGAGCAGCCCGTCGCGCGGGGTGGTGGTGCCTTCGACCGTGATCGTACCTTCGTATGACGTTCGGAACAGAAATGTAGCTTGTGCGCTGTCTGTGAGGCGGAGGTTTCCCTGCACATGGATCGCGTGGATCGTACTCCCCCGTGGAAGTCGCACGAAATGGATGCCATGCCGATCGGGGTCCTTCTGGTACATTCCATAGGCATAGACCTCGTCGAGAACCAGTTGGCAGGGCAAGTCGGGCGGTGACGTGACCCGCACGTCAGCGCCATGCCCCATGGGACCAAGATCATGGTGGCCGATCGCCAGATTGGCCAAGGCGACGTTGCGCACGCCGGAGACTTCGACAATCGCTTGGCCGGGCTCGCCGCGCCAGACGAGGCCGCAGCGGAATCCGCTTCCGGCAAGAGTATAGTCGCAACCGGTGATGGAGAGGGGCCGCGACACTCGGTACCGTCCCGTCGGCAGGTATGCGATCGCCCCATGGCCCGCCTGCCGCGCTGCATCGATGGCCGCCTGCACTGCCGCCGTGTCGTCGGCTTGTCCGTCACCTTTCGCCCCAAAGTCGCGGGCCGCGTCAAAGACCTTGCCGGAGATAGAATTCGTTTCGTGGAGGAACCGCTCGTCCGCCGAGAGAATCGCGCCGCCGCGCGCGCCGGGGGGGATTGCATACACTCTGGCCTCTGGTGCGTCTTGCGCGAGATCCTCGACGGGGAGCGGCCGATTGTTGCTGACTAGGATTATCTGGGAAGGATTGGCCAGTTTGATTGGGCGTTGACCCAACGGGCCTCGGGTGAAGGAACAGTCAAACATCAGCACCGGGCTGCCGCTCAGATGCACAGCCCCTTCGGGATCGGTCCAGGCGGCGACGTGGCAGTCCTGGATCGTTAGCGGGGCGATCGTCCCTCGCTCTTCGACGAACCGCCGCGAGCCGACCGATGTGCATCGGCGGATCGAACTTCCGTGTTCGCTGCCGACAACGAAGTCCGCTTCCCGGCTGTCCTCGAAATGGCAATTCCTGGCGTAGAAGTTGCCCTTATTGTCCCGGACTCCCGTGCCGCAGCGACGGAACTCGCATCCGTCGATGCTGTTGTCGTAATCGTTGAAGTCGAGAAACGCCAAGGCTGTGCCGCAATTCTCGAAGAGGCAGTTGCGATACAAGATCTCCGCCGACGCGATCTGTTGCTTGTTTCCCACACGAATGCCGAAGCCGGTAAAGTTGCGGAACGCTTCGTGCTCGTGCCGGACCTCAGTTTCGAACCGCTTTTCCGCCGCGTGGTCAAAGCCCACCGCGGCCTTTCCTCGTCCGTCCCAACTCAGGCCGACGTAACGGCTGTAGGCAATGCCGTTGCTCCGGAACATGTGTCCGCCTTCGGGACCATCCCAGACCAATCGCGTATCGCGACCGTGTCCGACCACCAGGCACCCTACGGCGGGCCCCTGGAAGACGAGGGTCTTGGTGATTCGGTAAGTTCCCGGAGGCAGGTACACACCCTTGGCATCGCGCCCACGATCGAGCGCGGCCTGGATCGCCTCCGTGTCATCGGCGATTCCGTCGCCGATAGCTGCCGGGGTGATATCGGAGGTAACGCTGATCCAGTCGGACCGTTTTTCCCAAACCAATGACGGAATATCCGGCGAGGCGGCAAGGACGGAGGAAGTCAGCAGCGGCAAGACGAAGATCACGTGAGTCGGGCGCATACGTTGATTTCCTGGTTAGTCTTGTCCGAAAGCGTTCACGGGTCGGTGGGGGATTGGCGCATTTTTCGGCGTTGGTGGTTTGTCGTCAGGACCAGGTATGGCCCGAAAACATGGGCCGATCCCCGTCTCTTCACCGGCCCGTGAACGCATACCAAGAACTGGACGGTTGTTGATTCGGCGATCCTTAGTCTTGTCCCGAACTTCCACGAGAACTGGCGTGGCCACGAAAATCACATTCCTGGCAGGGAAACGTCGCGGTGCTGCAAGAAGCGATTGCGGTTGTGCGTGGCATGCGGCACGAGTCGGCAATTGAAGTGATATCAAACCACCGTAGGATTGTCACGTCGTCGCGACGGCTCGTATTCATTCTGCTCCTTGTCATCTCTCGGCTCGCGCTGGTGATCTTGGAGTCAACGGGGGTCTCACCTGCCACTCACTCCGGCGCCCGTCGTGAGCACTTCGTAGCCACCGTGTCGCGACCACCGCGGCAGCCCGCTTCACAACTTCGGAGAATATCAGCGCGCTTGGTCATCCGCTGACCAACCTGGACCCATCTCATTGGGAACTTCCAACTGAACCCAACCACCGTACCAGGTGTCTACTGGCTGAGAGAGTCTTTGTTCGAGGAGATCCGCCATGTCCGTCGCTTTTCCCGCCATCCGAGTCGGTGATCTCATCCACCATGAGTCGCTGGCTGTGTTCCCGTTATTCGCTGCGTCGAGCAGCCATGTGGACTATGACTTGTCTGACTCCGCCATCGCCAAAGGGACGGTCAGTGTGCAGGAAGTCTCCGAGGCCGGCTCCGTCCCCGATCTGTCGGTCGACAACCAGGGCGACGTGCGGGTGCTCTTCTTGGAAGGGGAAGAACTGATCGGCGCGAAACAGAACCGCATTCTGAACACGAGCATCCTGATCGCCGCCCACACCAGGAGCAGGATTTCCGTCAGTTGCGTGGAGGCCGGCCGCTGGGGCTACAAATCCCGTCACTTCGGGTCGAGTGGGAGACATTCATCCTCGATGCTGCGCCGCGTGCTCAAGGCGTCCGTGTCCAAATCCGTCCGTGCCGATCGGGGGCATCGCTCCGACCAGATGGAGGTCTGGAACGAAGTGGCTCGGCAACAGGAAGCGTTGGGCGCCTCTTCCGCCACGCGGGCCATGGCCGACACATTTGAGAGGCACCAGAATCGGTTGAGCGAGTTCCGCGACAAACTGCAATGTGTCGAAGGCGCCGTCGGCGTCGCTGTCGCTGTGGGTGGCCAACTCACAACCATCGATCTGTTCGACAAGCCGGCGACCTGCGGCCGCGTCTGGAGCCGCTTGCTGTCCGGAGCCATCCTGGATGCCATGGAGGTCAGTCAGGCAGAGAAGCAAGCGGAGCGTACGGATGTCGAGCAGGCGCTCGCCGCGTTGAATAGTCTGCCGTGGGAACCGGCCGACCCGATTGGCGAAGGCCAGGAGTTCCGGGCGGAGTCAGCGCGTGGCGATCACGCGTCGGCGCTGGTTTTCGACGGGACGCTGATTCACGGCAGCGTGGTGTGTGCGATGTAAGTGACTTGTGGACCCGACGGTTGTCCACCCCGGCTGTCTATGCCACAAGCAGGGCACGCCAGTCAGGCCCCAGATGTCGGAACACTTGCCCATCGACCCACACTTGCCCGTGAGCTCGCTCAGTCTGTTCATAAGCCCATTTTGCGATCCGCATTGACGCGGTGGCGTCGTGTGGTAGTGAGGCCGCAGCCCAGCGTTCCTGAAGTTCCGCTGCCTGCGAGTTGTTCCTGTCCACCCAGGCAGCGAGGTGTTCCTCCGCTGCCAGGTAATCCGACTTGCGGGCGTTACAGCGCGGGTGCGCGATGACGAAGTTGTGCGCGAGATCAGTTGGATAGCGGGACCATGGAATAAAATGGTCCACGTCGCCTTCCCTTTGCAGGACACGTCGGCAGTAGAAACACCTGCCGCGCTGGATCTCCGTGAGAATTGGCCGGTAGTTCGTCAGAGTCGATCGTTCATGTCCAAACTGGGGTTTTGCAATCTTTCAAGTCAAGCCCAAAAGTGCCGGGATATGACGAGCTTTGTCCGGGTGTTGAACGACCTGCTGGACGGCCCATTCAAGCGTGGTCCTGAGGGTCTCACCGAGCACCGC
>Ga0233425_10002034_pt1 | contig 41933 bp, 35 predicted proteins | sample Watercolumn_Towu_2_FD_181712 | JGI IMG/M metagenome (GOLD analysis project Ga0233425, IMG submission 181712) | Freshwater microbial communities from Lake Towuti, South Sulawesi, Indonesia - Watercolumn_Towuti2014_140_MG | ecosystem: Environmental > Aquatic > Freshwater > Lake | place...
AAGCAAAGGTAAAAGGAGGTAGTTTAAAATTCTGAACACCTGGTTTGAATATATGAAAAAAGTCAGGGAAAGAAGAAGGGCCGGAACTGCAAATAGCCATGACCAGTTATTAAGTTTTTTTAAATTGCCTTTAAAGACCGCCAGGAAAAGCAGCATTATTGCTATGATAAAAACCGGATAGGAAATCCCCATGGTTTTATCGTTGAAAAAAATATCAAATATGATCCCGGCAACCAATCCGTAGAGAAGAAAACTGTACCTTCTAAATTCCGATTCTTTTGTTATAATAATGTTTTCCATAGCCTGTTTTTTAATTCTCCTTCGACCTGTTTCATTTTTACACTTATTGTATTATTGCATTAATTTCTTTCCCGTTTATCTTGGATTCGGCTTTCTGTTTCTTTTTTGTCTGAATCCGTATTTTACATGGTCAGCTTGCCATCAGGCTTTTTATTTAAATAGAGCACAGTTGTTGAGAATATTAGAAGCGCCGAAAAGAAATAAAGGGGAAACCATATAACGTTCATGAGTTTAAAATCCTCCACAAGATTCTGAATCAGGAAAAAAGCCGCAAGAATTACAATTGATGAAAGAAACGAAATGAAACTTGCTCTGGTCACATCCTGAAACTGCTTTTCATCATACCATTCGGTTATCCGCTCCCTGATTTTTAACACAAGCCAGTAAATTACTATTAGAGCATAAGGAAGAACCAGGCAAATGCATAAAATGATAATACCTTTTTTTATAGCCCACATTGGTGTAAAAAGGGACATGGCTATAAGAATGGCAAGGCCCAAAATCGAAGTGAATATGCCTATATACTGTACATCTATAAAGATTGCCTCATCTTTTAAAGCCTCCCGGGTTTGTACAGCTTCGGTCCTTTTTATGCCGGTAATTACCAGAAGAATTACAGCAAAAATGTAAAACAGCAGGTGGAGCACCTGGCTGAAATACAGTATTATAAATTCCGAAAAAATCCCTTCGATCAGCCCTGCTTTATACTCTTTTGTAATATCACCAATCAATGCATAATCTCCGAACAGCATAACGGTTGATATAACAGCAAGAAAAAATATAAAAGATCTTAATATGCTGTCGGTCAAATAAACTCTTATTTCAAGTATAACTGCAAGCAGTGCAGACAGGTGAAAAAAAAGCACCAGAACAATAGCAAGCGCTGCAAATATTTCAATGCTTTTTGTAAAGGTTTCAATTTCAAGGTTACCGGCAATCCTCAGGTGCATCATTATATAGAAAATGCAATTGGACACAAACCCGGTAAAAGAAATGATTAAAAGTATTAAAGATATCTTTTTATTAATTCTGATAGCCTGGTTCACTTAGCTGCCTCCTTATGCATGCTCAACTTTGCCTTCAAAAACAAATTCAATCTTTTATACATCCGTTTCCCTGAATACTCATTTCTCATAAAGAAAAAAAACCTCCTCAAGGGCTTTATTAAAGAATTTAGCAATTTTTAATGCAAGAGAAACCGATGGATTGAATTTTCCCGTTTCAATGGAGTGTATCGTAAGCCTTGTAACACCAACAGTATTTGCCAGTTCAAGCTGGGACATCTCATTATGCTCAAACCTTAATTTTCTGACATTATTTCCAAGAAATGTCTGTTTCAATTTCTTTTCCATCCGGCTGATTAATAATTAAAAATATATCATGTATATTATTATATACATATTTTATATAATAATATACAGTAATGCAAATATTTTCTTAAAATAAATTAAGCAATAGACATAAAACTTTTCCGGCATCTGATAAAATACTTTATGAATCAAATTAACCGGGACAGAAAAGAATAGATAGAAGCTTTAACTTGAATTACTGTTATCAAAGAAATTTTCTCTTTAAGTTTCAAAATTAACAGCTACCTCTTCACCATTTTTTACTTCTTTGAGTCTTTTTATAAGATCTGCATCAATTTCAACAATTCTGCCAATCACTGTAACAGGGCTTGCCGCCCGTGGTTTATCACTATGGCTTGCGGGAGTCGGACCAAAGAATATACACAAGGCACTCCCCGGGGGCCAGAAAGCCACTGTTCCTATTTCAACTTCCTCAACTCCGTCTTCAATATCTGCCCTTAATGGGATGGAAAAATATATTTCATCTCCCCACCTGCTGACATTTGAGATAACCGGAAGTATATCCAGTAATTTCTCTGCTGTTCGGGTCCGGTTTAACTGAACCGTAATATTTAAATTCCCTGTTACTATGTTCATTGTTGTTCCGCTATTGCTATTTTTGTCTGGCTTTTCAGTCCTGTTATTTTTATTTTGTCTCTTTTGCATAGTGCCCCTTAATTTTTAATTACCTTTTACATTTCTGTCGATATAACCACTGTTAAATTTAACCAATTTCCCCCAGTCTATCCTTCCCTTTAAACAGAAATCCTTTAAAAATTCAGAAGTAAAGTTATTTATCAATCTGTAATATTCCTCTATGAATTCTTCATTTCTTTTTTTTGCTTCAAAACCCAATGGCTCGATAATTTTAATGTACAGATCCCTGTCTCCGGAAATAAATTCCCAGAATTTCTGTCCACAATATTTAAAATAATCTCCCTTGTCAAAAATCTTTTCCCTTCCATAACAACATCCATTAATAGCAATAATGTTTTTATCAGAGTTACCTGTCCTGAGAATTTTTTTTGCTTTCCTGAAATTTTCTATCATTTTTTTTATCTGGCTGCTGTTACCCCAGTTGGGACCTGACTTTATGGAGACTATATATTTTATACTTTCTTTTTCAAATTCAAGGTCTATACCTTCAGCTGAAGATTTTTTTCCATCATACAATTTGTTACTTATAAAAATAGCCAGACCTTCAAGAAAATCTCCAAAAATCGTTTCTTCCTGTGAGGATAAATATGCATCCAGAATTGTTTTTACAAGATCCTGGGCTGATAAGATGTTTTTTGCCTTAAACAGATAAGGATTTTTTCTCTTCAGTATTTCAATCAGTTTTAGTTTTTTTAAAGAATCAATTTTACTTTTGTGGAATCTAATAATATTGTTATTTACGTAATCCCTGATTTCTTCTATCTCAATAGTTTTATTCATAAGATGCCTGCCTGGAACTGACTTTAAAAAGACTATCAGGAATATTTCTGAGTTTTTCAGTAGCAATCCTGCAGTATTCATCTAAAATTTCGATACCAATATAATTTCTGCTTAAATTTGCTGCTGCAATTGCTGAAGTACCTGACCCTAAAAACGGATCAAGAACAATATCACCCTCTTGTGTAAATAATTTTATGAACCATTCTGGCAGTTCTACCGGAAAAGGCGCGCTATGCTCCTTAAATGCGCACTCCGTTGCAAGATATAAAACATTTGTCGGATAAACCATTTCTCTTTCCAACCAGTTGGAAATATTCTTGCCAAACCCACTGCTGGTTTTTGATTCATATCTGACCCTGTCGGTATCGCTAAGTTTTTTTAACCTGTTTTTTGACCAGTCTCCAATTGGCATCATCACATTTTCCTGATACATATTAAATTTTTTCTTTTTATTAAACTGCAGACATCTTTCCCAGGCGTCCCGAAATCTATTAGGCCATTTACCAGGATAACAATTTTTCTTATGCCAGATAAATTCCTCAGTCCAAAGCCAACCCTGCTTACGCATACTTAAAATAATTTCCAGTACATATGTATGGCGTTCACTGTTGAAAACTCTTTCCTTGATATTGAGAATAAATGTACCGGAGGGTTTTAAAACTCTTAAAAATTCTGCAGTTTTTAGTAAAAACCAATCAGGGTATTTATCGGGACTAATTCCTCCATAAGTTTTTTTCCTGCTATCAGCATAGGGCGGTGAAGTGATGATAAGATCAATGCATTCATCCGGAAATGATTTTAATACCTCCTCACAGTCTCCACAGATCACTTTATTTAAAGGTATTTTTATATTTAATCCTGCTTCCTGACCCATTGGTGTATAAAAAATCAATTTTTTAATTGATCAGCAAATCAAAAAATAGCCGGAATAATTACTTTACATTATTATACATTTATACAAATATATCAATATTTTATTAACTTGAAATTATTTAATTGCTGCTTTGGCTTTCTTAATCTCTTCATTATTTTCAAGGATATCAACCTCAATATGAAACTCTTCGCTTTCACCAGGTTCAAGAAACTTGAGTTCATTTTTTTCTCTTGAAGTTTTTCTTCCGTATGTTTTACAATTCGCCGGCTCCAAACCGCATACATATTCACCAAAACCCATCTGCTTCCATTCATTCAGATATTGAAGGCTTGCACTACTGAATTTCAGCCATATCCCAAAGCCGTTACCATTATTGAATTCTTCATTTACAAGGGCTATATTTGACATACCGCCTCTGTTTGAAGGAATTTCATGACAGTAAACCTGCTCTTTAAAACCGGAAACAGGTTCGCTAAATGCAAGACAGTCTTTTAAGCCCTTTTCTGCTTCATCAGACATCGGGGTAATTACAGATTTCGGCTCAATAAGATATGAATTTTTATCAATTAACGGAAAACCAAAATTCATGTGATAAATAATCATAAGCGGTGATGTTTTATGTCCAATATTTTCCACTGTGTCATTCAATAATACTTTGCTTTTATCCATAGGGACTTTTATTTTCCTGGTAAGTTCAAGACAATCCCCATATACCCTTGATTCCCTGACAGTCCCTTTAATGGTAAGCATATACCCGTCTCCTGACCATGAATTTTCGATGCAGATATTTTCCGATGCGATATTTCCAATCCTACCATGCAGTCCAAGCTCCTCACCATTATCAACACTTGGCATACCTGCAGTCGTCAATCCGCATGTAAAAAGAAAACCGCCATAAAACGTTCTGAGCCACTCCAGACCATCTTTGTCATAATATGCTGTTGAAGTTTCTCTTACCGAAGATTTCCATGCAATGGGCACTGAATTAAAACGCAAATCCGATATATCCATACCCCTGTCAATAAGAACCCTCATATCAATTCCACAAGCATTTTTAACTTCAGCAAAGCGCACACCTTTTTCCTGCCCATCTGCTGCCTGGCATAGTCTTATACCGCCAATTTGAGAAATATCTCCAACTTTTCTTAGAAGCTCCCGTTTTTCTAATTCCTGCCCGTAGATTTTCATAGAATTTTACCTTTCAATTAAAATTTATTGAGGATTTATAAAATACAATAGTATTATAAGTTTTTTATTTGTTTTAATAAACCGGAAAACTGACTTTAAATTTAATATAAAATCATATGGACCACTATACCGGGAATAACAACGTTTCTTTGTTGGAAATGCCATTATCCTTCTCATTATTACAGATTTTATGTAAATGCAGTAAAATGAGATTTACAATTGATTTAATTTAAAAAGTTTAAAAATAGTTTCCATGCTTATAAGAATAATATTTATTTTCTGGGAGCTTCCGCAGTTTTTACTGGCAGTTTTTATTTTTTTTGCTGTCAGAGGAAAAATTACCGGAAAACTCAAGTACAAAAATTCGGTGGTATATTTTGTGAAAGGTTTTCCCGGCGGCATATCCCTGTCTTTTATTATTTTTCTTGATGACAGGGAAAAGGAGAGAATAAGGTCAGTTAAGCATGAATTCGGCCACACAAAGCAGTCATTTCTTCTTGGCTGGCTCTACCTGCCAATTATTGGCGTTCCATCCATTATAAGGGCATCTGTCTGGAACAGAAAAAAGCTGGAACCATCACAATATTACAAAGGATACCCTGAAAACTGGGCCGACATTCTGGGCGGGGTTTCACAACAGGATACTTAAAAAAGATATAAGAGAATAAATAAACTTAAAGTTACCCATTATAAGATATACGTAATACCTCCTGGATTTACAATCTTTTACAGGGCTGCTCTCGGTGTATTATCCTTTTAATTTTTACCTGTTGCGGCAGAACTTTTCGATCCGGTTCATTCCTTCTTCAATCTTATCCATTGAGGTGGCGTAGCTTATTCGCACTGACCTGTCATCCCCAAAAGGCGCTCCGGGAACAACGGCAACAAAAGCTTCTTCAAGGAGCCTGTTCGAAAAATCAAAGGAATTTTTTATGCTGCCGGAATAATAAAATGAAACTTCGGGAAACGCATAAAACGCGCCTTCCGGCATCGGGCAGTTTATCCCTTTAATCCGGTTTAATCTGTCATATATATAATCCCGCCTTTTTTCGTATTCTTTTCTCATAATTTCAACAGAATCCTGATTACCGGTCAAAGCTTCGACTGCTGCCCACTGGGCCGGGGTGCATGGATTTGAAGTGGACTGGTCCTGAATCTTTGTTATCTGGGATATTATCTGCCTTTCAGCAGCAATGTAGCCTATTCTCCATCCTGTCATTGCATAAGTTTTTGAAACTGCATTTACCGTAAGCGTAATCTTTTTAAGTTCACTGCTGAAACCGGCAATGCTGTGATGCTTTAAATTGCCGAAAATAAATTTTTCATAAACCTCATCGGAAATTATAAAAATCCCGTTTTTAAGACAGATATTGCCTATTGCTTCGAGTTCCTCCCTGTTATAAACGGCTCCGGTTGGATTATTCGGACTGTTAAGAATCAGAAGTTTTATTTTACCGGTATATTTATTTACAATACTTTTCAGATGCGAAACGTCAATTTTTAAATATTTATTGAAATCGGTCTCAACCGGTATACCTTCGGAGAGTATAACCTGTTGTGGGTAGCTTACCCAATAAGGTTTTGGGACAATCGCAACATCGCCCGGGTTTAGAAATGCCCTCATTATAACATCAAGGACCTGTTTGCCTCCGTTTCCGGTAAAAATATTTTCAACAGAATAATCCAGACCATTATCCCTTTTAAGCTTCTGAACGATTGCCTCCTTAAGCACCCTTATTCCAGTGGATGCAGTATATTTTGTTTTATTTTCATCTATCGCCTTTTTGGCTGCATCTTTTATATTTTGCGGCGTATTGAAATCAGGCTGTCCTATACCAAACCTCACAACATAGTTGCCATCCTTTTTAAGATCTGCGTCTATTTTATCCGCCTTCTGTTCAAGGGCAAATGTCGGACTTTCTTCCAGTTTTAATACCCTTGAAGAAAGTACTTCTGAAATCTCAAAATCATTGTTGTTTTTCATTTTGTTTCCTTTTTACTTTTAATAATTGCCTGATTATACTTTTACTTAATTACCGGTTTACCTTGGTCCGGCGTATAGATTTACTGTTAGCTTTTATTCCTATATCGTGGTAAAACTTATAGTCTGCTTTTCTATAAGCTGTTATGGTTGAAAAAATTTCTGCCTGAACCGGACCTAAATTTCAGCCAGCTTTGCAAAGTCTTCTTTAAGGTCCGCATACAGCGATCTGTAAACATCGTATACTTTTTCGTATGCCTTCACATTTTTCTCAACAGGCAGAACGCTGTCCTTTTCTTTTATTGCCATATCAGTTGCTTCCTGGACCGTCTTATATATTCCGCATCCAGCTCCGGCAAGCAGTGCCCCGCCCAGGGACGGTCCTTCTTCAACATTTAATGTCACTATCCTGGTGTTAAAAATATCCGCAATAATCTGCCTCCATAAAACGCTTCCTGCGCCTCCGCCAAACAGAACAACTTTTTCAGATTTAATTCCTGAATCATACATAAGCTTCAGGCAATCAAACTGGCTGAACGCCACCCCTTCAAGAATGGCTCTGATAAAATGATCCTGCCCATGAACATATGAAAGACCAAAGAATACTCCCCTTGCATTCGGATCGGCATACGGTGTTCTCTCACCGGAAAGATAGGGTAAAAATACAAGTCCGTCTGCACCACACCCAATATTTTCTGCCTGCATGTCCAGGAGCTTATAATTTTTCATTCCCGGGTATTTTTTCTTAATCTCCTGACCTGGACCGAAAACGTCATTGTACCATTTCAGTGAACCGGCTGCAGCAAGCGTCACTCCCATGAGGTGCCATTTTCCCGGAACGGCATGACAGAATGAATGAAGCCTTCCTTCACTGTCGTATGCAGGTTCGTCACTGTAAGAAAACACAACCCCGGAAGTACCGAGATAATCAGATATCAGACCGGGTTTTACTATACCGGATCCAACCGCTCCGCCAGCCTGGTCCCCTGCTCCTCCTGCAATCGGGGTACCCTCAACAAGACCGGTAATTTCTGCCGCTTCCCTGCTGACTTTTGCACTAATTTCAATTGATTCAAAAACCTCAGGCAATACTTCTCTGTTTATTTCAAGCCCTGACAGAATCTCTTCGGACCAGTTTCTTTTTTTTATGTCCAGCAGACCCGTACCCGAGGCATCTGATACCTCTGTTGCATATACGCCTGACAATTTATACCTGATGTAGTCCTTCGGCAGAAGTATTTTATATATCCTCCTGTAATTCTCAGGCTCATTTTCCTTAAGCCACAGAATTTTTGGCGATGTAAAACCTGTCAGGGCTTTGTTGTATGCAAGCCTGATATAATTATCATAACCAAATATGGCATATATCTGTTCACACTGCTTCCCGGTGCGCTGGTCGCACCATAATAGTGCGGGCCTGAGGACATTACCATCCCTGTCAAGAAAAACGCTTCCATGCATCTGCCCGGTCGGACCAACTGCAGCAATATCCTGCGGCAGTATTCCGGACTTCTTTATGACTTCTTTTATCACTTCGACAGATGCGTCCCACCAGTCCTGCGGGTTCTGTTCCGCCCAGCCCGGTTTGGGGGTGTAAAGAGGATAATCCCGTGCTGCAGAAGCAATAAGTTTTCCATCTTCGCCAATTATTATTGCCCTTGTGGCGCCTGTGCCTATATCCATTCCAAGCAGATATTTCATTCTGGTATAAACGGTAAAAATAAATTATTATTGTTCAGATTGGTCAGCATATAAGTATAACGTAAAAACAGAAAAAATATAACCGGAGAAAGCTAAATTAAGAACCTTTTTACATTATCAAAATATTTCAAAAAACACAGGCTGCCGCTGTCGCTCAGCATTGTTTATATTCTGCTTCAGAATATTTCATTTCTTGCTGTTCCCTGGATATTGAAACTGGCAATCGACAGTATAAAAACCCTTCAGACGCCGTCAGGGGTTTCTGTTCAGGGCTGGATGCTGCAGATGCTGAAATATGCTGCTTACATGCTTGCAGTGGCACTGGTTGGCGGAATATTCAGATTTTATATGAGAAGGCTCCTCATCGGAGTGTCCCGAAAAATCGAGTACAGCATAAGGGCGGATCTTTTTTCCCATATCCAGAAACTTGACTCCTCATTTTTCGTAAGCAACAGGACCGGCAGCATTATGGCTCTTGTTACAAATGACCTGGATGCTGTCAGGAATTTTCTGGGTCCGGGACTGCTGAACCTGTTTAATACAATTTTTGTTTTCATTGCCACACTTATCGTCATGTTTTTCATAGATGTAAAGCTTACCCTTTATTCACTTATTGCCATACCCCTTCTTCCTGTTGTTGTAAGCAGGTTAAGCGCGCTGCTGCATAAAAGGTTTAAAATTTCCCAGGAACACTATGCATTGCTTTCTGCAAGAACCCAGGAAAATATCGCGGGAATAAAAGTCGTCAAATCCTTTGCACAGGAGGAAAACGAGACTGCTGTCTTTTCAGGTCTTAATATGGAATATATAAAGAAAAATATGTCTCTTGCAATGGTTCGCAGCATTTTCTGGCCGATCATGATATTTGTCGGCGGAATAGGGTCACTTCTGGTTTTATGGGTGGGAGGCCGACAGGTTATTTTCAACCAGCTGACACTTGGCCAGTTTGTGCAGTTCAGCTCATATATCATTGCAATTACGTGGCCCCTGATTTCCCTTGGCTGGGTCATCAATTTAATTCAGCGCGGCGAAGTTTCTATGGGCAGGTTAAATGTTATTTTCTCAACTCTTCCACTGATCAAAACAATTGAGCCTGCCGGTCTGTCCTTAAAAAAAATAAAAAAAATTACAGATGAAAAAGGGAGAATAAAGGGTGATATAGTTTTTAAAAATGTTTATTTCAGGTTTCAGGAAGAGCGAAAAGAGTGGGTTTTAAAAAATATAAATCTTGAAATAAAGGAGCAGTCAAAGGTCGGGATAGTTGGTTTTACAGGATCAGGCAAAACTGCGATGGTCAACCTGATACCCAGGCTGTATGATCCCCAGAAAGGCGGCATTTCAATTGGCGGAGCCTGTCTCAAAGAAGTGCCAATAGAGCTTCTGAGAAGCAGTATAGGTTACGTGACCCAGGATGCCTTTATATTTTCAAAAACCGTAAAGGAAAACATTGTCTTCGGGAAAGAACAATATTTTGAATCTGAGGGCCTGAGTGAGAAAGAAATCGATGAGATTGTAATAAGAGCTTCAAAAGCTGCCCATCTTCACGAAGACGTGCTTGATTTTCCTGAGGGTTATGACACTCTTGTTGGGGAGCGGGGCATAATGATATCCGGTGGACAGAAACAGCGTCTGGCAATAGCACGGGCACTGATAACGATGCCTTCGGTCCTGATACTTGATGACTCATTTTCAAACGTGGATACCCGGACCGAAGAACTGATACAGAGGGACCTGTTAAAATTCACGGAAAAAATTACAACCATAATAATCTCTCACAGGATCTCGACCATAAAACATTCCGAACTTATTGCCGTAATTGATGAGGGTGAGATTAAAGAAACTGGAAACCACAGAGAACTTATAAAAAGATGTTCACTTTACCAGAAACTTTATGCAAGACAGCAACTGGCAGAAGAGGCATAGGATATGAATAGTATAAAAAACCTGGCGGGTAAAACATCTTCTTCAGGGCAGACAGATAAAAAAGGACTCCTTTATGAAAAGGATATCGAAGAAGTACAGATAGACAGGAAGGTAATATTAAGGCTTTTCGGATATGTCAGACCTTACAGGCATATCCTGGCGCTCACAGTATTTCTGCTCCTGGTAACTGCTCTTCTTGAGATTGCAGGTCCCTATCTTATAAAAATCGCAATAGACAGATACCTTACACCCGAGCAATATGAAGGATTTGTTTACATTGCTGTTCTTTTTGGTGCGGTCATAATCCTTGAATTTGCATTCCGGTTCTTCCAGCAGTATTTAACCGAGTATCTTGGTCAGAAGATAATGTATGACATGAGAATGGACATATTCAGGCACATACAGAAAATGGAAATGTCCTTTTTTGATAAAAATCCTGTCGGAAGGATCCTCACAAGGGTAACCACGGACGTACAGGCATTGAATGAACTGCTTTCTTCAGGAATAGTAACCTTTTTCGGCGATATCTTCATGATAGCTGGTATAACAGCAGTCATGATTTCACTGAGCTGGAAGCTTTCAGCCGTCACTTTTTCGGTGCTGATACTTTTAGGGCTTGCAACCTTTGTGTTCAGGAAAAAAGTTAGATTATCCTTCAAGGTTATAAGGGCCAAAATTTCAAATATGAATGCCTATATTCACGAGGCCATTACTGGAATCAATACAATAAAACTTTTTAACCGCCAGGGAAAAAATGAAAAGGAATTTGATGATATCAACAGTCAGTATACAAATGAATATTTAAAAACCATTTTTTATTATTCTGTATTTTTCCCGGTTGTAGGTTTTCTGGGAGCTCTGGCAGTTGCTTTAATCATATGGTACGGCGGAGGGAGCGTTGTAAGAAGCATCATTACGCTTGGAACACTTGTTGCTTTTATTCAGTATATAGAGAAATTTTTCCATCCGATAAGCGACCTGGCTGAAAAATTCGGAATAATCCAGGAAGCTATTGCAGCTTCTGAAAGAATATTTACACTTCTTGACCAGAAGCCTGCAATCATTTCCCCTTTAAAACCTGCATTTGTCAAAGATTTAAGGGGTGATATAAGTTTTGAAAATGTCTGGTTTGCATATGAAAATGATAACTACATATTAAAAGATATTTCATTTGAAATAAAAAGCGGCCAGAGTCTTGCAATAGTAGGAGCGACCGGTTCCGGAAAAACATCCATAATCAACATACTCTCAAGATTTTATGATATCCGGAAAGGCAGTATTAAACTTGACGGCACAGATATAAGAGATCTGGAGCTTGATTTTCTTCGACGGCATATAGGAATAGTCATGCAGGATGTATTTTTATTCTCGGGAACAATTTTTGAAAATATTACACTGGGAGATAAGAAAATCACATATGATGATGTGGTGCGTGCATCAGAATATGTAAATGCGCATAAATTTATCTCAAGACTTCCTGACGGTTACAATACAGATATAAAAGAGCGGGGCCAGATTCTGTCTGTTGGCCAGCGCCAGTTGATTGCATTTGCAAGAGCCATAGTTTTTAATCCTGAAATACTGCTTGTGCTTGACGAGGCAACTTCAAGTATTGATTCTGAAATTGAGGCATTGATCCAGGATGCTCTTGAAAAGATAATGTCAAACAGGACAACTATAATAATTGCACACCGGCTCTCAACAATAAAAAAGGCTGACAATATCATAGTACTCTCCCATGGAAAAATTGTTGAGGAAGGAACACACAGGCAGCTCCTTTCAAATAAAAACGTATATTTCAAACTTTATAAGTATCAGTACCAGTTGCAGAACAGTTAATCCTTCAAAGGCACTTTTCCGGGGACACTATAAATTATATTATAAGCACTGGACCCGAATACTTCCGGATATTCTCACCAAAAGGGCTTTAAAATTTAAAAATTATTGCACTGCGATAGCATTTCAAATACCGGTTGGTTTTATGGTATAATTCAAAAAAATATAAATCTTTTTGAAATGCTTTTCAATAATTTTTATTTAAATACTTCGATACTACTTTTAATTTGCTATCTGGCCGGTGCCATTCCAACCGCTTATATTGCCGGAAGGATAAAGGGCATAGATATAAGAAAAACCGGAAGCAGCAATGTGGGCGGTATGAACACTTTCAGAAGCGTTGGTAAAATTGCCGGTATCATTGTGGTTCTGATTGATATGGGAAAAGGCGCCTTTGCAGCATGGTTTGCGACAAAATTTTCTGCGGGCCACCCCTTTATACCTCTTCTGGCCATTGTTGCTGCAATAGTGGGACACAACTGGATGATTTTCATTGGATTTAAAGGCGGAAAAGGCATTTCAACACTTATAGGCGGACTGTTTTTTTTAAGCCCGTTGTCGATTCTTTTTTTATTTCTATGGTTCATGCCGGCAGCTTTAATCTTATATAAGGATACTTATGTTGCACAGGCAGTCTCAATATTTTTCTTTTCTTTCTTCATGTGGTACAGAGAAAACAGCTACTACTGGTGCATATTTCTCATTATTGTATGTGTTGTTTACAGCCTCAGGTGCCTGGGGCTGTTTAAATCCTATGTCACTGAGGGCAGAAGAGACATGTATCCTGTATTGCAAAAGATATTCAGGCCGTTTCTGAAAAACAACCGTAATACAAAAAAGAGAAACCTGCGCGATAATGTGAGTTAAATTATAAATTTTTAGAAAATTTTTTATAGGCGGTACAATAAATTGAAGTGCCCATACTGCACAAATACAGACACAAAAGTGATTGAAACAAGGCTTTCGGATTCCGATGTCAGTATAAGAAGAAGAAGGGAATGCGAGAAGTGCGGAAGAAGATTTACGACTTTTGAGAGGATTGAAACAGCACCCATAACAGTCATTAAAAGAGACAATTCGAGGCAGCCATTCGACAGAAATAAAATCTTAAGCGGTCTTATAAGGGCCTGTGTAAAAAGAAATATCGGTACCGGCCAGCTTGAAACCCTTGCAGATGAAATTGAGCTTGAAATAAGAAACACGCACCCCAGCGAGATAAATTCAAGTGAAATCGGCGACATTGTTTTAAAGAAGCTTAAGGACCTGGATAAGGTGGCTTATATAAGGTTTGCCTCTGTTTACAAACAGTTTGACAGCATGGAGCAGTTTACAAGGGAGCTTTCAGAGCTGAACAGGGAAAAGAATTAGAATTCGAGTGAAATCGGCGGCAATGTTTTAAAGAAGCTTAAGGACCTTTTATTATCCTGCTCTATTGATCTTTAATTTTAAGTTCTTTTTGATCTCAATTATTTTGCTTTCCGGTACTCCAGCCTCACTTGCATACTTTACCCAGTGACCTGCAGCCTGAAGCACCCTGTCAATTATATCCCTGCACGATTTAATATTATTCTCTTTACCAAGTGCAAGCATGTCGCCATATAAAATATTCTCCCGCTTCCCATTTAGAGACATTTGATGCCGCTTTGTCCAGGGCCCATATGGGTTATAACTGTAAATGACATCATATGCCGGAGATAGCTGCCAATGTCCATTTTGCTCCAGTAAAAATGAAACATTTTTTGTATGGTCATCGTAATTACAGGCAACTACATTGAAAACCATCCTTGTAAACATTTGAACAGCATCAGTATAAGGTAATCTCATCTTTCGCATCACCTGAAATATCTGCTCGTAAGAGTAGGAATTGGAATCATTATAATCAAAGTGCGCAATGGCGCAAAGTGTCTGCATATGCACTTTTTTATTGCCTTGAATTCTATCAAATCTTCTGGTCATAAAGTGGGCGCGCCCGTTTTCTTCAAGGAGTTTGCATTCAGACATTTTAATTCCTGCATCCAGTGCCATCTTATAATAGGCGTACTCAATCCGCCCAAACCCCGATGTTTCTCCAAGCTGTTCGTCAGCTACTCCATCAAATTTCAGAATCCAGTGCTCAAAACCTTCAGGGACATTTACCTGTCCTGACCGTATCTTCTTTGTTTTTTCATTAATTGCTATTACTGCCTTGGCTCTTGCCCCGCCGGCTGATGTTCCGACCCTGATAATATCTTTTATAGCTTTTTTATAATCAGCATCATACCCTGTTTGTAATTGTTCTTTTTTGTTTAGAACTTTTCTTGCAATATCAATCAGTGACTGTATCTCTATTAATACTGATTTTTCTTCAGTTCCTCTGATTGCAGGTTCAAACTCAAGAGCGCCCATTCCTCTTTTACCAATGTAACAGAGCCTGTCAACACTGTTAAAATCTTCCGCAGATCTTCCATTAAGAGCCAGCCACTCATTAATCAGATTGTTTCCGTACCTGTCAGGGAGGGAATCTGCCAGAAGCCCGGGTAAGCCTCTGTATGTTTCTCTTGAAAGATTTTGAAAAGAATAAATCCTTTGTCTGCCCGCAAGTTCACTTAAGGGCATGACAACAGGGGAAAGATCTATTTTTTGATCCAGAAATTTTGCTTCAAATTCAAAAGTTGACAGGTTGGTCTGTTTATCCCAGTACACTGCACCAACTCTCTCGTTCCAGATATTTACATAAGCAAGATTTACCATTCTGCCTCTTTTTCTTTTTCATAGATTGATTGCCGCGAAGCTCTTTTTCTTTCTTTTTCATGAAATCTCGCTATCTGCAGCGGGCTTAATTTTTCGGAAGGTATAATATTATCAAGCCTCTGCAGCTCATCAAGCCCGCGAAGAATCTGGATGATAGTTAAAAGAGATATTTTCTGCCCTCTTTCAATCTTGCTGAGTGTTACCCTGTGTATTCCTGTTTTTTCAGATAGACTTTGCTGGGAAATATTTTTATTTAACCTCAGCTGTCTTATCCTCTTCCCTATTTCTCTAATAATTGCATTATCAGACATTCCGTACCAGTCCACAATGCACCCTTTCGCTTTCAACAAATTATTTTTATACTAAATTACAGCTATAATAAATATTCCTGCATAATTTTTTATATAATATAGTATAAATAATACGTAAACTTAAATATTAATCTATAATGTAGCATAATTACTATATTATTACAATAATTTAATAACGTATATTGAGGTTTTATTTATCGAAACTAATCTTAAAAAAGAAGAAAACGTCTTACCGAAATAAATTCAAGTCAAATAGAGAAAGGACTGGAAGTTCTGTTCCTGGAAAACATTATTTTTTCTGTTTTGGAAGCAGACCTGAAACAAATTCAAAAGATTTTTCAATCCAGCTTCTAACAATAGCACTGTCGGCAATCATCCATTCCGGCATCACAACATATTCCTTCATGAACCTTCCGGGCACAGGTTCAAACAGCTTTGCGTTTTTCAATATAAGGAATGATTTCCGGTCAGCTTCACCAAGTCTTAACATAATGGAATCTCCATGAACTCCCATAAACATATTGCCGTTAATAAAAGCCACCGGGTAGCCGAACATTTTTCTTCTTTCCACACCAGCAAGATCGGGGACAATCTGCTCAAATGTTTTTATTGTTTTTTCCGAAGCCTTTACCCACTTCATAGCCTTATTTTGCCTCAGGATCATTATGCATTATACCGAATACATTTCCTTCCGTATCTTTGCAGTAAGCCATATAACCCACACCCGGTATAGGCATTTTAGGTGTGATGGCTTTGCCTCCTCCGGATTCAATTTTTTTTATATATTCATCAACTGATGAAACTTCAATTGTATTTAACGCCCCGGTACCAAGGTTTTTATCCCTTTCGTTTCTGAGCATAAAAGCACCATTAATTCCCGGATCCTTCTGCGGTCCTGTTGTTATCAGCCAGTAATTTATGGGCCCGCCCCAGTTTGAAATTTCCCAGCCAAAGACCTCTGAATAAAACTTTGTTGCCCTCTCGGGGTTTTCAACATCAAACTCAAAATGCACAACTCTGTTCATTTCTTAACCTCCGTCATATCATGCTTTATTAAAACATTTTCACTTTGTTACCGGATGCTTTTTACCGTTCAATAATTTTTCATAATAATATAAGTATATCATCAACAGGGTATTTATTAAATTCATCTTCATAACCTTTAAAACCCGCCAGCCCTGTCGTCATGCTGAATAATTAAAAAAATCTGCCTTAATTCATCTCAAACATTTAAAAATAATACCGATACTGATATTATATAAAGATACCCTGGCATTATAAAAAACTCATAAACTATGATTACTTTTATAGGATATAAATTTTTAACATTTCTTGCATATATTACTCCCTACCCTGTCACTTATTTTATTGCCAGAGTGGGCGCAATCCTGATTTATGCACTTGGCATACACGCAAGGGTTCTTAAAAAAAATATTTCACTTGCTACCGGTATGGAGCCTGAATGCCGGGAAGTAAAAAAAATTGTCAGGGATATTTACTATCAATGGTTCATAAACGTTGCTGATTTTTTAAAGCACCCCCTGGTAAAAGCTGATAAATTTAAAAAAAGAATAGAAATTACGGGTGTTGAAAACCTCTCCAACGCCCTTAAAAAGAATAAAGGTGCAGTCATTTTTACGGCACACCTTGGGAACTTTGAATGGGGCGCATGCAGGCTTGCAGTTGAGGGCTTTAAAGTCTGGGGGACGGGACTTACAAGAAAATCCGTAAAAACAATGCTTTTTTTTGAAAAAAGACGCCTTTTAAAGGGACTGAAAACCTTATACGTTAATAAGATGATGCTGAATATTTTCAGAATATTAAAAAATAATGAAGTGATTGCAATACCCGCTGATTTTGACCCCCTTGGCACGGCAAAACTGCACAAATTTTTCGGTCATGATGCTTTTATTCCATCGGGTCCTGTCGAAATAGCAATGAAATCAGGTGCGCCCCTTCTTCCAAGTTTTATCTGGAGAAAAGATAAATATAATCATGTTCAGGTTGTGGAGGAACCTGTGGATTTAATTGCAGAAACATCAGACACACCAGACAGGCATGAAATAATAAATCTGAATATGCAGAAGATGGTATCTGTCATGGAAAAATATATCAGCAGGCATCTTGAACAGTGGGAAATGTTTCACGATATATGGAGCAAATAAAACATGAAAATTACCGGCCTAAACGACGAAAGCCTTCCAGGAAATAAAAAACAATGGCACAGTTATAAACCTGAAGAAGCGGCAGAACTTCTTGGAACCAGCCCTGAATCCGGACTTCCTGAAGAGGAGGCAAAAAAAAGGACTGAAAGTTACGGTTATAATATACTCGAGGAGAAAAGGGGCAGATCTCCTTTTAAAATATTTCTGTCCCAGTTCAATGACTTTATGATATGGATTTTGATTGCGGCAGCTATTATTTCAGGTTTTATCATCAGGGAAATCACCGATGCCATTGTAATAATAATAATTTTACTCATTAACTCGGTTCTTGGTTTTGTTCAGGAGTTCCGGGCCGAAAAGGCCCTGCAGGCTTTAAAAGAAATGGCGGCACCTGAGGCCCTGGTAATCAGAGGAGGAGTTGAAAAACATATAGCATCAAAGTTTCTTGTACCCGGTGACATAGTCAAATTGTCAAGCGGTGACCTGGTTCCTGCAGACTGCAGAATAATAAGCCAGGTAAACCTGCAGACAATGGAGTCCATGCTCACAGGCGAATCACTTCCTGTCGATAAGAACGAAAAAGAAATCGAAAAAGAAAACCTTCCTCTTGGTGACAGGAAAAATCTTCTTTTCAGCGGCACTATTGTAGTTAAGGGGAGATGCAGCGCTGTTGTTGTTTCCACGGGGAAATTCACGGAAATAGGAAAAATAGCAAGCCTTGTCCAGGAAAAAGACGAAATGACCCCTCTGCAGATAGAACTTAAAACTGTCGGTGCCAGAATTGGAATAATATGCCTGGCCGTCAGTGCAATTGTTTTCATTACAGGGATGCTTAAAGGTTTTTCGGCAATCTCCCAGGGATTTTCAAACCTTTCCCGAACCGATGTAATTTCGGATATGTTTCTTGTGGCAGTTGCACTTGCCGTGGCGTCAATTCCCGAGGGGTTACCTGCAATCGTCACAATTTCCCTTGCATTAGGAGTCCAAAAAATGGCAAAAAACAATGCAATTGTCAGGAGACTGTCTTCTGTTGAAACTCTCGGAAGCGTGTCAGTGATATGTACCGATAAAACAGGTACGCTCACACAGAATAAGATGATCGTAAAGAAAATATTTGCAGGACTTGAACATTATGCTAATTATGAAAAACAGTTACAGGAAACACTTGGACCAAATTCTGAAAATGCTGCTGAAGTTACGGAACCTGCTGCTGCCGGTAATCCGGTAATACCATTTAAAAAATACATAAATATTTTACCGGAGGAACTTGCACTGAAATACCTGATTGAAAGCGCAGTTTTATGCAACGACGCATACTATATTGACAGCAGTACTTCAAAAATTGCAGGTGATCCGACCGAGGCCGCTCTCATCGAGCTTGCCAGTTTTTACTCTCTGGATAAAGGAAGTCTTGAATTTATACTTCCCAGAGAGTTTGAGGAACCGTTTGACTCCGAGAGAAAAATGATGACAACGGTTCACAGGATTTCAGACAGATATACTGCACCAATGGATGTTACCGGTCACGAATATATAGTCTTCTGCAAGGGTGCCCCTGAATCAGTTATAAAAAGATGCTCAAGATTCATTGACGGAGGCAAAGTTGTTGAAATGTCTGAAAAAGAGAAATCACGAGTCAAAAGTATTAATATGGAAATGGCTGATGAGGCTATGAGAAACCTGGCGTTTGCTTTTAAATATATATCATCCGTACCTGAAAACGGTAAAATATCTGATCTTGAAAACGATCTGGTTTATACCGGGCTTGTAGGGATGATAGATCCGCCAAGACCGGAAGTCTATGAAGCGGTTGCAAAGTGCAAAGCAGCAAATATCAACATAATTATGGTTACCGGGGATCACAGGCTGACAGCAAGAGCTATAGGTTATGAGCTTGGCATATTGCTGCCTGGTGAGAAAGTTATTGATGAAGAAGAACTCAATAATATGTCCCTGGATGATTTGCAGAATGAGATTGAAAATATAAAAGTATTTGCCAGGGTTTCGCCACAGCATAAAGTCGATATTGTGGAAGCGCTCCGGAAAAATGGCCACATTGTAGCAATGACCGGCGATGGCATTAATGATGCACCAAGCCTTAAAAAAGCTGACATCGGGCTTGCAATGGGCATTACTGGAACAGATGTGAGCAAAGAAGCCTCAGATATGATTCTGACTGACGACAATTTTGCCACAATAGTCAAAGCAATAAGGGAAGGAAGGGTAATTTATAATAATTTAAAGAAATTTATTTTATTTCTTCTCTCCTGCAACATATCTGAAGTGCTTATAATGTTTATAGCGATACTGTTGGGAGGTTTTATTTTCAGACTTCTGGGTATTGACCCGTTTCTCGCATATATTCCTCTGCTTCCCGTCCAGATACTCTGGATGAATCTGATAACTGACGGTTTCCCTGCCCTTGCTCTGGGGGTAAATCCTGCTGAACCGAATGTTATGGAAAGAAAGGCCGCAAAAAGAAAGGAAAGAATTTTGAACAGGCCGGGTCTTTTTCAGATCGTATGGCAGGGGCTGATACTTACCCTTGGCGCACTTTTCATGTACTTTGTGGCGCCATTGTTTTTCAATACTCACAGCCTGACTTATGATGTGGATGTTTTTCACACATGTGTGTTTACGACACTTGTTTTTTCACAACTCCTGCATTCATACAATTTCAGATTTGAAGACAGGGGAATATTAATAAAAGGAATTTTTAGCAACAAATTTTTAAATATTTCAATACTTGGCTCGATGCTTCTTCAGGCTGCAATAATTTATGTACCTTTTCTTCAGAAAATATTCAGCACAACTTCACTTAATATTTATCACTGGCTTGCAATTGCAGCAAGCGCCGTTATTCCGGTGCTTCTTATAAATTTCATAAACGAGATGATTTATTTAAGCAAAAGAAAAAAATAGAAATAAACAAACTTACCTTGTATGTGTTTATTTCTTTGTTTTTTTTGAACAATTATATACTGTTTCCACCATATCCCAGTTTTTCTGGGACCCCGTATGGGCAGTCAGGCCACCATCAATAAGTAAATTTATGCCTGTGATATTTGTCGCTTTATCTGAAGCTAGAAACAATACAGCGTTTGCAACTTCTTCCGGCAGCCCTATCCTTCCAATAGGATAGACCATAGACATTCCCAGCTCGAAAACTTCCAGACTGGCCGCCGCACTTGCACCATTATAATACATAGGGGTCCTTATAACTCCCGGTGCCACAGCATTTACCCGTATATTATATTTAGCATAATCAAGGGCCATGCTCCTGGTAAGATTTGCCACTGCACCCTTTGAAGCATTATATGCACATAAAGCGTAATCAGACTGTAATCCCGAAATTGAAGAAGTGTTTACAATGGCACCGCCGCCTTTTTTCAACATTTGCGGAATAAAATACTTTGAGGCAAAATATATTGCATTTAAATTTACGTCCATTATTTTCATCCATTCTTCTGTTGGGGTTTCATGCAATATATTTGCGAAAATTATGCCGGCATTATTAAACAAAACATCGCAGTTACCATACTTGCTATAAACATAATCAGCAAATTCTTTAACATCAGCTTCTTTGGAACCATCCAACCGATAATACTCATAAAAACCTTCACCCGTGCCGGAAAATTCTTTCAAATCGATACTTTTACTGTCTTCAATTCCTGTGAAAACGACATTACCGCCTGATTCCAAAAATTGTTTAACTGTTGATTTTCCTATACCGCTTGATCCTCCAGTTACTATTATTAGTTTTCCATCAAAACGTATATCCATTCTCAAAGCCTCCTGACCACTTTTAAATTATTTTATTAAACCTTACTTTCAAGATTGATGTATCTCCTGACTGAGTTCGCTAAAAATACCGGAAGGGAAACGAAGATATTTATGATTACCAGTAATTTAAAATTTCTTTTAGATTATTATGAATCTTTTTAAATATAATATACTTTTTTTCATATAAATCTTTAGAATTATGGTCGTAATTTATATTTCCTGAGTATTTCATAAATCTTTTCAATATTTCTTCATAATCAGATATATTATTGATTCCGATCCAGGCTAAAACTGCGACACCGAATGCTGCGTCAGCCTCCTTCATCTTTTTAAAATTATACCCCATAACATTACTGACAATATTACATAGAAAATTATTTCTTGTTGCTCCGCCTATTATAAAAATCTCTTCAGGTATTCTTACTCCTTTTATTTTCTGGAGATTTAAAATAGCAGTTTTTAAATCATAAGAGATTCCTTCATAAAGAGCCTTTGTAAAATGTCCCCTTACATGATAAGGTTCTATTCCAACAAATTGACCCTTTAACTTTTCATTCCAGTAAGGCGCGGCCTTAGTAAAAGAATGGAAAAATAAATCGCTATTGTCTTGCATAACTTGAGAAACTTCATTTTCCATAATATCATAGCCATTTTCAGTACTTGAATCCCTTGAATAAAAAGTGTCTCTGATCCATCTCTGGCACGGACCAAATGATGCGCTTGTCCCCTGCATCAAAAATAGATTCTCTAAAGAATGCGCGCTGCAGGGACATTTGTCGTCTAAATCCATAAGGGGTTCATCCAGACATACTGAGATAGTTGCACATGTGCTGAACCTTATGCTGCACTGATTATCTTTTAATACACCTGCAGCTACATTGTCGGCACCTATATCTCCCGTGCCGACAATAACGGGTGTCCCCCGCTTAAGGCCTGTAATTGCGGAAGCATTTGAATTGACCTTGCCTATAACATTTTTTGCAGGGAGTACGTCAGGCAGTATATTTTTTGGTATGCCCAAAATCCCGGTTATATCGTCAGACCAGACCTTACTTTTTATATCATACATCAAAGTGGCCGAGGCATTTGTCATGTCTGTAAAATAAGATCCGCTTCCAGTAAGCCTCATTCTTATATAATCACAGGACCAGAGTAACATATAGATTCTTTTAAATATTTCCGGTTCATTTTCCTTGACCCATAATAATTTAGGCAGTGTAAAGGTTGCATTAATGGGGTTATAAGTTATACGTCTTATAAGGTCTTTTGAATCAGAAGATAGCCTGTTGAGTTGTTCATAACCCCTTGAGTCATACCATAGGATTGCCGGCCTTAAATAATTACCATCCTTATCGAAGCAAATCAAAGTAACCATCTGGCCGGTAATACCAATACCGGAAATGTCTGCCGGAGATATTGAAGCCTTTTTGCATGAATCTTTTAAAGTATGTAAAAACGCCCCGAACCATTCATCAGGAATAATCTCGGCTCTGCCATTTTTATCAGTTGTGGCCCAATAATCTTTAGATGACTGTGCCAGTGTATCTCCACTGGAACTGATTACTATAGTTTTGCAGGCACTTGTCCCGATATCAGTTCCAAGATAATATTCAGCTTTTCCCATTCCAAATCCTTCAGATAAAAAAATTTATCACTTATCCGACAGGCGGACCACTTCCCATAAATCCATGATATTATATTTTTTGTTAAAGTTATCGTCTGCTTTGAGATTATCCCTGCAATGACTGCAGGATGTGATAATTGTATCTACTTTATAATCATCTGCTTCTTCTATAATATTTCCGATTATACCTTCTGATAACTCAGGAAAAGTATAAGGTATGCTCAGACCTCCGCATGAAGTTGATTCTTTCCTGCTCCACATCATCTCTTTGATATCAAGGTCTTTTATTGATTTTAATATTTCTCTCGGTATTTCATAAAATTCTTCAGACCCTCTGTTACTTATAAGATCAAAATAGACGGCGCTTTTATTTAAACTTAAATTCAGATTATTTACTAATCCTTTCAGATAAATAAAAGAGTGCGTTAAAATTGGTGACTTTTGTAAATTAACCTTTTTCCCCTTTATAAACTCCAGATCGTAAGGAACCATAAAGACAATCTCTTTAACATTTATGTTATTAATAAAATAACATAAATTTTCTAATGCAAGAGATGAGTCTTCCCCATAACCTAGTTCATGTAATGTGGAAATTGGAGAAGGGTATTTACCTATATCAAGCATAGAATAATTAATTTTAAGCTTACTTAAAAGATAATCTGTATTACAAAATGATTTTTTAAAATTGGCTGAATCATATCCAATTAATAACAGGCCTGACCTGGAACTGAATTCCGAAATCTTTTTATCTATCCATTTTTTATCAAACAGCCTGCTGCTTTGAATAATATCATTTTTTAAATCTTTCACATTCTCCGGCTCTTTTTCAAGCTTATTAATATCTCTTCTCGCTGCTATTATCGAGTCCGGTACGCTTGAATCATCCCTTCTTATCGCTTCACAGGCTCTGCACATATCACATTGATAGATCCTGTCAATTGCCTCTTTATCATATTCTTTTTTATTATCAATAATTAAGGATAAAATCAAAGCCAGCCCTCTTGGAGTATTTGTTTCCAGTTTTGTAAATTTTGCGACTGGACAGACATAACTTGCCATTGGACAGTTTTTCCATTTATTTATAGTTTCCAAATAATCCTTTATAAACACTTTATATTCCCTTCATTATTTATCATGTTTTTTATTAAATACCAAATCCCAGTATTGTGGGGTTCATAATATTGTTTGGATCAATACCTTTTTTGAAAACTTCCAAAACCTTGAATCCATCTTTATATTGATCCCTTATATAAGGCAGGAGTTGGGACCCCACTCCGTGATGCTCGTTTAAAACGCCCCCATTTTCAAGAATTACCTTAACTGCCGTTGCCCATATCTCATTATTCAATTCTAAAAAACGGATAGGATCCTTTGGGTAATTTTTTACTATAAATCTGGGGTAAACAGAAGCCCCCCATTCATACCAGTGGGAAAAATGTGCAGTGTAAGTTATATCCCAATCTTTAAACTTGCTTTCCAGCGCATTTTTCATTTCAAGATACAGCTTTTCGATTTTATCATGAGTAGCAATAGTGTCTATAACTCCATAAAGTTCTTTCTTTGACTCCAATGTATGAGGTGGATAATAGGGGTCATACCTGTTGTTCCACCATTTATTCCCTAATTCCCTTCCCAGATCACGAGCTTCATATTTCTTAAATATTTTCATGGCTTCCTTTTCCTGGATCTCAGCAATATTTTTAAACCCGTCAAATCCAATTACTACATAAGCTCCGGTCTCTATGTTTATCCCCAGTTCCTTCTTTACGACATCCCTTGTATCACCTTCATCATATAATCTTAGAACGCTGGGTTTTAATCCTTGTGTCATTACTTCTTTGCTTGCCTGCATGGCCGAATGCAGCTCATTAAATAATATGCCTCTAAAAAGACGTACCTCGGGCAGATGAAATATTTGAAGTGTTGCATTGGTAATTACCCCAAATGTGCCCTCAGCACCAATAAAAAACTTCTCTATACTTGGGCCCGTAGAATGTTTTGGCACCGGCAAAGTATTGATAATCTCGCCAGTAGGCAATACAACCTCAAGCGACATTACCATATCCTCTATCTTTCCATATTTGCTGGATAGGACGCCTGACCCCCTGGTCGATAAAAAACCTCCCAATGTAGAACAGTAAATGGAAGCAGGAAGATGATTTAAAGTATAGCCCCTGTGGTTTAAATATCTTTCAAGATCTATTTGCATTATTCCGGTTTGAACTTTTATATACATGGAAGATTCATTTAATTCTATAACTCTATCCAGTTTCTTTATATCTATGACTATACCCCCAAAAAAAGGAACGCCGCCTCCCAATCCTCCGGCTCCACCTCCCCTCGGTACAACTGGAATTCTGAATTTATTTGCAACTTTCAATATTTTAGAGATTTGATCAGCGTTATCAGGTAGAACTATGAAATCCGGCAGTTCCCTTACCAGACCATGATCCAGCAAATTCCTTGAAACACACCATACATCTACGGAATAAGCATCCTTATCGAAACTTGACATATAAATATTTTTCTTTCCCACAATCAAAGACAGTTCTTCATATATTCTTCCAACAATAAAACTATGCATAAATATGACCTTTCAACCTTTCAATTATTTAAATTTTGATTATCTGTCACTGGTCACAACAGACCATTCCGGTTTGATTTTAAGCTGTTTGCATACTTCAAAGATTACTTCCAGCGCTTTTGCCTCATCATAAATACTTGGAGTCGGATTTTCTCTCGTTCTTATGCACTTAAGAAAGTGTTCGATATTACCTAAATATCCATCAAGAGAAAGTGTAGAATTACCGACAAAAGGCATCCAGTCTGCCTGCCAGGTCTCCGCTTTATTACCTTCATAATAAGTCAATTTTCTGACGTTCTCGACGAAAACTCCCCTGCCCTCAGAACCTACAACCTCCATTCTCTCACAATATGCCCCGCTGTCACCTTCTGTTCCTATATGAGTTGTGCCTATAACGCCACTTTCAAATTCCAACAATAACGCTATTGCAGCCCTGTTATCACTGATTTTATTTTGAACAGCTGTTACATTTTTAATATCTCCGCCAAAAGCCCTGATTAAATCAATATTATGTATTTGAAGTTCTATTAAACAATTAAACAATGAGTCATATAGCTTCCCATGCTGTTTACTTTCAATCATCACCACTTCACCGAATTCTTTGCTTTTTATAATTTCCATCATCTTCAAGTATGCGGTTGCCCTTCTTTTCTGATGTTCGACCATGACAAATCTTTGCTTTTTCATAGCAAGTTCGGATAATTTTAAAGACTCTTCCGGATATACAGTAGCCGGTTTTTCTACCAGTACATCCAATTCATTATTTAAACATTCCTCAACAACTTTCGGGTGTGCCTTTGCATGTATGCATATAATTACTCCATCTATATTTTCTTTTTCCAGCATTTTTGAATAATCAGAGTAAGATTTTGAGAATCCAAATTTTTTCGCTGTTTCTCTGGCCAGATCTTCTTTTAAATCACAAACAGCAACTTTTTCAATACCTTCAACAAAATTAAGGCTTGGATACAGGGCATTGGTTGCATGGGTACCTGATCCTATCATTGCAATCTTTACTCTCTCCATAAAACCTGTACCATTCTTTAAATCAATCTTCCGGTAAAATTAATTTATTAAAAAATATTCTGCAGTCAATATTTGGATTTTTCGAAATATCGCTTTCTTATATAAAATAAATAGAATTATATTCAAACGTATTTATTGTTTTATTGCCCCTGCAATTATACCTTTAACAATGTAACGCTGAGCAAAAATAAAAATAATTGCCATTGGTATCATGCTAATCAGGGCAGCGGCCAGCATTTCCTGGTATTTAATTTCCCATGGAGTCACAAAACCGGCAATATAAGCCGGTACTGTAACAACTTTACTTCTTGTTAAAATAGAGGCATATATAAACTCTATATAACAATATATAAAAATAAAAACACTTGTTACTGCAATCCCGTTAGTATTAATTGGTAAAACAATTTTCGAAAAAGTTTGAGAGACGGATGCTCCCTCTATCCAGGCACTTTCTTCCAGTTCTTTAGGTGTAGTGTCAAAAAATCCTTTTAGCAGCCATATCCCCACCGGAAGATTCATTGCTACATAAACAAATATTAAGCCCGGATATGTATCCACCAATTTTAAATATTGTAAAATAATGGTATATGGCACAATTAAAGCAACGGGAGGTATCATACGTAAAACAAAATATCCTAAATATGTCGTACTGCTTACCCTTGACTTCCACCGTGAAAATCCATATCCGCAAGGAATTGCAATAATAATAACTATCAGAGTTGAAGAAACAGCAACTATTATACTGTTAACGATGTACATCCAGATAGGATTGCCGCTTTTGGATCCTAAGATAATTTCCTTATAATACTCCAGAGTAATATCTTTGGGATATAATTCGCTAATTGTTCCGGATGTGGCAGAAGAAGTAATTAACAAAGAATAAAATGGTACTAATGTCCAAATTAAAATAATAACAATAAAAATCCAAACAAGTTTACTCTTCATTCAATCTATCTCCCCTTGCAATTAGCTTTCTAACAATAAAAATAGCTAGAATTGCTACTACTACCAGTACCACCAAACTCAAGGCAGAAGCGTATCCGTATTGCAAATGCTTGAAAGCTTTTTTATAAATAAAAGTACTTGTAATATCGCTGGCACTACCCGGACCGCCTGTTGTCATAATCCATACATAGTCAAAAGTTCTGAATGTTTCAATTGACTTAAGTGACACTGCAATCAGAATTATGGGCCAGATCATTGGAAGTATTACATTCTTGATTATCTGAAAATTATTTGCTCCATCCACGTTTGCTGCATCTAAAACATCTTTATCCAGCCCCTCTATTCCTGATAACAAAATCAGAAACATCCAGGGAGTCCATGCCCAAATATCCGTAATAATTACTGACAATAAAGCTAATTTAGTGCTGACTAACCAACCGACTCCCGGTAAGCCCAATAGAGATAAAATACTATTAATAAAACCAACCTCGCTATTGTACATAAATCTCCAGAGAACTCCGGCTGATGCAGGAATTAACAACATTGGTAAAACTATAACAAACCTCAATAATTTATTGCCAAAAAAATTATACCTGCTGCAAATATATGCCATGCCAAACCCGATAATGAAGTTAAAAGAAACAACGAGTATAACGTATGCAATATTTCTACCGATAGCTTTATAAAAGTCCAGATCTGAAAACACTTTTATATAATTTTTAATGCCAACAAAATCATTTGTGTTCTTTAACAGGTCATAATTCGTGAAACTCAAATACAATCCGTATATTAATGGTACAAAAACTAAAATAATTGTGACAACAATAGCCGGGACTGTATATAGTTTATAAACTTTTCTCTGATATAACTCCAATTACATTTCCTCATGTCTTTTTAATAAAACCAAACGGAACACGCTGTTTGTAATAGCAATAATTTCTTAGTGCTTACCAGAGCTTATAAAAAATTTTAATACTAATTATTAATGAAAATTTTACATCTTTTTAGATAAGGGAAATATTTGAAAACATAGCTTTTGTTTTAAATATTCCCCTTATCTGTCTTAATATCTACTCGTACAGATTACTGCAGATCCAACAGGACATGTCAGTCAATAGATTAAAAATATCCTGCTTCCTGCATTATCGCTTCTATAGCTGTTCCGGTTATTTCAACAAATTGTGCGGGAGTAATCTCACCGGAAAGAACCTTTTCATGGTTTTCTCTTACTACATCTCTGCACAATTCAGTCTCCGGGAAAGCATCTGTAGTTGGCCACCAGCTGCCTACATCTTTTATGGCAGCAGTAAATACGCCAGGTGCATAACCTTTTTCTACAAGCCATGGTGTTATTTCAACACTTCCATTGCCGCATGGCAACCCGGCAGCTTCATGAATAGATTTTCTCATTGCATCATCTGCAGCCAGCAAGAGGAACTTTATTGCTGCTTCTTTATTTGCACTGTTTTTATTCAACCCGAAGGACCAAATCGACATCGGGCCCATATTTTCCGGAACTGTATCCATGAAACTGACTGACCATGAAGAAGGCATTGTATCACCCCAGGCTTTCATAACTTCAGGTTTATTGTTTTCTCCCCAGAAATCAACATTCCATGTAAAGGTCATGGCTGCCTTACCTTCTTTAAATATGTTGTTGACTTCGGTCATTTCCATACCAAGAATACCTTCTGGTGATACTTTAGCATCCTGAACCAGTCCTGAAGTGAAAGTTACAATGGCTTCAACAGCTGCTTTGGTTTCTTCACTGGCAGTAGGTCCCCACTTTGAATGACCTTCAGGTGTAAAATACTCCAAGCCGGCTCTGTACATAAGTTCTTCAAAAAAACAGCCGCCATGATCCCATTTTCCCGGAGGAACAAACCCCCAGAGATCATCACGAGTGAAAAATTTAGCTACATCCAGAAACTGGTCCTTATCTTTAAACTCTATTAATCCTGTTGCATCCGGCACCGGAAGATCATACCCGTATTGAGTCTTAAATGCTGCCTGTTCATCAGCACTGGTAAACAGATCCGTCCTTGCGTAACCAATCTGACAATTGATATGCATTGGTATCCAGATTAATTCACCCTTATCGTTGGACATCAGATCTACAACATTTGGGTAAAATCTGCTTTTAAACTCTTCAATATCAATACCGGCCTCTACTAAATATGAATCCAGCGGCTCAAGATAATCCGGCATTATAGGCATAACACCATCAGATGCCAGATAAATATCATATGCATCAGTTCCCTGTGTGGCTTCCATCATCTGTTTATTTCTAAAGGTACCAAACTCAAGGTCAATTACTTCAATATTTATATTATCCTTAGCCAGTTCTTCTGCAATTGCAGGAATTACAGCATCTGTAGTTACCCATCCTAATATTCTTGGTACTGTAATTGTAACAGCTTCTGCTGCCGCCTCTGCCGTTGTTTCCGCTTCAGCCTCGGCTGCTGTTTCCGCTTCAGTCTCGGCTGCTGTTTCCGCTGCAGTCTCTACTGCTGTTTCTTTGCAGCCAATGCCAAATGCCAATAACGATATTGACACCATTAATATTATCATGAAAGATAATATTTTTTTCATTTTAACCTCCCTTATCATTTACATCGTATTTAATAAATTATAAGATATTTTTGAGATTTGTTTAAAAATTTATAGCATATCGGCCAGATTAAGCAAATCTCATTTTTTTCATCTTAAGCCTCCTTTTTATTATTTTTTTGACTATTAAATTATATTTATTTTGCAACACCTCCTTTCAGGAATTGTATCTACACTTCTTTTCCGGTAAGGTTTTTTCCAAGTGATCCACCCGGATGGCGCAGGGCAAAATCCTCTTTTTTAAAGCCTTTTATATAAGATAATGTCACTACAAGAGCATCACCCAGAACCAATGTCGCAGCAGCGCTGGTTGTCGGCGCAAGATTAAGATGATCTGCTTCTTTTAACTTTCCGATAAAAATATGAATGTCGCTTTCTTTTGCAAGAGTTGATGCCGGATTGGAAGTGATTGAAATAATCCTGCAGCCTATTTTTTTCAACACAGGAATGCAACTTAGCAATTCCCTTGTTTCTCCGGAATTTGAAAGAGCAATTACAACATCCTTTCTTTCAATCATTCCAAGATCTCCATGCAGGGCCTCATCCCCATGCAGAAAAAAAGAAGGCGTTCCCGTTGATGCCATGGAAGCAGCAATCTTTTTACCAATATGGCCAGACTTACCCAATCCAAACAGTATTACTTTTCCTTCACAATCCATAATCATATTAATGGCACTGTAAAAATCATCATTGATATATCTTGCCATTTTCTTTATAAACTCGACCTCACAGTTTATGGCATTCTTTGCATAATTAATTATTTTTTCTTTTTCTAAATCCATTTTTTCATTTGCCTTTTACAAAGTATGGCGGTATTACTTCTTCTTTCAGAGGCAAATCCACCCAGCCATCCTCTTGCATTGATTTGAACACCGCACAGAGTACTTCCATATCCTTTGCCCCATCTTCCATTTTTATTACAGGCTCTTTGCCGTATGCAATGCATTCTATAAAATGTTGTATCATCTTTTTGTACGCCCAGCCCCTCGGAGGGTATACAGAAATCCATCTTTTTTGCAGAGGTTTTGTTATATTATCTGTTGCCCAGAATGTCTGCGGATATCTGTAATCCCTGAGAATTTCAGGCAGCTCTTCCCATTCATAGTCACGATCAATATATATTGCCATCGGCGCTGATTGGTAGGGGTTCTGAGCTTCTGAACTGGTAAGAATAGTTCCTTCAGTACCAAGAAGTTCACAACCCTGAGTTACGGCAGGTGAAAACCTGTTAAGATCCACTATCCCGTAAGTATTGTCTTCAAACTCGATCTGTATGTACACACAATCATCAAGCACAGTGTATTCTGCAGGTCGTGTTATATTTTTCGCAATACCGCAAACTCTCTTAACTTCTTTTCCCATAAACCAGAGGAGCAAATCAACCATATGTGAGCCAAGATCAAACAGAGCCCCTGCAGCAGCCAGTTTAGGATCTGCCCTGAATTTAGTAAAAGATATCATTTCGTGATAGAGATCCCATGATTCATGCGACTTTGAACTTCCCATCCTGAGATCCCCGATTATATTCTGGTTAAGAAGGTCTTTAGCTATCAAATGCTGCTCCCAGAACCTGTAATTGCAGCCTACCATGACCTTTGTATTATATTTTTTTGCAGTATTAACGATATCCCAGGCCTCAGAATTGGTACATGCAAAAGGTTTCTCTATTATCACATGTTTGCCTGCCTGAGCGCATGCTACTGCCTGTTCATGATGGTACAGGTTTGGGCTGGCTATAATTACCAGTCCTATATCATCTCTTTTTATCATCTCCTGGTAGTCTCTGTAAGAAAATTTGGCTTTCCATCTTTTTACAGCGTTACAGGTGTATTCATCTACCACATCGCAGACTGCAATAAGTTCTGCCTCAGGAATCTGAGCAATTGAGGGGAAATGAGCAATCTCCGCAACACTTCCGGCACCAATTACCCCTATGCCGACTGAATCCTTCCTATTATTCATATATCTTCCTCATTTAGTAATAAATTAATAATCTTAGATTAGTCCTGTTGAATCATAGCTTTATTAAACTATTGACCCTCTTTATAGCTTCTTCCATGACCGGCATCCTATCAGTAATTACTCCTCCGCTTCTTTCTATTATGTATGAGGTTACCGCGCTTCCAAAATAACCTGCTACAAATGGGTCCCTGTCTCTTAAATAACTGGCCAAAAATCCTGCCAGATAGCAATCCCCTGCACCTGTCTGATCAACATATTTCTCTTCGGGATAAATAGGAATATATTTTTCATCATCCCTGGTTTTTATATAAGAGCCCCTGGAACCCAGAGTTATAATACTTATGGAAGAACCCCATTCCAATATTTTATTAGAAATAAAGACTTCATCCGCACCAAAGCCAAATACGTGTGAATAGTCCTCAATTGAACCCTTTACTATATCAAAATAAGGGCATATCTCTTTTATTTCCTGACCATTTTTCATAGAGGGATGTGATGATGATGTGCCGCCTCCATATCCGCCGATATCTACAACCATCACTTTACCTAAATTGCTTATATTTTTTATAGTATTTAAACTGACCTCATAATCCATGGGACTTATAGAAAATATTTTTGCCTCAAGGTATTTTTCTGGCATATCTTTAAAATTTATTTCTTCAGCTTTTGTTAAAAAATTTACTTTCTTATTTCCATTAAAATCATAAATAAGCTCATTATTGGTTGAATTCCTGTTTTTTCTGACACCTTCAGTGTCAACCTTCGTTTCTTTAAAAACAGATAGGAGCTCTTCCGGAAAGTCCATACCTATTTTTGTGACTATACCTACATCGAGGCCCAAGGAAGCCATGCACACGGAAGAATATGCTACAGGACTGCCAAGCACAGGAAATATATCCCTGTCCGGAAATATTATTTTTTCATTTATTATGTGCCCAAGCACAACTACATCTACCAATCAATTTCTCCTGCAATAAACTTCTCACAGTTTTCTTTTGCTTCCTCATCAGTGAATTTCCTTGGAGGGTGCTTCATAAGGTATGAAGAGGCTGAGAAAATAGGACCCCCGATTTTCCTGTCGAGAGCAATCTTTGCATATCTTATAGCATCAATTATGATCCCTGCAGCATTCGCAGAATCTTCTATCGAACATTCAAGGTGTATGGTTATCGGATTTCCGCCGAAATTTTCCCCTTCCCAGTATAAACGGCAAATCTTATTATCATTTTGGAGTCCTATGAACCCAAAACCTACAGAAACTTCCGCCTTGTATGGGAGTATGCTTTCCACTGAATCCTTCTTTGAAAATTCTTTAGTCTCACCTCTTTTTACAAGATTTATAAAATCTGCATTTCCTGCAAAATTCAGCTGGCTTGTTTTGTTAATTTTTACCCCCCTGTCAACACATAGCTGAGTTATAACCCTGTGAAGAATTGTTGCACCGACCTGCGATTTTATGTCATCACCTATAAGAGGAACTTTTGCTTTTTTTGACTTTTCAACATATTCAGGATTAGAGGATATAAATTCAGGCATACAGTTTATAAATGCACATCCGGCTTCTATTGCACAATCAGCATAAAATTTTGCAGCTTTTTCAGAACCCGTGGGGATAAAGTTAACAAATACTTCGGCCCCGGAATCTTTGAGCTCTTTCACCACATCGCATGGTTTTAAATTATCGGCAACATCATAAAATTTTCTCAGATGTTCCGGAGCTCCATCCATTACGGGAGACATTTTCACTTCCACGTTTTGCTTTGGAACATCTGCAAATTTTGTCATATTATTTGGCTTGGCAAAAATTGCTTCCGCAAGATCCTTTCCTATCTTAGCTTTATCTATGTCAAAAGCAGCTACATATTTTATATCCCTTATTTTATAATCTCCGAGAACCGGGTGCATCAGCCCCGGGATCCATGTTGAGTTATCCTCAACATCAGAATATTTGTATATTCCCTGCACCAGGTGTGATGTACAACATCCTATACCGGCCACTGCTACTCTGATTTCTTTTTCCATCATTACTCCTCAATAATTTTTGTATTTTTGATGTTTTTAAAATATTTTTATAAATATCTCCGGATTATTTTAATCTTCTGAATCTTTTTTTAATGTTGATTTATTGGCTATGGTAATATAAACTTACAATAAATTTGTTATCCATAACTGTTATTGATAACAGTTATGGATAACATCATAAAATAAAAAAAAATGGTTGTCAATATAAAAAATAAGATTATTTTTATATTAAATAAAAAAGCAAAAGTGAATTATCAATTATTTTAAAGAATAAATGAAGAAAACAAATATCTACGAAATTGCAAAACAGGCAGGCGTATCGCATATGACAGTATCAAGGGTTTTTAACAATCCTGATCTTGTAGGCAAAAAAACCAGGGAAAGAATAATGTCAATCGTAAATGAGCTGGGTTATAGACCAAGTCAGGTGGCCAGAAGCATGCGGACCAAGAGAACAAATTATTTAGGACTTGTCCTTCCGGATATTATTAATCCTTTCTTCCCGGAGATTGTAAGAGGAGTCGATGATTATGCAAGAAAAAATAGATATAATGTAATTCTTGTAAATACTGATAATGATTATGAGGTCCAGACTTCTTCAGTCGAAATGTTTATAAACCGTGGTGCCGACGGTATAATACTGGGCGGCATTGCAGGAGGCAAAAAAGACACTGAATTTTTAAATAAGATAATTGACAGGAGTATACCTGTAGTTCTTATTGACAGGTTTATACCGGGTGTTAATGCTTCTCATGTTGTTACAGATAATTTTAAGGCTGCTTATGATGCAACCGAGCACTTGATTAAACTGGGTCATAAAAAGATTGGGGTAATTTCATCTCCTCAAAAAATTAAAATATACCAGGACAGGCTTAAGGGATATAAAAAAGCCCTTGAAGATAACAATATTGAATTTAAACAAAATTATGTTTTCGAAGGGGAAGAAAACATAGAAAGCGGATATAAGGCATCATCAGAATTACTAAAAAAAATATATGGATTCACTGCAATCTTTGCAATGTGCGATTTTATGGCTTTTGGTGTATATAAATACTGCAAGAAAAATAATATTAAAATACCGGATGACTTATCTGTAATAAGCATTGATGATATCAATACTTCAGCGCTTCTTACTCCACCTCTCACCACTATGGCTCAGCAAAAATATGAAATGGGATATAATGCAGCTAAGATTTTAATTGACAGCATCAATAAAGATGAAATGCCCGACAGGCAATTGATCCTGGAATCAAAGCTTGTCGAGAGGGAATCATGCAAAAGAGTTATGTAGAAAAAGCAGCAATCCAGAATTTAAACCATTGATATTATTTACATTCCCCGTGGAACCGTTTCCTTCAATAATTTTCAGGAGCATTTGGAATAACCGCAAATCCTGCAGACATAACATCCGCCCTCCGGCTGCATAATTCCCCCGCAGCCTTCTTCAGGGCATATCATTATGGATTTCGGTCCCCCTGCAATATTCAGGTCAAATTTGTTATATCCTTTAAGATAAAACTCTATTGCCTTGCCCATTGCATCCGGGCAGGAAAGTACATGGGTCTCTTCATCTGCAATGCATGTTATGCACCTGATTCCGGAAATCTGCTTTAGTATCGAATCAATTTCAATTCCTGACCTTATCGTAATGCTGATGAGCCTGCTGACCGCTTCAGAAAGGGCCGCACAGCCTTCTTCCCCTGTGCTTGTGAAAACCTCACAGATTCCGAGATCATCAGAATTTACGGTTACATAAATTTTGCCGCAGCCGCCTATTTTATATTTCCTTGTCAGTCCCTTGGTTATATCAGGTCTTGGTCTGGGTTTAATATTCGGGTAACCCGGCAGAGTAATATCAGGTTCATAGGGATCTTTTTCGCCCTCATGTACCTTTGAAGTTTTTACACCCTCATGTTTATTCTCGTCTTTTCCACCGGTTTTGGTTTCAGACAGCGCTGCGACAGCGGCAAAGGAGCTGTCTTCAATTTTATCTGATTCAGTTTTTTGTGCAGTTTTGCCCTCAACCTGAAGCACCTGGCCATCCCTGCTGCCATCCCTGTAGATGGTGATTCCCTTGCAGCCAAGTCTGTAAGCAAGCATATACACTTCTTCAACTTCAGCTTCCATGGCATTGTTCGGAAAATTAACAGTCTTAGAAACAGCATTATCAACATACTGCTGAAAAACTGCCTGCATCCTTACGTGCCAGACGGGAGATATTTCGTGTGCAGTAATATAAACCCTTTTTACAGCCGGAGGGACCTCTTCAAAATCATCAAGCTTACCCTTCTGTGCAATTTCCTCCATAAGTTTTTCACTGTAAAAATCCATGTCCTTTGCCGCCTGTTCAAAGTATGGATTTACTTCAACCAGCTTCGTGTTATCCATGACATTTTTAACGAATGAAATTGCAAAAACGGGTTCGATTCCGCTTGAGCAGCCGGCAATTATACTTAAAGTTCCGGTGGGCGCTATTGTTGTGGTCGTGGCGTTTCTGACCGGATAACCTTCATGTGTATCGTAAATGCTGCCTTTAAAATTCGGGAAGCTTCCTCTCTCCTCAGCAAGCTTTCCTGAGGCCAGTTTTGATTGTTCCTGGATGAAGCCCATAACCTCTTTTGCAAGCTCCAGAGCCTGTTCACTGTTGTATGGTATGCCAAGCATTATGAGCATATCGGCCCAACCCATTACTCCAAGCCCTATTTTTCTGTTGCTCTTCGCCATTTCTTCTATTTTTTTAAGAGGATATCTGCTCATATCTATTACATCATCAAGAAATCTCACAGCTGTGCCTATGACATTTCCAAGCTTTTCATAATCTACAATCATTTTTCCTGCATCTTCTTTCACCATATGAGCCAAATTAATGGATCCCAGATTGCATGCCTCATATGGAAGCAGGGGCTGCTCTCCGCAGGGATTGGTGCTTTCGATTTTTCCCACATGGGGTGTGGGATTATCCTTATTCAGCCTGTCAAGAAATATTATCCCCGGATCGCCATTCTTCCATGCCTGATGAATTATCTTGTTGAAAATCTCTTTGGCCCTGTACCTGCACACCACCTGCTTGGTCCTCGGGTTTATCACCTCATATTCCTCATCGTTTTCAACAGCCCTCATGAAAAATTCCGTAATCCCTACCGAAAGATTAAAATTGGTAAGTTTTGAGTTATCTTCCTTTGCAGTAATAAACTCAAGGATATCAGGATGATCAACCCTGAGTATCCCCATATTTGCACCCCGCCTGGTGCCGCCCTGTTTTATTGTGTCCGTGGCAGCATTAAATACCGTCATAAAAGAAATTGGTCCGCTTGATACACCCTTTGTTGAAAGCACAACATCGTTTTTTGGCCTGATATCTGAAAAAGAGTACCCGACTCCTCCGCCTGATTTCTGGATCAGCGCAGTTTCCTTGAGAGCCTCAAAAATTTTCTCCATCGAATCACCCACCGGCAGGACAAAACATGCGGCAAGCTGCTGAAGCTCCTTGCCGGCATTCATTAAGGTGGGTGAATTTGGCAGAAAATCAAGATCTGACATTATATCAAAAAACTGCTTTTCAGTTTCCTCTATTTCCCGGCTGCCCTGGCTATAGTTCCTTTCTGCATGTGCAATGTTTTTTGCCACTCTGATGAACATATCCCTGGGAGTTTCAAGAAGATTGCCGTCTTCGTCTCTTTTCAAATATCTTTTTTCCAGCACTTTTACAGCGTTTTCTGATAAATTTATTGGCTTTACCTTGTAATAATTATGAATGGATTCTTCTTTATTTTCGTTCAGAATTTCTTCAGTGCCAAACTGCAGGTTTTTTGAACCGCCATTACCCCCGGTAATCATTTCCGGATTTAAGTTACTCATTTTTTTGTTTCGCGATTCCTCCATGGCAACCTTTCCTTATTTTTTTCAGATAAAATATTCTTATTTGAATTGAATAAAACCAGTTAAACAAATTTAAAAAAATAATGCAGAGCCGGAAATTAAATATTTCAATTATCGGGCCGGTTAAAAATTATTATGTGTAACTATCTGAATTAAATACTTAAAAAATATTAATAAAACATCATATATTGTGTTTAAATATATGATACAACACTAAATATAGTGCTGTCAATAATATTTTTTTAAATTTTAAAAAGCTTCCGTAAAATTATTACTATTTAATCCTTATTCTGGTATAATACGTTGTTTGCTGAAGTAGATTGAAAAATTTTCTTTAATTCATTCATAAAAAGGAAACGGAGAAAAAATTCTGTGAGTTCGGTTATCAAGAAAAGACGCAAAAAAATGCGTAAGAAAAAGCATAAAAAAATGTTAAAAAAGACACGTTGGCAGAGAAGAAATAAATAAATTTAATTAAAATGTCTTCGGGACTGACAATAAGAAATGAATTATTCAGCCTGCTTGACCGCAGGACAATGATTTGTGACGGTGCAATGGGCACAATGCTTCTGAAGTCAGGATATAAAACAGCCGGAGATCTTTTAAACCTTGATAAACGGGCATTTGATGATATCGTAAAAATCCACCTGGATTATATATGCTCCGGTTCTGAAATTATTCAGACAAATTCCTTCGGTGCAAATCCTGTCAAGTTAAAACGCTCAGGGAATGAAGATAAAACAGAAAAAATCAACCGGTCCGCCGTAATTGCTGCAAAAAAAGCTATTTCAATGTTTGGAGATACTGCAGGTTCAGCAGAAAACATTCCCGGGAACAGCAGCAAAAAAATTTATATTGCCGGAGATGTCGGACCCACCGGACAGCTTTTAAAACCTTACGGCCCATTAGATTACAGCGACGCTGTAAACTGCTTTACCCGCCAGATTGATATTCTTCTTGACAGCGGGGCCGACTTTATTTTAATAGAAACGATGATGGATTTAAATGAGGCAAGGGCCGCCGTTGAAGCTGCAAGAAAACTTGACAGAGAAATTCCAGTTGCCTGTACGCTTTCTTTTAATGAAAACGGTGTGACAATAATGGGCGAGAAAGCTGAAAGTTTTGGTAAAACCCTGATTGATTGCGGATGCGATATCATAGGCGCCAACTGCAGCGTGGGCTCAGGCTCCATGGCAGAAATTACACAGAAAATAAGAACTGCAAATCCGGATGCGAGAATCCTTATTCAACCAAATGCAGGGCTCCCGAAAATGGTTAACAGCAGTACGGTATTTGATGAAACACCCGAAATAATGGCGGTAAATTTCAAGAAAATCCTTGAATACCATCCAGATATAATTGGCGGATGCTGCGGAAGTACTCCTGATCACATAAAAAAATTATCTCAGTTGCTGCAGCAGTTCAACTCAAACCACAAGATTTGAGAAAATTAATCTCTCCTGTTCAATAAAGCAGAACAATTCCACTAAATCACACTCACTCAACTTCTACTGATATAAATTAACCTGATCATGTTAGTTCTTTCCTTATAAAAAATTAAAAAGGTACATAAAATATATAACAAATAATTATTATATATTAATTAAAAATTACATTTAATGTAATATATAAATAATTATAAATAAAAATAAAGATATATTTATTTTAAAAATATTAATAATTATCTTGACATTATAGAAAAGTATTAATATAATTACAACATAATATATATAAAAAAGTATATTAAGTTCTTTTAAAACTTAGAATTCAGACAAGTGATAGAGGCGTAGACTTGCATTTCATAATATGGGCACTTGAAATGTAACGAGCCAGTAGTGCAACCGGCTATTGTTTTAAAGATTTATTCTTTAAACAGTTTATGAAATTTGTTTTAAAAAGCCATTCAGTCTCTATGAATGGTTTTTTTTTGCATTTTTTTCATTCGACACCATCTGAAGGTGTTCAATGAACAATTATTAATTTATAGCCGCAGGCCGTTTTAGAAAGCCCGCGGCTTTTTTTACAGGGAGCAGAAAAATATGTCAAGGAAAATATCGTTAAAAACAGGAACCATTATAAGATCAGAAAAGAATATAGTATTAGTTGCAGTTTTAAGTCTATTTCTTGCATTTATATTCTTTACAGGCAGCTCAGGAATTTTTGCACAAAGCAATACTGCTGAAATAGACGTACTTGGAAGCACAGCGGCAGCATTTCAGCAGGATGAAATACAGGATCCTTCTGCCCTTCAAAATGCAGGTGTAAATCTTACAGATTATGAAGCTGCAATTTTATATCTTATAAACACAACAAGGGTAAACAACGGGCTTGCGGCACTGCAGCCAAACCAGTCTCTAACAGATATTGCAAGAACAAGAAGCAATGACATGCTTTCAAGAGATTATTTTTCCCACTATTCTCCTGAGGGTAAAACTTTCTTCAATATACTCAGGGAATGCGGAATTGTCTACAGGGCTGCAGGTGAAAATCTTGCACACTCAAAACCTGCCAGCATCGGAAGCCCTGAAGCATTTTTAAATGCCTGGATGAACAGTCCCGGACATGCCGCCAATATCCTTCAAAGCAAGTTTGGAATAATTGGTGTCGGAATGACTGAAAACAGTGGAAGAAGAATTGTAACAACAGTTTTTAGAAATCCGTAAAAAATCCACGGATAACCGGAAAAATGTTTTAAAGTTATTTAAAGTATTTGGATTAAATAAAATATAAAAATAAGAGAATAATGTTTCACGTAAAACAGACAGAATAAAAGAGGTAGACGATCGCTAATAAGAGTCAGTAGCTGGACGCCTATTTAGCTTATATAGAAAAAATAACCCGGTTAACCAAAGCCGGGTTATTTTTATTGAAACCAAAAACAGAATATTAATCTTTAAACAGCATTTCGGTAATCAGATTCATATTATCTGCAAATTTATATTCTTTAAAATTCCTGTCAATCATTTATGATTTTTCCTAATTTTTTCTGATTATCCTAACCCCGGCCTCTGCAGCTTTCATTTCAGCAAAGTCCGTGATTGTACAGTTGTGGTCGACTCTTATTGTCCGTGCAGTTGTCTTCCCTGTTATCTCAAGCAAATCTTCAGCAGTCAGTATTTTAACTGAAGGTTCAAGAATATATACTGACTCATCTTCTGAAAGTGAGCGGTTTTTATCCTGAGCGGGTATCCCGGTATTTTTTCCCGCATCATTTATTACCATGTTTCTACCCATTTTTTCAAAAATACCCTGAACAAGACCTGCGGAACTTAGAAGGGTCCTGAACAAAAGAAACTTGGAATTATTTTCAACAGCTTCAAGCAGCGAAAATGCCTCATCATGGTTTTTTGCAGCTACAATAACTCCGTGTACAGGCATTATAACAACAAGCGCTTCGTCTTTTTTCTTAAGATCAGCCATGAAATTAAAAATAATATTATTTTCCTCTTCAGATAATGGCTCGACCCCTAAAGGCACAATAGGTATATCCTTAATCTTGTAGTAATCGGCCACTTCAGTAATGCCTGATGGTTTTAATCCGGAAGATATTATCAAAGGGCTGTAAAAGGTGTTTCCATGCAGGGTGCAGTTTATTTCAGGGAAACGCTGCAGTATTCCTATGTGAAGATCAAATTCCCTTGAAAGTTTCTCCTGCCGGCCCTCCAGGATATTTTTATTGATATCAGTAACAACAATATTATCA
>Ga0233425_10002036_pt1 | contig 41849 bp, 28 predicted proteins | sample Watercolumn_Towu_2_FD_181712 | JGI IMG/M metagenome (GOLD analysis project Ga0233425, IMG submission 181712) | Freshwater microbial communities from Lake Towuti, South Sulawesi, Indonesia - Watercolumn_Towuti2014_140_MG | ecosystem: Environmental > Aquatic > Freshwater > Lake | place...
GCTTGGCCCCTTGATGCCTTAAGGCAAGATGCATCAGCTCATTAACAGAGATCATCTTGTGTCCGCAACCCTCACATTAACCCTGAAACCGCCTATTTTGAGACGGTTTCCAAGGTTCGCCCCTACAATTTACCGCCTTTTAATTGCGAATTGGTAGAAAAGGCGCCGCCGTTGGAGGAAGGTCGGCCGGCGGCGCCTCACGACAGCGGATCAGGCGGCCTGTTGCTGCTGCCGCTCCTGGAAAGCGAGCGCGCCGGTGGGGCAATTCCCCACACAGAGGCTGCATTTGAGGCAATCGCCCCGGTTAGGCATGACCCCCAGGCCCTTGATGGCTACGGGCGCCAGTTGCATGGGGCAGGCCTTAGCGCAGAGGTTGCACTCCGTGCATCTTTCCGCAGCCAGGAGCAGGGGCCGCCGGTTTTTCCCCACCCAGTTGGACATGGTGCCGATGGGGCAGAGATAGCACCAGGTCCGCTGCTGGAAAATGAGGCCTAAAAGCACGCCCACCCCGGTGGTGATGGAGAGCAGCAGCACGAAAAAGCCGCCGATGGCCCAGGCGTCCGGCCACAGTCTGACAATCTGCACGGTGAGCACGGTCATCAATAGCCCCATCACCCCGACCCTGAGCGGCGTGCCGCGAAAGACCCGGGGGATGCGGCGCTGGGGGCTGATCCGGGCCAACAGGCTGTCCTCGAATGAGCCTCGGGGACAGAGCCAGTCGCACCAGTTGCGGCCCTTAAACGCGGCCAGGCCGATGCCCAGCAGCATGCACCCGGGGATGAAGTAACCGATGAGGGGATAGAGCCAGCCTGCTCCTAAGAGTACCAGGAAGGCCGTCCCCAGGATCAACTGCTTGAGGCGCCGGGTCCTTTGGGCCCGAGCCGCCTGGATCCGCCTTTCCTTGCGGTCCGCGGCGCATCCCTGGGGTTCGTGCCGGCAATCGCACTCCCCGGCTGGATGAATCGGGTCGGATACGGCCATTATGGATAATCCTCCTATGATGCTATGTTTAGAAATAATGCAACCAACAAAGCCAAAAAAAAATTTGTGTCCCGTCTTTGCCGCCTATTCCCCTTCCGTGTCCATCTTCTCCGTCAACAGCAAGCTCCGGGAGAGCTCCCCCCTAGCGGTCAGGGCTTCCAACAGCACCAGGCGCATGATTTTGCAGGCTTCGGCAATGTGCGGCGTGCCCAGGCGGTAATAAATGGTGGTGCCTTCCCGCCGGGACAACAGGATGCCTTTTTGCCGCATGACTCCCAGATGCTGGGACAGATTGGCCTTGGCCACGCCCAGGGCCTGAACCATGGCGCCCACGGAAAGCTCTCCGTCTTTCAGGAGATTGAGAATCTGCAACCGCTTGGGGTTGGCCAGGGTCTGGCACATATCGGCCTGCATTTCCCAAAGCATGATCTCTTCCTGGGAAATGGCGGCGGGCTTCTCCGGCGCTTTTTTATTATTGTTGCGAATCATTGAAACTAATATACTCCTCTTGGCCTCCCTTGTCAAGAGGTGAACTTGCACCAGGGAATGCCAATTTTGTAATTATCTTACCATTGAACCGGGAATTTTTCAAATAGCGACGGAACATTTTGCCGCGGCCCGGGCGTCGAGTTTTTTGACAGCTTTCATGATAGTGCTTATAATCAACTAATTAACTTTGAAGTTGAGCCTCTTTCCCGGTGCTATCCAGGAAGGGGCGCGGCCCTCGCCGCCTACAGCGCGGGATCGCCGTCACGGAGTGAAATCAAATGGACCTGGCAGCTTGGGGACTGGATAAACTGGATTGGGCCTTCTTCCTGGGCATTGTAAATATCGTCATCATCGACTTGATCCTGGCCGGGGATAACGCGGTGGTCATCGCCATGGCCGTGCGCTCCCTGCCGCGCACCCAAAGACGCTGGGGCATCTTCCTGGGGTCGGGAGCGGCGGTCTTATTACGGGTGGTGCTCACTTTTTTCGTGGCCCAGTTATTGGAAATATCCTTTATCAAACTGGCGGGCGGAGTGCTCATCGCCTGGATCGCGGTCAAGCTCTTCCTGGAGGGCGCGCCCGAACAGCAGGACAAGGAGGCCAAGTCCCTGTGGCAGGCCATGCAGCTCATCGTCATCGCCGACATCACCATGAGCACCGACAACGTCCTGGCCGTGGCCGGGGCCTCCCACGGCAACTTCTTTCTCCTGATCTTCGGCCTGGCCCTGTCCATCCCCTTCGTGGTCTTCACCAGCAACCTGCTGGCCATGCTCATGGACCGCTATCCCATCATTATCTATTTGGGTGCCGCGGTATTGGGCCGGGTGGCCGGGGAAATGATCTTCACCGATCCGTGGGTGGCGCGCATGCTGCAGATGCCGGCCTGGTTCAACTACGCCATGGAAGCGGTTTTCGCCGCCGGTGTCATCGTGGTGGGGAAATTGTGGATCAGATTCGTCTTTCGCAAGGACGAGGAAACGGAACAGTCCCCGAGCGGTTAATTTTTCCCGATTGAATCTAACGAGGTGCGCACATGGCTATTCTGACCATTTCCCGGGAGTTCGGCAGCGGCGGCCACGAGATCGGGCAAAAGGTGGCAGCCCGCCTGGATTACCGGTTCGTTGATAAAGAGCGGCTCTTTCAAGACCTGGAAAATATCGGCCCCCGCTGGGGCCGGGCGGCCCGGGAACTGGATGAGGTTTGCCCCACGGTGTGGGAGCGCTACGACTGGCAGTACCGGGGGTATGTGGCCGAGGTGGAGGCCCTGATCCTGACCTATGCCGCGGGTGACCGGGCGGTCATCATCGGCCGGGGCGGCTCCTTCCTGCTGGAGGGCGTGCCCTTTTGCCTCCGGGCCCGGCTGGTGGCCCCCCTGGAGGTGCGCCTCGAGCGCATCATGGAACGGGAGCGTTTAAGCCGGGTGGCCGCGGAGCGCCTCATCACCCGGGTGGACGGCGAACGGTCCTGCTTTATCAAGGCCATTTACGGCTCGGAATGGAATGAGGACCGCTTCTACGATATGACCCTGAACACCGGCAGTCTCACCTATAACCAGGTGGAGGACATCCTGGTGGAGGGCCTGGGAGAAAAAGACCGCCTGGGGACCCCGGAAGCCAGGGCGGAGCTGGCGCACAGGGCCCTGGCCCACCGGCTCAAGGCCCGGGTGGCCACCGAACCCCGGCTACTTGTTCCCACCCTGGAGGTAAGCCTGCAAGAGGGGACCATCGTGGTCACCGGCATCATTCATAACCCCAAGGAAGTACATCTCTTACAGGAGATCGCCAAAGAGGTTTGCGGCGAGCAGCCGGTGCGCCTGGATCTGCACCACCGGGTCTAGTGCCGTTTTTCGTTGATGGCTTTTTATACATAGCGACATAAATAATTGCGCATTATTCTTCTCTGCGCTCTCTGCGTCTCTGCGAGAACAAAGGTTTCTCGCAGAGGCGCAGAGGCCGCAGAGAATGCTAAGCGCGGTTAATGAAGTCGCCCAGTATAGTTTTACGCCAAAAATTCCGGTAATCGATCCACTCATTCTCTGGCCATGGGGCCAAACGCAGACACCAAATAGAGATAAAAATTCTCATCGGCCACCAGGCTGTGGGTGAACTGCGCCAATAGAATCAATGGAAATTCCCCCGGGGGCAGCTCCCGGTTCAACAGGAGCAGGGCATCCCGTTGCTGTTCGCGGGCCAACTCCTTGGTCCGGGCCACCAATTCCCCGGCTTCCAACTCCGTATTTCTTTCCCGGTTAAACACGAGAAATGACCCCATCCTGCCGCTGGCGGGGTAATAAATGGGGCAATCCAGACAGCCGGCCAGGGACAGGGCGGCGTCATCCGTATGTCCCACCATTAACAACCGGTCCAACCGGTTTTGCTTAATAAACCGGGTAGCATCCAGGCTGGCGGAGAAAGGATAGAATAAATCCAAGGACGCGGCAGTTATCCCGGCCGCCAGGTGAACGATCAACAGGATGGTCACCACCCGATTGCGGTGCGCCCGGCAGAAATTCGCCAGGGATGGGATGGAGAGGAAACGATTCTTTTCCTCCGGAAAAACCGACGCCAGCCACAAGCCACCGATGAGTAACAGGTAGAGGTGCCCGTGGTGCCGGATGGAGCCGGGATATTTGATGTAGGTGAAGGCCAGAATTCCCAGGGTGCCCACCCCGTAAAGGAATAAAGGGAGCGTCTGCCGCCTGAAGAGCAAAAGACCGAAACACAGGAGGATCACAGACAGCAGGGCCTGCCAGCGGGGGTCGGGAATCAGGTTGGTGTTCCAAAAATGGTAATCTAAAGCAGGCAAGGGCACATAGCTTTTCCAGATTGCGGCCAGGGTACGGGCCAGGTGGGGCGCATCCAGGTCGAACTTCCAACCTGCGGCAAAACCGGAGTCCGGTGGAGGAACCAGTTGCAGCAAAGAGAGGCCGACGCCCGCCAGAACTAAAGCAAATGCGGCCCCGGCCCCCTAGGTCCGGGCAGTCCCCTCCCGGAACGCGGCCCAAAAGAGTACCATCCCCAAAACCAGGGCCAGCATCAGACCATAGACGCTGGTCTGGCACAAGAAGAAGAGAATCACTCCCAGAAGCGGATAATTCCGGGGCTGCGTCCGGCAAAAAACCGCCAGGAAAGCAAAAAGCCCCAGGACCCCCAGGCCGTAGTTGCGGCTGATCACTAATACTAAGTTGCCGTCAAACAAGTAAGATGTGTCTCTACAACCTGTAGGGGCTGGGTCTCCCCGCCCCTACAGTACAGGTGATCTATATTACCTGTTTGATGGCAACTTGGTATAAATATTCATAAAACGGGAAATACCCGAGGATGAACAAAATTTTTTGAGGTCGCGAGAAGGGGGAATATTTAAGAAAGAGGTAAACCGCGGTGGTGGCCACCAACAGGTGCAGCAGTTGCATCCCCAGCGGGTTGAAGGTAACGCGGCTCACCAGATAGAGGCCCAGGTGCCAGAGGCCCGGATGGCCTTCATATCTGAGATTCCGGAACAACTCCGGCAGGGAAGCGCTTTCTTTGGCTAGGAGCCAGGCCTGCCATTCGTCCTGCCACATCTCGTGGCGCAGCAGCAGGATCAGCCCCAGGCAGAAAAACCCCAGGACCGCGGGCCATAAGAAACCGCCGATTTTCCTAGAATGGTGGGGGCGGAAAGCCCCGTCGCCAGGCAATGGCTTCATTCTCCTTCAAAAAGCTCCAGGTTCCGGTCCGGAAAGAAGCCTCACGCAAAGACGCAAAGGCGCAAAGCAAGGCGCAAGAACATACTAAAAAACCGCGAATCGGTGGGGCGGCCGTTTCTGGCCGCCCTAGAGGTTGGCGGGCGGGGACGCCCGCCCCACTGCACGGAGGCCCGTCCTACCAGCTTTTTTATGATTTATGGGTGGACCAAGGGGCCATGAAGAACTGGTTCCGAGTTAAGACCTTTGCAAGAAGTATGTTTTGTCATCCTGAAGAAAAGGACTTCTTTTTTTCACCCGGGATTTCCAGTCTGCGTGAAATCATCGGCAGGGTTTGAAAAACTTGGTGCCAAAAATGAGATTCTTTGGTAGCTTGGAATGACAATTTTGAATGGGCATTTTCTAAGATTCGAACAAATTTGTCATTTTACTGGCCCCTGGCCCCTGACCACTTCTCAATGCTCAGCACTCACTCCCAAATCAACTCCCTCCAGCCTCCAGCGCCGGCTGGTAGAATTTCCGGGAGTACTCCTTCACCATGCGCCGGGCGCTGAATTGCGCGCCCAGGCTCTTCATGGCCTCCTTCATCATCCGCACCCAACCCTCGGGGACCCCCTGGTCGTTCACCTGGTAATAGAGGGGGACGACCTCTTTCTCTAAAATCTCATAGATGGCCGCGGCGTCCCGGGCGTCCCGGTCCTCCCCTGCGGCGCCGGTAAAGGCCCAGCCGTTTTTGCCGTTAAACCCTTCCGGCCACCAGCCGTCCAGGATGCTCAGGTGCAGCACCCCGTTGATCGCGGCCTTCATGCCGCTGGTGCCGCAGGCCTCCAGCGGCGGCAGGGGGTTGTTGAGCCAGACGTCCACCCCGTGGACCAGGTATTGGGCCACCTGCTCCCCATAGTCCTCCACGAACGCGATCCTGCCCCCGAAGTCCGGGTCCCGGGCAAAATTAAAGATGCGCTGCAGGATTCTCTTTCCCGGATCATCCGCGGGATGGGCCTTGCCGGCAAAGATGATCTGCACGGGTCGCCAGGCTTCGTTCAGGAGCCTTTTCAGGCGCTCCAGGTCCTGGAAGATCAGGTCCGCGCGCTTGTAGGTGGCAAAACGCCGGGCAAAGCCCAGGGTCAGGGCCGAAGGGTCCAGCAACGCGCCCCCCACCACCACGTTGCCCAAACCGATGCGCTCATAGACCCAGCGTTGCCGGGTCCGTTCCCGGATGAAATTGACCAGCTTGGCCTTTTTCCGGTAGTGCAGGCTCCAGAATTCCCCATCCGGAATATCGTCCACCAACTGCCAGATCTCCGGTTTGTCGTGCTCCTCCACCCACTGGGGCCCCCCGCAATCTATGCAGCGGAGTTCGAGTTTGGGGTCGATCCAGGTGGGCACGTGCACCCCGTTGGTAATATGATCAATGGGCACCTGCTCCACCGGCAGCTCCGGCCAGAGGGCCTGCCACATGGACCGGGACACCTCCCCGTGGATGCGGCTGACCCCGTTGTGATGGGAGGACAGGCGCAGGGCAAAGGCCGTCATATTGAACCCGGCCCCGGGAGGGTCCGCGGGCGAGACCCCCAGGCGCAAGAATTCATCCCGATCCAGCATGGGGTAGCACTGGCAGATGTATTTATCCACCAGATCAAAGGGGAAGACGTCGTGCCCCGCGGGTACCGGGGTATGGGTGGTGAATATCGAAGTGGCCCACACCTGCCGCACCGCCTCTTCATGGCTCGTCCCCGCCTCCACCCGCTCCCTGACCCTTTCCAGCAGGGCCAGGGCCGGATGGCCTTCGTTCAGGTGGAGCACCGAATACTTGATGCCCATGGCAGCCAGCATCCGGCTGCCGCCGATACCTAAGACGATTTCCTGAAGCAGGCGCTGCTCCCGATCGCTGATATAGAGATGGTTGGAGATCTTACGATGCGCCGGCTCGTTGATCTCCAGATCGGTGTCCATCAGGTACAGGGGAATGCGGCCCACCATCACCTGCCAGACCGCCACGTGGATGGGCGGGTCGGTGAAAGGGACCTGGACGGTGAGTTGGCCCCCCTTACCATCCAGAATGCGGCTGATGGGGGCCGCGTCCCGGTCCAGGATCTCGTCCACCCCTTCCTGCCAGCCGTCGGCATTGATCTGTTGGCGCACGTAGCCGCCGGGATACATAAACCCCACGGCCACCATGGGGATCCCTAAGTCGCTGCATTCCTTGAGATGGTCCCCGGCCAGAAACCCCAGGCCCCCGGCGTAAAAGGGGAGCGAATGGTGCAGGCCGTACTCCAGGGAAAAATAGGCGATGGGCAGGCACTCCCCGGGAATGATATTTTCCGTAAACCAGCAGACCTGGGTCTGGGTCTGGGTCTTAAACTCCGCCAGCACCGCGTCATACCGGCGCAGGTACTCCGGGTCCCCGGCCGCGGTCTCCAGGGACTGCGGCGGCAGCACCCGCAGCAGCTTTACCGGGTTATGGCGGGTGGCCTTCCAGGCGCCCCGGTCCAACAGCTTGAACAACATCCGGGCTCCCGGGTGCCAGCTCCACCAGAGATTGTAGGCCAGATCTCCTAAACCCGCGATTCTTGGGGGCAGGAGGGGAAAACGGTCTTGAAGGTCGTCCATGGGGATTCCTTAGTTCAAAGTTCAAGGTTCAAAGTTCAAAGTTGGGAAATCCGACCCTCTTCTTTTCCTGGGGTACTCTACTAACTTTCTCCAAAATAATAACTAACTAGAGGAACGCAAGGGGAGCAGGTCCATCTCCAGGAAACCGCACGATTGGCTCAAAGATCCCACAACCTATCCAAACCCGCAGATTGACATCCTCATCCCGGTGTTTAAGTTATGGTTAATTTTGCGGAGGCTGGTAAGGAATGGGTAACCCGGCCTTCCAGCCTGCATAGAGACCAACTGCACTCGGTGCAACGAGCAGATAACTTTGAACCTTGAACTTTGAACTTTGAACTCATCAGGAGAGAACATGAAAATTCTAGTAGTCTACTACTCCCTGTACGGCCACATCCTGCAAATGGCCCAAGCAGCAACCGAAGGAATCAAAGAGGCGGCGGGGGTGGAGCCGGTGCTGCGCCGGGTCCGGGAGTTTGAGGATATTGAAAAAGATATCCCCAATCACGAGCACGCCCTGGCGGTCTGGAACCGGCAGCAAGATATTCCCGTCTGCACCCTGGACGACCTGAAAGCCGCGGACGGCTATCTCTTCGGCACCCCCACCCGCTACGGCAACATGACCGCGCAGATGAAGCGCCTGTTCGACTCCACTGCCCAATTGTGGCTGGCAGGGGCCTTCGAGGGCAAGCCCGCGGGGATTTTCACTTCCACGGCCACCGCCCACGGCGGCCAGGAGACCACGCCTTTGACCATGATGCCGCCCTTGCTGCACTTGGGCATGATCGTCGTCGGGGTCCCTTATTCCGTTCCGGGCATGCTGCACACCGAGGGCCGGGGCGGCACCCCTTACGGGGCCTCCACCGTGGCGGGCTCCCGCAACGAACTGCAGCCCGCGCCGGAAGACCTGGCCATCACCCGGGCCTTGGGGCGGAGGGTGGCGGAGGTAACGAAGAAGCTGCGGGGATGAGGAGAGTGAGCAGTGAGCGGTGAGCAGTGAGCAGTGAGCAGGGGCCAGTAGCCAGTGGTCAGTGGTCAGAAAAGGGGAAATTATTCTAGCAACTCATTTTGACTGCTTATTGCTTATTGCTTAAAATCACAGTAAAAAGGCATTAAACCGTAGGGGCGAACCTTGTGTTCGCCCTGGATGCTGGGCGAACACAAGGTTCGCCCCTACTTTAGGAGACGGAGATGACTAAGATCGAGCAACTCAAGGCCGAAGCCAGGGAAGCGGCGACTTTAAGGGGGCATACGCTGGGAAGATTCAAAGAGTCGGTCATTACCCCGGAGACCAGGGGTAAGGGCGCCGAACGGCCGGGGTGGGTGGCGGTCTGCGAGGTCTGCGCCGCCCTGGTGGTGGTGGACCCGGCCCCTCCGCCCGGCGAGCCCGAAATCCTAGGCGAGGGCGTCAACCGGGACTGCTCGGGCATCGAGCAGGAGTGGCACGAGACGGCCTGAAGCCGGACAGGAAAGATTGTTTCTCGCAAAGACGCCAAGGCGCAAAGAAAGACGCAAATATATCGAAATGGAAAATGTGTCTTGCACGCCGAAGTTGTTCGAAAATCCAAGATGGTGATGCGGGGTTGGCGCTGTCTGCCGATTCTTTAATTTCTAGGGCCGATTCTCCTGTGCCTCTCCCGCCGAGTCCTGCAAATTTCCGAAATCGGGCTAACGGCCCCAACTGATATCTCTTTAAATATTCAAATCTTTCACAATAAAAAAGATCGCCCGCCCCCATTTAATCCTTTGGGGGACCGCGTCCCGGTCCTGTAAAATGGGGAGGCGGACGCGGCAGGTGAATCTCGATGGAGGTAGAATCTTATGCAGTCGGGAAGACAGACATGTGGCTGGAGGAGCGGGAGAGTGCAGCCGGGTTTTCACCGCCACGGGAGCAGCCTGGTCTTCCGGGTCCTTTTGGTCCTGCTGTTCCTGGCCGGAGTCCGGGTCGGCGAATGCGCCGGCAAGCCGGAGGCCGCGGCCAAGGCCGCGTTTGATCCCGCCAAACACTTCACCATCCAGAAGATCGAACCCAACCCCGCGCTGGAACAAATCCGCATCTTTTTCAGCCAGCCCCTCCCCCTGGGATTTGTGCGCCAGCATCTGCGCCTGCTGCCCCGGAGCAAGGTGGATTGGGGCCGCGCCGACATCACCGACGACGGGATTCTCACTCTCAAGGGCACGTTCGTCTATGGCGCCACCTATGGCCTCACTTTGCCCGAAGACCTGAAGGTCCAGAACCGGACCTACCTCCCCACGCTCACCAGGTTCCACATGCCCGACCGCCCGCCGAAAGTGGAGTACGTCGAGGCCAAAAGCGTCATCGAACTGGAGAGCCGCCAGCTCCTCCACGTGCGCACCCAAAACGTCCCCAATTTACTGGTGCAGGAATGGAAGGTGCCCCCCGTCCTCCTGCCCCTGGCCCTGGCCGCGGAGCAGGACCCCGATGCCTGGAATGAGCAGATGGAGGCCTTGAAACAGGCTGCGGCCCAGGCTGAGGCGCTGGTGCAGGGCCAAAAGGGATTGGCCCCCTTCTGGGGCAAGCTCCAGGAGGAGAAACAGCTCTTTGCCGCGCCCGCGGAGAAGAATAAAGTCCAGCCCGTATCGCTCCCCCTCACCTTCCGCCAGGACCCCCAGCAGGGCGCGCTGGCCCTCATCCGGGTGGTATCTCCCCAGGACCGGCAGATCGGCAGCCCTCCCCGGCTCTTTAAGATCACCGACCTGGGCCTGACTTATAAACTGGGGAACGGCAGCCTGCTCCTCTGGGTCACGTCGCTGAAGACCGGCCTGCCGGCAGCCGGGGCCCAGGTGGCCGCGGTCAGCCAGGATTTGGAGGTCTTCCCCCTGGGCCTGACCGATAAAGACGGCATCCTCATCTGGCGGGACCAGGAGATGGAGGGGTTGTCCCTCAAGCAATTGGGGCAGTTCGGCCCGGTCAAAAGGCGGGTGGCCCGGGAAAACCTGAAATTTCTCCTGGTCGCGGGGAAAAACGACGTCTCCAGCATCGAACTTAAGCCCCTGGGCGATTTGAAGCCCGCGGGCGTCTGGCAGGCCGCGGGCGAAGAGAAACCCCGGGCCCTGACCGGCCAGGTCTTCACCGAGCGGGGGGTCTACCGCCCCGGAGAGAAGGTCTTCTACAAGGGCTCGATCCGGGAGTATGCCGGGGGCAAGATCACGCCCCCTGCAGGCACCCCCGTGACCTTTGAAGTGAAAAACCCCAAACAGGAAGAGGTCTTTACCGCGGACTCCAAGCTGTCGGATTTCGGCACCGCCGCGGGGGAAATCCAGGTGGAACCCCATTGGCCCCTGGGCACTTATACCCTGACCCTCCGGTTCGGCGGCAAGGCCGCCAAGAAGGAAGGGAAGGAGGGGGAACCGGGCGAAACCGAGCCGGAGCCCGGAGAAGATGACGACCTCCAGCCGGCCCGGGAAAAGAAAAACGCCACGGAATGCACCTTCCAGGTCCAGGAATTCAAGCCTCCCCGGCACTTCGCGGAGGTCTCTTTTCAGCGGTTCACCAAAACCGTCAAGGATAAAGACCAGAAGGACGTTCCCCGGGAGTTTGTGCGCATCACCTTGAGCGGCTCCTACTATGCGGGCGGGCCGGTGAAGAACGGCCAGATCCGCTGGAAGATTCACCATACCAAGACCAGCTTCCAGGTACCCGGCCAGGAGGAATTCTCCTTCGGCAGCGCCGGGGAGGAGAAAGGCGAACTGCTGGAGGGCGGCCAGGCCGTTCTGGACCAAAAAGGGCAGACCACCCTGGAATTTCCCTTAAGCCGCCAGGTGCTCACCGGCCTAAACGGCCTCCTGGTGGTGGCCACGGTGGTGGACTTCGACGGCCGTCCCGCCACCGCCACCAAGTCCTTCCAGGTGGAGCCCGACTACCTGGTGGGCATCGGGCCCCATGCGGAGCGGGTCAAGGCCCACCAGGCCCAGGTCTTAAGGCTGCGGCTGGCCCGGCCCAACGGCAAGCTCGTCAAGCAGGCCGCCATCGAAGTGGAGATCATGGAGAAGCGCTGGGGGTACGTGCCCAAGCGCAACGAACAGGGGGACGTCTTCTGGGACGACCAGGAGTTGTGGCGCCGCAGCGGCTTCGGGGAACTGAACCTGGAAAACGGCGAGGCTAATTACCGCTTCGACTTCTCCCAGGGCGGCCGCTACCTCCTGCTCTTTTCCTTTCAGGACGAACAGGGGCGGCGTTTCACTTCCTCCACCTTCTACGAGGTCTCAGGCGACATCTACTGGGACGCCGAATCCCGGAAGGAAAGGCCTTTCCAAACCCTGGCCCTGGCTGCGGACCAGAAGGCCTACAAGCCCGGACAGACCGCGCGGCTCACCGTCAGCCCGCCCCGGAGCGTGGCCCGGTACCTGGTGACCCTGGAGCAAAACGGCGTCTTGCAGCACCAGGTGCTCACCCCCCAGGCGGGTTTCCAGGTATTGGAACTGCCCATGCTGGCGAATTACGCGCCCAACGTCTTTGTCTCGGTCCTGGGCCTTACTCCCCGGGGGGAATTCCCGGTCCTGCCCGGCCGCTATGACACCGAGGCCCCGGGATTTCTCTGGGGAAACATCAATCTCCCTGTACGCCTGGAGGTTGACCCCCTGGTGGTGAAAATCAGCCCCGGCAGGCAAAAACTCCAGGCGGAGCCGGGAGCCAAGGTGGACCTGGAGCTCCAGGCCCAGACCCAAGACAGCAAAGGAGTGGTCGCGGAACTGGCGGTGGCGGTGGTGGATGAAGCGGTCCTGGCCCTCACCGGCTTCAAAACCCCGGTCCTGGACCAACTGTTGCGCTTCGATCAGCCGCTGGCGGTGTACACCGGGGAACTCAGGGCCATGCTGGTGCACCAGACCCCCTTCTACCTGGCCCGGAGCGAGACCTTGACCGGCGGCGACGGCATGAGCGAGTCGGCCCTGTCCCAACTCCGCAAGCGCTTCGAGCCGGTGGCCTTTTTCAACCCGGCAGTCCGCACCGGCGCCGACGGCAAGGCCAGGGTCTCCTTCACCCTGCCGGACAACATGACCACTTACCGGGTGTACGTGGTGGCCCAGGATAAGTCCAGCCGCTTCGCCAGCCCGGAGCGGCCCCTGGTGGCCACCAAGGATTTTTATATCGAGCCCGGCCTGCCCGGCTTCTTCACCAAAGGGGACCGCTTCCGTTTCCAGGTGGCGGCCTTCAATAACAGCGCGGCCGCCGGCCAGGTGAAATTGAGCGCCGCCGCCACCGGCGGCCTCTCGCTCGCGGCCGTGGAGCCCCCGGTCAACCTGCCGGCCAAGGACAGCATCAAACTTAACGCGGCCGGGGAAGCTGGCCTCCCCGGCCCGGCCACCGCCAGGTTCACCGGGGAGTTCCAGCAAAGAACCGATGCGGTGGAGTTGCCGGTGCGCATCAACTCCGGCTTCATGCGGGAGACCGCAGTGAGTGCGGGGTCTTTCGCCGGCAAGAGCGTGGTCAAGCTCCCTCTGCCCGGGTTTTTGACCGGAGCCGGCCAAGCAAAAGTGAACCCCCAGGAGATCAAGGCCCGGCTCACCGTGGCCGCGTCGCCCTATGTCAGGATGTCCCGGGCCATCGAGTATCTTCTCACCTATCCTTACGGCTGCGTGGAGCAGACCAGCTCCGGGGTCCTGGGCCTGGCGGGTCTCCGGGGACCGGTCCAGAACGGCCAAATCTCCGGGGTGTCCCTGAAGGAAGTGGATAAGTATCTGCAAAAAGGGGTGGTACGTCTCCTGAACATGCAAAACGCCACCGGCGGCTTCCCTTATTGGCCGGGCCAGTCCGAGCCGAGTCCTTGGGGCTCGGTTTACGCCACTTCTGCGCTCCTGCAAGCCCGGGCCCAGGGTCTGGAGGTCTCGGAGAAGCCCCTGAACGAGGCCGCCCAATATCTGCGGGAGGTCATCAGGAAGGAGCGCCTCTCGCCGTCTTTCGAGGCCTTCGCCGCCTACCTGCTGGCGCTGCACAAAAGCCTGGACAAAAGCGTCTTCAACAAGCTTATGAGCGACTACCAGCGTTTTCCCCGGGAGGCCAAACTCCTGGCCATCCTGGCCGCACAGCAGTCGGGTTTTAAATCCGCCAAAGACCTGGCGTCCATGCTCAAGCCCCTGCTGGAGGGAAAACCCGAGGCGGACGGAGCCCAGGACGAGTTCATGGCCCTCTACCGGGCCCCGGCCCTGGCGCTCTTGGCCGCCCAGGCCGTCATGCCCCAGGACCCCTTGACCGGCAAGGCGGCTGCGGCCCTCCTGGGGGGCCTGGACCAGCAGGGCATCTGGACCTCCACCAGCGATACGGGCTGGGCCTTGCTGGCCCTGGGCCGGCACTTCCAGGGCGCCAAATTCAGCGGCGGCCCCGGCCGGGTGGTGGTGAGCCAGACCCAGGGGCCGGTCCAGGAAATCGCCCTGGACCCCAAACGCTCTCAGACCCTCACCCTGGACTCCGAAGCCCTGCTGGAGCATCCCTTCGTGACCCTGGAGGGGGAGGCGGGGCGCAACTGGCTGTACCAACTGGAGCTCACCTACCCCAGGGTCGACCTGGCGGATAAGGGCGCGGCCCAGGGCTTCAAGGTCTCCCGAACCATCGCCAACACCGACGGCAGCGGTGAGATCCGCGTGGGCGATCTGGTGAAAGTGACGGTGCAGTTGGAGCCGATGGCCCGCACCACCCGCTACGTGGTGATTGACGATCCCCTGCCCGCGGGCCTGGCTGCGGTGAATCCGGTCTTTCAAACGGAGGAGCCCGCGGGGGAAGAAGAGGACCGGTTCGAATATTTCTCGCCGGAAGGGTTGATGCGCTTCCGGCCCAACCACGTGGAGATGCGGGAAGAGCGGGTCCTGGCCTTCCGGGATTGGGTCTACTCCGGCCCCCAGGTCTTCGAGTACTATGCCCGGGCGGTGTGCGAGGGGACCTTCGCGGCCCCGGCCACCAAGGTGTCGGCCATGTACGCGCCCCTGGTTTACGGCTGCACGCCCAAGGGGGAGATCGTTATTAAAGGGCGGCAATGAAGGAGTTCCAGGTTCCAGTAGGGGCGAACCTTGTGTTCGCCCCAGCGTCCAGGGCGAACACAAGGTCCGCCCCTACGGAAAATATACGTTTGATCTAAAATTGATTTAAGGTGCCAATTTTTCGTAATTTTCGGTGAGCCGAAGTTCATGAGTGGAGGCACAAGCCTTCCAGCCTGTGCGGACAACGAGGCGGGCGGGGATGCCCGCCCGGTTCTCATGATTTAGAGAATGTAATGCCATGATTAAGCGGTTAAAATCCGGTCGTTTCCTGGGAATCGGCTTGCTGGCGGCGCTCTTGTTGGGAGGAGGCCTTTATCTGGAGCGCCTCACCCGCCTCGACTCCGCCGCCCTGGACCCCCGGCCCGGGCCTCTGGTCCTGGACCGCCAGGACCGCGTCCTCTATCTGGGGCCGGCGTCCGATGGCAGCCGGATGGTGCAGCTCCCCCCGGGCCCTTTGCCGCCCTTGGTGGCCGCGGCCTTCGTGGCTGCTGAGGACCAGCGGTTTTGGGAGCACCCCGGAGTCGACCTGCTGGCGGTTATCCGGGCTGCCTGGAGTAATCTTTGGGCGGGGCGGATCGTCTCGGGCGCGTCCACCATCACCCAGCAACTGGCCCGGCTCACTCACCCGGGGCCCCGGACCTGGTCCCGGAAGGTGGTGGAGATGGGCCGGAGCCTGCGCCTGGAGGCCGCGTTAAGCAAAGAAGAGATACTGCGCCGCTACCTGGACCGGGTGCCCCAGGGGAACAACCTGGCGGGGGTGGAGACCGCGGCCCTGGCCTACTTCGGCAAGCCGGCGGCCCGACTCACCCCGGCGGAAGCAGCAACCCTGGCCTCCCTGGCCAAGGCCCCGGGCAGGCTCAATCCTTTGCGCCCCAACCAGTCCCGGCTGCTCGCCCGCCGGGATTGGGTCCTGAGCCGCATGGTTGCTCTCGGCTTCCTGAAGGAGCAGGAAATGCTGGCGGCCCGGAGTGAGCCCCTGCTCCTGGCCGCCGCGGCGGGAAAGCGCGGGCGCTTTCCCTTCCGGGCCCAACACTTCGTGAACCTGGTGCTGGCCGACAAAAGCCAAAACAAAGGCGTGGTGCGCACCACCCTGGACCTCAACCGGCAGCGGCAATTGGAGCAGGTACTTCTCTCCCATGCCGGGCGGCTCCGGACCGGCGCTGCGGCCCAAGCCGCGGCGGTGCTCCTGGACAACCGGGGGCCGGAGGTCCTGGCTCTGGCGGGGTCTCTACAGTACGGCCCCCGGGATCGGGGTTATAACAACGGGGCCGCGGCCTGGCGTTCCCCCGGGTCGGCCCTGAAACCCTTCCTCTACGCCCTGGCCCTGGATCGGGGCTTCACCCCCGCGTCGATCCTGGAGGACGTGGAGCGGCGCTACCGCCTGCCCGGAGGCGAGTTCCACCCCGCCAACTTCGACCGGGTGGCCCACGGGCCGGTCTCCTTCCGGGAGGCCCTGGGCAACTCCCTGAACCTCTCGGCGGTGCGCCTCCTCCACCTGGTGGGGCAGGAGCCGTATTATGAAACCTTGCAGCGCCTGGGGCTCATCAACCGCAAGGAACTGGGGCCGGATCATTACGGCCTGGGGCTGGTGGTGGGGAACCCCGAGGTGAGTCTGCTGCAATTGGCCGCAGCTTACGCCTGCCTGGCCAACCAGGGGGTGTACCGCCCCTTGCGGCTGCGGCCGGACCAGGCCTTGGGCGAGGAGATCACGGTTTTCTCCGAGCAGGCCGCGTTCATTGTCAACGATATCCTTGCCGATTCCCTGGCCCGCTCCCGGGCCTTCGGCGGCTCCCAGGCCATGAACCCGCCCTTTCGCCTGGCCCTGAAGACCGGGACCAGCACCCGCTACCGGGACTGCTGGGCGGTGGCCTATTCTCCCCGATACACCATAGCCGTGTGGACGGGAAATTTCGACGGCCGCCCCACCGCGAATCAGAGCGGGGCCGCAACTGCCGCTCCCATCGTCAGCGACCTGGCCGCGGCCCTCTTTGCGTCTGCGCTGCCTGAGGCCTTTCCGGTTCCTTCAGGGGTGAGCCGGGTTAAGGTCTGCTCCTTTTCCGGCCAGATCCCCGGCCCGGACTGCGCCCATACGGTGGAGGAATTTTGTGTCGCCGGCGCCGAGCCGGGCAGGGAATGCGCCTACCACCAGGGACACCCTTCCTGGCACCGGCTGGACACCGCCTATGCCGGTTGGCTCCACCAGCGCCATGAGAAAGGCGCGGCCGGCAGATACCGCCTGGCGGGTTTTAATCCGAACCTGGACCGGGTCTTTGGCAGGGAAGCGGCCCCGGCGCCCGGACCCGAGAAAACCCCCGGTCCCATGGCCCCGTTTCTTGCTTCTCCGGGAGAAGGAACGCCGCGGGAGGAAATCAGCCGCATCAGCATCCTTTACCCCCTCTCCGGCGACCATTTTCTCTTGACCCCCCAGGCGGAAGAGGTGGAAGTGACCTTGAAAGCCATGTGCCGGGCCCGGACGGAGGAAGTGGTGTGGTTCGTGGACGGCCGGGAGGTGGGAGCCGTGGGTCCGCCTTATCAACTGACCGTGCCTCTCTCCCGGGGCCGCCACCGGCTCACCGCCATGGGCCGGGACGGACTGGGGGATACGGTGGAAGTGTCGGTGCAGTGAGACCGTTTTCCGTTTTTCGTTAAAAGAAATTAATTATCAATGAGTTACATCGAAGGCTGGTTTCATTTGGAAGAGAATTTGTCATAAAACAGGCAAAGACCGGTGGGGCGGGCCTCCGTGCCCGCCCCGATTCCCCCCCTCACCCTGCCCCTGGGTCCGGTAATACCCCTGGTCCTCGGCAATGAACAACAGGCCCACCATCTCGGTGATATTGGTGCCGATGGTGATTTTTTCCGGAGGCCCGCCCTGGGGAGAGCACCCGGGGTGCGCCAGGTATCCGGTAATGATCATCAGAACCAGGGCGGTCCCAGGATGGCCAGGAAAGTACGTTGGTCTCTCATTTATAGGCGCCCTTCTCCGGAATTATCAGCCGCGTTGCCCGGAGTCGACTATCCGGAGCGACCCGACTGAGAGATAATCTCCTGTTTCTGAAGTAGGAAAGTACGAGACTTATAATAATTGAGGAAATAAATTTCCAGAATTAATTAACCGGGAAAGGTCCCTTTTTGTGGAAATATATGCTATCCATTTCTTGCATCAGGATTGCGATTTTAATTAGGATCTGTTAAGGGCCGGTGTTGATGAAGCGCCCGGAAAAATTCGAAGACTTGATCCCCATGGATGACCCTCAAGCGGTCTTTGCTGAAGTGTCACACATTTTCTCGCTATTGCACCCGGATTTTGACTGCCTGGCCTTGGACCGGGTCTTTCAGGATATAGTACGGCTCTTCCGGGGGGAATATCCGGGATATCGCCGCTGCAATACCTGGTATCATGATTTAAAACACACCACCGACTGCCTGCTGGCCATGGCCCGCCTCCTGCACGGGGTGGCTCTCCACGGCCTGTCCATGGCGGAGCGTGACGTCTCCCTGGGTCTGATCGCGGCGCTGCTCCATGATACCGGTTATCTTCAAACCGATGATGATCTGGAAGGGACCGGGGCCAAATATACCCTTGTCCACGTGTCGCGCAGCGTCGCGTTCATGGAAAAATATCTCCCCGGGGCTAACTTTTCTCTCCGGGATTTGGATTACTGCCGTTGCTGTGTTAATTGCACCGGTCTGGAAACGCATCTCGGGGAGTTGCAGTTTGAATCCGGGCACCACCAGATAGTGGGCTGGATGCTGGGAACCGCCGATCTCCTGGGACAGATGGCCGATCGCACCTATCTGGAGAGACTGCCCTTTCTTTATTGGGAGTTTCAGGAGGCCAACGTTTCGGGATTTGAGTCCGAGTTGGACCTGCTGAAAAAAACCCCGGCTTTTTGGGAGTTCACCCGGCAGCGCCTGGTGAAGGAACTGGGAAACGTGGCCCGGTATCTTAAGGAGCATTTCCGGGTGCGTTGGGGCGTGGACCGGGATTTATACCGGGAGGCCATCGAAAGGAATATCAATTACCTGGAACTCATCCTGGCACACCACGAGGCCGATTACCGCCGGTATCTGCGCCGGGAGAGCTATATGGAAATCTTGGAAAAGAGGGAAAGAACCACCTGATTGTACAATCCGCGTCCATCGGCGTGCATCGGCGGTTAATTTTTTAGCCGCCGATGCACGCCGATGGACGCCGATAAGGACAAGCTTTTTAACGCAAAACGAAAAACCAAAAAAGAAAAACGACAAAAAAGGCGGGGTCTGGCCCCCGCCTTTTTTTATTGCTGTGTGTGAGGTGAAAGCCCGAATCCCGGCCTTTCCTCCCGATCCTATTTCTTACTGCCGGTGGTGGTTGGCGAACCCGACCCGTCCCACAAGCCTTCCTGATAGGGATCGAAGATATGGGCGTGGCCCTTGCCGCCCCGGCGGAAATCCACATGAACCCAGTAATTATAAGCGGCGCCGACAACTTGTCCTTTTCGCACCAAAGCAAAACCGTTCTGATTAATCTCATCCAGGATGCTTTGCGTGGGGTTGACGTAAAGGTAATAGGTGTAGTAAGCCACGGGTCCTGCTTCCGTAGCCACGAAGCGCCTGATGTAAAAAGTCTTATATCCCTTCCAGCCGCCCCCGTTAACCGGGTCGGATTTGGCGATATAGAGGCGTCCCGTCATGGTGGCCAGGATGTTGGCGCCTTTGGAAACCTCGTAGTCATAACCCGGGTGGCCGTCATAAAAGAGATACGGGTTTTCCGCGTAGTTAAGCACATCAATTAAGAAATCGGACCCGGAACTATTCATATAGCCCTGCCAGAGCCCCTCAAGCTTTTTGGACCCGAAGATCTTTTCGCCCAATTCATTGTTAAAGGCTTTTACCTTATCGTCCAGGACGTACCATTGTATCGGTTCGGTCTCGAAGACGGAATGATCCAACACGGCGATGCAGGGGGCGTTATAGGGGGTATAGCCCTCTATGGGAAAGGCCAGGGAGAAAATTTGCGGCCTCCTCACAAGGGTTTCCAGACTCTTGGTGGTGGGCGGGGTGTCACTGCTGGTGATAGTGGCGGAATTTCTGATTAGGGTGCCTCCCGGGGTGCCCGGCGCGACCCGGACCACCACTCTGCGGCTCCGGGAACCGGCCCCAGCCGCCAGGTTGCCGATATTCCAAGTCACCGAATGGGTGGAGGAATTGTAAATTCCATTGCCCGTGGCGGAGACAAAGACGGTTTCCGGAGGCAGATTGTCCGTGAGAATGACATTGTGGACGGGACTGGGATTATTCAAGTTGTCCAAACTGAGGGTGTAAGTCAGGAGGCTGCCCGCGAACACCTGGCTGGAGCTGGCGCGCTTCTCCAGGTTCAAGGGGTTATAGCCCGCGCCGATGGCCAGGCCCGTGGGCGCGCCGCCGATGGGCCCGAGGTTCTGGACCAATAGCAAGGGCCCGGCGGTACCGGTGGAATTGTTTTGATATACCCGTAATTCATCGCCCTCGTAACCGGTGGTGACATAGATCAGGCCCGTATCCTCATCGACCCCGATGCCCATGGCGCCGCTGCTGTAGCCGAGATCCACGCCCCCTTTGACCCCGCTCTGCAGATTGTAAAAATCCAGCCACGAATAACCGGCCCACCCCGCGCCGGAATAGAGAAACTCCCGGAGGCCGTCCACGGCTACGCCGATGGCGGGTCCGTTCAGGGTCAGGGTGCCGGCCAGGCCCCAGTCGCTGGTGGAGTAATAGGGAATGGTATAGGCGTCTTCAATGGCCATGATGCCATATCCGGTGGAACCGTAGTTGTAATTACCCACGTACAGGAGGCCCCTGGTCTGATCCAGGGCAAGGCCGAAGGCCCCCTGCCCGCCCACGTCGGCCAGGGTCACCTGCTGGTCCAGGGTCAGGGTCTTCGTCGTCCGGTCCCATTGGTAGACGTAAAGATTGCCGCTGTAGCGATCCACCGTGTAGATGAGATTCTTGGCCTCGTCCACCACGATTCCCGCCAGGTCATAAGCCCCGGGCGCGGTGGTGGAGCCGATGCCGGTCATGGTCTTGGCGTCCACCAGGTTGATGGTATTGGAGATTTCGTAAGTGACAAACAGCGTGTCGCTGGCCGTATCCACCGCCAGGCCCACGGCTCCTCCCCCCAACGACGGCACGCTATATTCGGCCTGGAAAGTGAGGGTCCCGTCGGGGTTGATATTGTAAGAGCGAATGGGCGTGGGATTGGAATTAATGTCGGCAATGACATAGAGGGACTTCGCCAGGGATAGGCCGGTTAAAGCCAACAACACCATGACGGCCGTGACAATCACCAATGAAACCCTAAATGCGGCCCGCTTCATTGTCTCCTCCCGGGGATTGCCTGGAAAGCGCCTCTTGGTCATCCCACCAAGAGGCATCTGCCTTTCTCCGGATAACTTTTTTAAACTTAATCGGTTAAACGGAGGAAGGTATAAAAGAATTTATGTAGATAATACTATAGGTCGCTGGGAAATCCTCATAAAAAACGTAGCTCAGCGCTAAAAGGGGACAAAAATCTCCTTAACGCGGCGGAAACACCGGCTGCGGCGCCGGCTGCGGCGCCGGGGTTACCTTGGGGGTGACGGCAATCACCGGGAGAATGCTCTGGGGCGGGACCGGTTTGCCGATATCCGGGTTCACGATCCCCGGAGTCTGGAGCTGGGTGATGGGCGGCAGCAATCCCCCGACGCCTCCCGGCAGCCCTCTTCTCGACGCCTCGCCCTTGGCGCCGGTGGCCAACTGTTTTTGCAGCAGGAGAAAATCCTGCTTGGTGGCGGGCGCGGGAACGGTGGGGGGCATATTAAAAGCGACCCGGGTAAATTCCATGGCCTTAAGGCAGACTTCCCCGGTGACCTCCGCAAAGGAGTTGCTTACACACACTTTGCCTGCCTCGTTATAAACGTCGGTGGCAATGGGATGGAGCACGGCGTACCATTTGGTGCCCCTCACGCCCATGATGGCGGTGTGGGTCTTCAGGAGAATATCGGGTTTCTCCGCCTGCAGGATCTTATTCACCACGGTTTCCACCATGCCGTAAAAAACCTGCACTACTCCATGGCGCTGTTTTTTGTCGGCATCGTACATGTAGGATTCCACCGCCACCCGGCTGCCCGGGGAGATGGTCAAGGTGGTGTCGTCCATAAAGGTAATCTGGGCCCTGGCCTGGGATTTGGTGCGCACGACGTCGCCGGGCTCCACGCCGTCCTCAAGCTTGACGGGCACGGCCGGGAGCTTCCCTTGCTTGAGAAGATCCACTTCCCCGGCCACCTGAGTAAACTTGCCCACGGCCGCGGCCTGGGCCACGCCGGGAACTGCAAGCAGCAAAACCAGGAACGCATAGAAGAAGGAACTCATTTTGATCTTCCCCTTATCTGGAGATCTTAAGAAAATGCCGTGGGTAAAGGGCCAGGAAAAATCTGCCGCAACCATCCGGCTCCAACAGTAAAATCTAAAAAACTAGATCGGCGTATAATTTGCTAGAGTTTAACCCAGGCTATGTTTTTTGCCACAATTCTTTTTTTATGCAAGGTTCCTTAATAACGGTAGCCCAACTGGCCGCCGACAATATGGCGATGGTAATCGTAAATGGCGATATTGGAGGCGTCCCGGACAAAGTAATAGTGCAGGTTCAACTCCAGCCCTTTATAGACCTTATAGGTGCCCTGGGCCCCGAAGATGACGATTTTATCGTTCCTCGGGGAGTCGTGGTTGGCCCGGCGGCCATCGAAAAAGACGTTCTCATAGGGCTGGATGATAAAATCCACGAACAGGCTCGCCTTCAGCCGCGGGGTCAGGGGATACAACCCGGCGAAGAAGAAGCGGTAACTGTTATTGCTCCAGTTGCTGCCGGACGCGAAATCATGTTCGTAGGCAAAGCGGGCCAGCAGGTAACCTTCCTGGTTTTTCAGGAAATAATAGAGGCCCAGGCTGCCCCCCGCATTGCGGCCGCTCCGGTCGTCCTGGACCAGGGACACGGGAAACCAATAGTATTGGCGGTAAAAACGCGCTCCGAACTCCAGCCCCACCTTGGGGGTGGCCATGTGGAGATAGGTGGGAGTGAAATAAAAGGCCGTATAGTACTTATCATTCTCCACGTCGGTGTAATTAAAATTGAAGGGCAGATACAACCGTCCCCTCTCCCAGGTATAGATGGGGCTGACGCCCGCGGTATGGCTCAGCATGTCGAACTTGGTGAGGCGGATATGAAAATTCTGGAAATACAAATACTGGGTCAACAGGCTCCAGGGCTTGCCGGCCCCGAAGGTGTATTCGAAGATGCCGGTCTGGGTATAGACCGCATCCCCCTTCCCCGAGACCTGCTGGGCCGCGGTGGGATCCCCGGGCTGGAGGGTGACATTGGAATCGAAGTCCCACCCCGCGGTCACGGTGGCACGGAAGGGACGCAGTTCCTGCCAGCGGGTCTCCAGGGCCCCGAGGTAACGCTGGCCGATATCCGCGGTGGGCGTATTCGGGGCTGCGGCGATGGCTTCCTCCATACTCTTGCGGGCATCCCCGAATTTCTTTTGGGCGGCCAGGGCCAGGCTGAGCTGGAACTTGGCCTCCTGGGCCACCGCGGGGTCCTTTTCGGCTTGGCGCAGATACTCCACGGCTTTCTCATGCTCACCCTGCCGGGAGGCTATCTGGCCCTGCAGGAGAGCGACTTGCCCGGGTTGGTAGCCCGCAGCCTCCAGTTGCTTCAATTGCTCCCGGGCCGGGCCCCACTGTTCCAGCCCCATCAGGGTGTCGGCCAGGAGCAGCCGGGCTTCCAGATAGTCGGGCTTCAGCCGCACGGCCTCTTCCAGATATTCCTTGGCCTTCCGGTATTCCAGCCGCAGGCGGTGGACCTTGCCCAGCAGATAAGCCTTCTCCAGGGTGTGTTTGCCTTTCTGCCAGGCTTCGTTCAGGGCCTCCAGGGCTTCATCGTAGTTTTCTTTCTCCAGTTGCTTCTTCGCCTGTTGCACCAGGACATCGTCATAGGGAGTAACTCCCCGGGCCGCTCCGGGGATCAGGATGAAGGCCAGCAACAGCAGAATCGGCCACCATTTTCTTATCCCTTTAAAACCCTCCATATCCAATCCCCCCCATCAATTACTGCCAAAAGAGTTATTTCCCGTATAATTTTGACGGATTATGATCTGAACCTGATCATCGTTGCAAACAATGGCCTTATCTTTCATAGTGTAATTGATCCGAAAATTAGCACATTTTAGCATAGAAGTCGTAAGAAAATGATTGACTCAAAAATTTTTTACCAATTGTTTTTCCCTGGCAACTAAACAGGGTCCTGCATCGAGATAAAGAGCGGTTGCTGCCGGATGGCGGCCGTTTCCTCGGCGGTAAAACCTTTCAGGAAGGCCATCACCTGCACCGGCACGTCTATCAGCTTATGGAGCACACCGAACTTGCCTGCGGCCTTTAGGCGTTGATACATCGGGCTGCGCCGGTCCAGATAGATCATGCCGAAGTGCAGCCGGTTCCTGGCCAGCAGCGCTTCCATCAGGGTGAATATTTCCGCTTCCCGTCCCCTGGCGGCATAGATGTTGCCGAAGGTTAGAAATCGGTAGTTCCTGTCGGGAAACAGACTTCCCAAGATGGGGATATATGGTAATACTTTTAATAGAATAACGCCTCCCGGGCCAGGCAAATATTTGATAGTCAAATGGCCTCGTTGGCATTGCAGACCGGCAGCTATTTCTTTTCCTTCTCTTATCAGGTGGTAATTCTCCCATTTAACGGATTGCTCCAGGTCCAGTAACGCATGATCTGCATATTGTCCGGTCAAGAGTCGCACTATTCGGTCTTTTTCCGTTGCCGCCGGCTGCTCCAGGCGGGCATCGTCTTTAGGAAGGACCCGGGATACGGCCAGGATCTGAAATTGGCCGATGGCGCGCCTGCCGACCTTCTCCAGAGTTTTCAGGGAGTTGGTATTGTCCGCCTCCACGTAGCCGTAATAAATCCCCTTTTCCCCCAGCAACCCTAGGCCGTAGCGCAAGGCCTGCCCGGACAACAAGGCTCCATAGCCGCGCCTCCTCAGGTGCGGAGCCACAGCCAGGGCATAAGAGTAGCAGGCGGGATACATCTTGCCGCCCCAAAGCACCTTCTTGGGGATGACGGTTAATACGGCCGCCAGGTCGCCCCTGTCCTTGAGACTGAGAAAGTGGGGCGCCTTGAGGTTCTGCAGGGTTTCGGCTATCCCCGGCATGGTGTATTGAACGCCGCCTGAGCCCCAGACCGTGCGCGCCAACAACTCCACGAAGGCCGCATTACAGGTTCCGCTGCGCTCGATCACCAGGTGGCGCGCCCGATCTTCAAAGATCACTTCCGGCATGGTTGGCCCTCGTGACTAGGAAATATTTTAATTTTTTTGCATCTTACCAAAACGGCAGCCGCTTTTTGGCCTTATCTTTTCGGATATCTTGGGTATATAAACTTTTATGGACACGGCCTCATCTCCTGCCCAAGGAGTTGTCCCTTTAAGGGTCCTGGTGGTGGACGATGAGAAAAACATCCGGGCCACCCTGGCGGCCTGCTTGGAGGGCATGGGCTGCCGGGTGGCCGCGGTGGCCACGGCCTCCGAGGCTCTGGTAACCCTGGAGCGCCAGGCCTTTGATCTGGCTTTTCTGGACCTGCGCCTCAAGGAAACGAGCGGCCTGGACCTCCTCCCCAAGCTCCTGGCCCTCCGCCCCCAGCTTCCCATCGTCATGATCACCGCCTACGCCACCATTTCCACCGCGGTGGAGGCCATTACACGGGGAGCCCGGGACTATCTCCCCAAACCCTTCACCCCCGCGCAAATCCGGCGCCTGGTTAACGGCTTGGCCGAACGCCTCAACCTGTCCCGCCGGGTTGAAGAGTTGCAGGTGCATCTGAGAGAGGCCGTCCCCGAGGTAATCCTGGAGACGGAATCCCCGAAAATGCGGGCCACCCTGGACCTGGCGGCCCGGGCGGCCTCCTCGGGGGCCACGGTGCTGCTGTTGGGAGAAAACGGCACCGGCAAAGGGGTGCTGGCCCGTTGGCTCCATGCCCGAAGTCCCAGGGCCGATGGCCCCTTTGTCACGGTAAGCTGCCCCACCCTCACAGAGGAGCTGCTGGCCGGCGAACTCTTCGGCCACGTCAAGGGGGCCTTCACCGGCGCGCTTCGGGACCGGGAAGGACGGCTGGAAGCAGCCCACGGCGGCACCCTCTTTCTCGATGAAATATCCGAGATTTCGCCGGGTCTCCAGGCCAAGCTGCTGCGGTTCCTGGAGGAAAAGCAGTTTGAACGCCTGGGGGAAAACCGCACCCGCCGGGCCGACGTCCGGGTCCTGGCCGCCACCAACCGGGATTTACAAGAAGAGGTGCGCGCCGGGCGTTTCCGGGAAGACCTGTTCTTCCGCCTCAACGTAATGCAGATTCTCCTGCCCCCCTTAAGGGAGCGCCGGGAGGACATTCCCTTGCTGGCCCGGCGGTTTCTGGATTTCTTCGCCCGGCAGTTGCGCAGGCCTGCCCCGGAGCTGTCGCCCGCGGCGCTTCAGGCTCTGCTGGCCTATTCCTGGCCGGGAAATATCCGGGAGCTGCGCAACGCCCTGGAGCGGGCCGTAATCCTCTGGCCCTCCCGGGTCATCGAACCGGAGGCCCTGCCGGTGCAGATGGTGCCCCGGACGCCTTCTTTGCCCGTCTTGGGCGGGAACCATTCCCTGGAGCAGATCGAGCGGGAGCATATCCTCCGGGTCCTGGCCCGCACCGCAACCATTGAGGAGGCGGCCCAGGTCCTGGGCATCGACCCCTCCACCCTCTGGCGCAAGCGGAAGAAATACGAAGAGTCGGGATAAGATAGTCTTGAGAAGGTAAACCTCAAGAAGACCTTGCCTCTTTTTAAGGTGCGTAATACCAATTCGCAATCAAAAGGCGGTAACTCGTAGAGGCGAACCTTGTGTTAGCCCTGAACGCCTGGGGCGAACACAAGGTTCGCCCCTACAAAAAATTGTCGTTTGATTGCGAATCGGTATAAAACGCACCCTACCCCTTCCCGCCATTCCCTCCCGCATTTTGAAATCCCGCCTCCCCTCCGATCTTGCATTTTGCAAGAGGTTATTTTTTTAACTTTATAACTATATGATTTTATGGAGTTATTAATTTATTCCCACTGGCCTGATATTTGCTTTATTATCCGGCAGATCACCCTCTGAAAAACCGGACCCGGCCCTGGCCCCGGGCCTGAAGTAGATTATCTTAAATCTATTCAATAAAATGATTCTTTCCAAACGATTGGGGAGCGAGATATGTTGGACGTAGTTCTTTTGGGCGTTTTACTGGTATTTTTCATTCTTTCCTGGGCGTACCTGGCGGGTGCGGCAAGACTGTGAGGAGGAGAATATGACCTGGGAATATGGTATCGGCCTGGTAATATCCATGCTCCTCCTGGGGTATTTGGTGTATGCCCTGCTCTGGCCGGAGCGGTTTTAAGACCGTTTTTCGTTTTGCGTTAAAAATTACAGATTGTCGATATGTTATCTTTCAAGCTGTTTTACTTGACAGCGATAAAGTATTAAGGAGGCGGCCATGACCAGCAACGGCTGGCTGCAGATTTTGGTTTATAGCGCAGTGATCTTAGCGGTGACCAAGCCCCTGGGGGTCTATCTCTACCGGGTCTTCGAAAGCCCGGAGCGGCCCCTGCCCCGGGTCTTCGGGACCCTGGAGCGCTGGAGCTTCCGGCTCTGCGGAGTGGACCCGGACCAGGAGCAGAACTGGAAGGAATATACCCTGGCCCTGCTCCTCTTCAGCCTGGTGGGGGTGTTGGTGAGTTACGCCATCATGCGGGTGCAGCATCTCCTGCCGTTCAATCCCCAGGATTTCGGACCTGTGGCCCCGGACCTGGCCTTTAATACTGCGGCCAGCTTTACCACCAATACCAACTGGCAGGCCTATGGCGGCGAGAGCACCATGAGCTATTTCTCCCAGATGGCGGCCCTGGCCTGGCACAACTTCATCTCCGCGGCCGCAGGGCTGGGGGTGGCCCTGGCCCTGGCCCGGGGGCTCACCCGCCGGGCCGCTCCGGGCGGGGAAGCGCCCCGGACCGTGGGCAATTTCTGGATCGATCTCATCCGGAGCATCAAATATGTCTTTCTGCCCATCTGCCTGGCGGCAGCCCTGGCGCTGGTGTCCCAAGGGGTAATTCAGAATCTGAAACCCTATCAAACCGTGAAGTTGCTGGACCCTTACACCGCGCAGGTGACAAAAAAGGACGATGGCGGCCAAACGGTTAAAGACGACAAAGACAACCCGGTGCTGGAGGAAGTCAAGGTGGAGACCCAGACCATCCCCATGGGACCGGTGGCCTCCCAGGAGGTTATCAAGGAGTTCGGCATCAACGGCGGCGGTTTTTTCAACGCCAACAGCGCCCACCCCTTTGAAAGTCCCACCCCCATCACCAACTTCCTGGAGATGCTCTTGATCTTTGCCATCCCCGCGGCCCTGACCTATACCTACGGGCGCATGGCTAAGGACCAAAAAGAGGGCTGGGTAATCTTCGGAGCCATGTCCCTGCTCTTCCTGGTGGGGGTGGGAGTGGCCTACTGGGCCGAGGCCCGGTCCAACGCGGCGTTGGCGGGTCTGGGGATCGACCAAAGCCTGGGGAACCTGGAAGGCAAGGAGATGCGCTTCGGGGTCGCCAATTCCTCCCTTTTCGCCACCGTCACCACCGGGGCCTCCTGCGGCGCGGTTAATGCCATGCACGACAGTTTCACCCCCCTGGGGGGACTGGTGCCCCTGGTGAATATCCAACTGGGGGAGGTGATCTTCGGGGGCGTGGGCGCGGGGCTGTACGGCATGCTGGTCTTCGTCATCCTGGCGGTCTTCATCGCCGGCCTGATGGTGGGCCGCACCCCGGAATACCTGGGGAAAAAGATCGAGAGCCGGGAAATCAAGTTCGCCATGCTCTATGTCCTCATTTTTCCCCTGATCATCCTGGGATTTGCAGCCTGGGCCGCGGTGGCCCCTTATGCCCTGCCATCCTTGAATAACGCCGGCCCCCATGGTTTGAGTGAAATCCTCTACGCCTTCTCCAGCGCTGCGGGCAACAACGGCTCCGCGTTTGCCGGCCTGAACGCCAACACCCCCTGGTGGAATATAACCCTGGGATTGGCCATGCTCACCGGGCGCTTCTGGATGATGATCCCGGTGCTGGCCATTGCCGGGGCCATGGTGGGCAAGAAGACCGTGCCCCCTACGCTGGGGACTTTTCCCACTAACAGCGCGCTCTTTCTGGGCCTGTTGGTGGGGGTGATCCTGATCGTGGGGGCCTTGACCTTCTTTCCGGTGCTGTCCCTGGGGCCGGTGCTGGAAGAATTCCTGGCCGGACACGGCAAGTTGTTCTAGGGAGATGAAACATGACTATTCATCCCAGACAGGAAATATCCCTGTTCAATAAAGCGATCCTGGGCCCCGCGGCCTGGGCGAGCCTGAAGAAACTCTCCCCCCACCTGGTGATGAAAAACCCGGTGATGTTCGTGGTGGAGGTGGGCGCGGTCCTCACCACCCTCCTCTGGTTCCGGGACTTTTTCTCTCCTTCCCCCGCCGAACCTTTATGGTTCACCGGCCAGGTGTGCCTGTGGCTCTGGTTCACGGTGGTCTTCGCCAATTTCGCGGAAGCGGTGGCCGAAGGCCGGGGCAAGGCCCAGGCCGCCGAGCTGAAAAAGATGCGCCGGGAGATCATGGCCAGAAAAATAGTGGACGGCAAGGAAGTCCAGGTCCCGGCCTCCCAGCTCCGCCGGGGCGATACGGTGGTGGCGGAGGCCGGGGACTATATCCCGGGTGACGGCGACGTCATTGAAGGCATCGCCGCGGTGGACGAATCCGCGGTCACCGGGGAATCCGCGCCGGTCATCCGGGAGGCGGGCGGCGACCGCTCCGCGGTCACCGGCGGCACCAAGGTGCTTTCCGACCGCATCGTTATCATGATTACCGCTGACCCCGGGGATTCCTTCCTGGACAAGATGATCGCCCTGGTGGAAGGTGCGGTGCGGCACAAGACCCCCAACGAGATCGCCCTGCACATCCTCCTGGTGGGCCTGACCATCATCTTTCTCATCGCCTGCGTCACCCTGGTGCCGGTGGCCGCGTATTCCCAGGTAACGCTGTCGGCCACGGTGATTGCCGCCTTGCTGGTCTGCCTGATCCCCACCACCATCGGCGGGCTGCTCTCGGCCATCGGCATCGCCGGCATGGACCGGCTGATCCGCAAAAACGTCCTGGCCATGAGCGGCCGGGCGGTGGAGGCCGCGGGGGACGTGGACACCCTGCTTCTGGATAAAACCGGCACCATCACCATCGGCGCCCGGATGGCCTCGGAGTTGATCCCGGCCGCCGGCGTGCCGCCTGCAGAATTGGCCAAAGCCGCCGGCATGGCCAGTTTTGCGGATGAAACCCCCGAGGGCCGCTCCATCGTGGAATTCGTCAAAAACCACTACAATCTTACGGACGCCGACGTGAATTGTCCCGGCGGCCAGTTTATCCCCTTCAGCGCCCATACCCGCATGAGCGGCTGTGATTTTAAAGGCCAGATGGTCCGCAAGGGGGCCGCGGATGCCATTTCCGAACATGTCCGCTTCCAGGGAGGCGTTATTCCCAGCGAACTGGCCTACGTCATTGACGGCATCGGCGATGCCGGGGGCACCCCTTTGGTGGTCTCCCAGGGAAACAGGGTCATGGGCGTCATACACCTCAAGGATATAGTGAAGCAGGACATCCGGGAGCGCTTCGCCCGTTTCCGGGCCATGGGCATCAAGACGGTGATGGTCACCGGCGACAATCCCCGCACCGCGGCCACCATCGCCAAGGAAGCCGGGGTGGACGATTTCCTGGCCGAAGCCACGCCGGAGCGCAAGATGCGCCTCATCAAAGAAGAGCAGGCCAAAGGCAAGATGGTGGCCATGACCGGGGACGGCACCAACGACGCCCCGGCCCTGGCCCAGGCCGACGTGGGCATGGCCATGAACACCGGCACCCAGGCGGCCAAAGAGGCAGGCAACATGATCGACCTGGACTCCAACCCCACCAAGCTCCTGGAGGTGGTGGAGGTGGGCAAGCAGTTACTTATGACCCGGGGGGCCTTGACCACCTTTTCCGTGGCCAACGATGTGGCCAAGTATTTCGCCATCCTGCCGGCCATGTTTGTGGTGGTTTATCCGGAAATCGCGCCGCTTAATCTCATGGGGCTGGCCTCGCCCCAGAGTGCGATTTTATCTGCAGTCATTTTCAACGCCATCATCATCGTCCTCCTCATTCCCCTGGCCTTGAAGGGAGTGCGCTACCGGCCCCTGGGCGCGGCGGCGCTGCTCAGAAGGTTGCTGCTGCTCTATGGCGTGGGAGGGCTCATCGCCCCCTTTGTGGGGATCAAACTGATTGACGTGATGTTGGCAGGATTGGGGTTTTAATTGAGGAGAAGGTCATGCTGAAGGCTTTCATTACTGCTTGTAGAGTTGCCGGTTTTACCCTGCTCCTCACCGGTCTGGCCTATCCGTTGCTGGTCACCGGCCTGGCCCAGGTCCTCTTCCCGGACCGGGCCAACGGCAGCCTGGTCAAGGATGAGCGGGGCCGGGTGGTGGGGTCCGAACTCATCGGCCAGAAGTTTTCCCATCCCGCGTATTTCCAATCCCGGCCGTCGGCCGCGGGGGAAAAGGGCTATGACGCCACCGCTTCCGGGGGGTCGAATTACGGGGTCACTTCCCGGAAATTGCGGGATCGTGTTATAAGTGATTTGGAAAGTTTGAAAAAGGATAATCCGGAGGCCCCCGGGCCCATCCCCGGGGAGTTGCTCACCGCCTCGGCCAGCGGCCTGGATCCCCATCTGTCCCCGGCAGGGGTGAGCTGGCAAGTGCCCCGGGTGGCAAAAGCCCGGAAGGTGGCCCCGGAGCGGATCGAGGCCGTGGTCCGGAATTATACCGAGTCCCGGGACCTGGGCTTTTTGGGAGAGGCCCGGGTGAACGTGCTGCTGCTGAACCTGGCCCTGGACCGGCAGTTCGGCAGGCTGTCGGAAGTGAGCAGTAGCCAGTAGCCGGTGGTCAGTGGTCAATGATTCCTCTCTTGGCTTGGGAATGCAGGTACAGGGCAAGTTCCTGGCCAGGCATTCACATAACTCGGAACCATGAACTCGGAACTGTTTTATGACCAACCGGGCCCAGGATTTTCTTGATTTATTGGAGCGCGCCAAGCGCGGGCGGCTGAAGATCTACCTGGGCTTTGCCGCGGGCGTGGGCAAGACCGTGCGCATGCTCAAGGAGGCCCATGCCCTGCAGAGCCGGGGGGTGGACGTGGTCCTGGCCTACATCGAAACCCACGGCCGCGCCGAAACCGCGGAACTGATCACCGGCCTGGAGGTGATCCCCCGCAAGCAATTTGAATATAAGGGCATCATCGTCGAGGAGATGGACCTGGAGGCAACCCTGGGCCGGCGTCCGGCCATCGCCATCGTCGACGAAGTGGCCCACACCAACCTGCCCCTCTGCCGCAACCGCAAGCGCTTTAAGGACATCGAGGAGATTTTGGACGCGGGCATCAACGTCATCTGCGCCTTCAACATCCAGCACCTGGAGAGCTTGAACGACCTGATCCAGCGGGCCACCGGGGTGGTGGTCCGGGAGACCATCCCGGACACCTTTGTCAAGGAGGCCGACCAGGTGGTGACCGTGGACCTGGCCGTGGAAGACCTGATGGAGCGCCTGAAGGCGGGGAAAATCTATGCCGCGGACAAGATTCCCTGGGCCCTGGAGCATTTTTTCAAGATCGCCAACCTCTCCACCCTCCGGGAACTCTCCCTCCTGGAGGTGGCGGAAAGCCTGGAGCGGGGCGCGGCCTCCCGCAGCGCCCGGGAGGCCGGGCCGCCGCGGCCCAAGGTCTCGGGCCGGGTGATGGTCTGCATGGCCTCAGGCTCCCCCCGGGCCGGGACGCTTTTAAGAAAGGGCTCCCGTATGGCGGGCCGCCTCAATACCCATTGGTTCGTGGTCTACGTGGAAACCCCGGGGGAGGCCCCCACCAAAATCGACGCCGAGACCCAGCGCCACCTCCTGGAAAATATCCAAAAGGCCCGGGAACTGGGTGCGGAGGTGGTCCGGCTCAAGGCCCAGGATCCGGCGCCCGCGCTCCTGGACTTCGCCCGCTCTCACGGGGTGGGGCATATCATCATCGGCCGCTCGCAACTGCCCTGGTGGAGAAAGCTCCTGGGCCGCTCCGTCAGCCAACGCTTAATCGAAGAAGCCGCGGGCTTCGACGTGCACATCGTCTCCTTTGAAGAGGAGGAGTAAGGGCGTGCGGCTGAAAACCAAAATCCTCCTGGCCCAAGTCCCCATGGCCCTGGCCCTCATCCTCCTGGGGGTGATCGCGGTCACCACCATCGACAGACTGGGGTCCGCGTCGGAAAAAATTTTAAAGGACAACTACCGCAGCGTCCTGGCGGCCCAGCGGATGAAGGAAGCCATTGAAAGGATGGATTCCGCCGCCCTTTTCAGCGTTTTGGGGCGTATAGAAGAGGCGCGACAGATGGCTGCGCCTAACCGGAAAATTTTCGAATCGGAATTGGAGGTCCAGCAAAACAATATTACCGAACCCGGGGAAGAGCAGGCCACCGCGGCCCTGACCGCCACCTGGAGGGATTATGCGGCTTTATACGACCAGTTTCAAGGGGAGACCTCAAGTGCGACTTTGCAGCAATTATACTTTTCCAGGTTATATCCAAAGTTTCTGGCGGTCAAGGACGGTGCGGAAGTCATTCTCGCCATGAACCAGGACGCCATGGTGCGCAAAAGCGACGAAGTGCGCCGCTTTTCCCGAAAGCTGGACACCCTGATCACCCTGGCCGCGATCGTCGCGGCCCTGGCCGGGATTATCGCCTCCATGGTCCTCACCGGCAAGATCGTCCGGCCCCTGACGGTGCTGACGCAAACTGCGCGGCGCATCAAAGAGGGCGACCTGGAGGTCCGGGCCCGGGTGGAGGGCAAGGATGAGATTGCGGCTTTGGCAGAGGAATTCAACACCATGACCGACAGCCTGGAGCGCTACCGCCGCAGCACCCTGGGGGAGCTGCTCCTCATCCAGCGCACCTCCCAGGCGGCCATGGACAGCCTGCCCGACCCGGTGTTGTCCCTGGACCTGGACGGCAAGGTCCTGAGTATGAACCAGGCCGCAGAAACTCTTTTCGGGCCGGACATTTCCGGGACTTTGCCCGAATACCTGCGGTACCTGGACCCGGACCTGACCGCGGCGGTGGAGAAGGTCCGCCGGCATGTGGTCACCGGCAAAGGCCCTTATATTCCGGAGGTCATCGGCGAAGCGGTGAAGACCGCCCTGCCGGGGCCGGAGCGCTACTTTCTGCCCCAGGCCGCGCCCCTCTTTGACGATCTGGGGAACCTGGCCAGCATCACCCTGGTGCTCAGGGACGTCACCCTCTTGAGCAAACTCGACGAAATGAGCCGGAACCTGGTGGGCACCCTGGCCCACGAGTTCCGCACCCCCCTGACTTCGCTGCACATGGCCGTGCATATCCTCCTGGAGCAGTTGGGAGGGACGCTCACCGAAAAGCAGCTCGATCTTCTCTTTGGGGCCCGGGAGGACTGCGAGCGCCTGGAAAACCTGGTGGACGACACCCTCAACATCATCCGCATCCAGGCCGGCAAGATCGAGCTGCAGCAGGTCAACGTGCGCATCCCGGCCCTGGTGGAAAACGTCCTTAACCAGCACCGGCTGCTCGCCGAGGAGCGGGGGCTCACCCTGTCCGAGAAATTATCGCCCTTAAGCGATGAAGTCTTTGCCGACCCGGAGCACCTGGAACTGGTCTTTGCCAACCTGATCATCAACGCTATCCGCCATACCCCGGAAGGCGGGGCCATTGAAATCCGCACCCTGCCCCAAAACAATTTCGTCAGGTTCGAGGTGGCGGACACCGGCGAGGGGATACCCGAAGAGTATCATGCCCAAATCTTCAACAAATATTTTCGCATTCCCGGACGGGATAAGGAAGGGACGGGCCTGGGCCTGGCCATCGCCAAGAACATCGTCGAGGCCCACGGCGGCGAGATCGGGGTGGAAAGCGAGCCGGGTAAGGGAAGCGTTTTCTGGTTTACCCTGCCCGTGCCCGAAAGCAGCAATGCCTAAGCGTTAAATTTTAACCGCGGATGTACGCCGATAAACGCCGAAATCTTTTACCCGAAAACAGAGGTTCTTGCAAAATTATTATCTTCTCTCTGCGCTTTCTCTGCGTCCTCTGCGCCTGTGGTGAACGAAGAGAGAATTCACCGCAGAGACGCAGAGAGCGCAGAGAAAAAATACGCAGAGTAAAGACTTTTGCAAAAGGCTCGTTTTCCGTTATGGGGGTATCCGGTTGACTCCCGTACCCACTATATCTTGTGTTTCATTTGTGGAGGATATCCTCCCCGGAAATCATCTCCCATAACGGGAGGGACACTGACGGCCTGTTGTACCAGACGGTAAAAGAGTTTTCCTCTTGAGCCGGAGGTTCTTCGGTTAAATCTGAAGGTAAATTCATCGAGGTAGTAGTCCAGATGAGAAGCTCGAACCGCCCCCTGGGAAGGCCTTTAAAGCAGCTTTGGCATTTTCGGCCAATGTTGCATCAATCACCGCTTTCGGTCGAGCCATGGCAATCCTCCCTAAACTGGTTTGATTTGGGAGGATTAGGAAGCATTATTTGTTGCATGTCAATACGAACTTAGTATAACAGTCTGATTGGTAAGATAAGTTCTGATGCAGCCAAGTGCAGGAGGTTAATCATTTTTTTTTAAAGCTGAAAGCTGACCGCTGATAGCTGAAAGCTTAAGTATCACCCAATAAATATCCGCGCGTCCACCACCGCCGCGCCCTGACCTTGGGCGTGGACCATGAGGGGGTTGATATCCAACTCCCGGATTTCCGGGAAGTCCAGGGCCAGCTGCGACAGGCGCTCCAGGCATTCGGCAATGATATCCAGGTCCCGGGGAGGTTCGCCCCGGTAGCCGCTCAAGAGCGGAAAGGCCTTGAGGTCCTGGATCATGGTTTTGGCCCATTCTTCGGAGATGGGGGCCACGGAAAACATCACGTCCTGAAAGATCTCCACCAGGGTGCCCCCCAGACCGATCATCAAGAGGGGCCCGAACAGGGGGTCCCGGGTCATACCCAGGATCATTTCCGTGCCCGGGGCCGCCATTTTCTGCACCAAAACCCCGGCGAGCGCGGCCTGGGGCTTAAATTTCCGGGCATCGGCCAGGACCCGGTCATAGGCCCGGCGCACCTCCTCGGCGGTTTGGAGATGGGTCTTCACTCCCCCCACTTCGAATTTATGTGCGATGTCCGGGGAGACGATCTTCAGGGCCACGGGAAAACCCGTCTCCTCTGCGGCCTGGACCGCTTCTACGGCAGTATGCGTCCACTTCCGGGGGAGAACCGGAAAGCCGTAGGCCTGGAAGATCTGGTGGGCTTCCGGCTCCAGGACGAATTGCCGCCCTTCTTTTTTCGCTCCCGCCAGAACTTGTGCCACCCTCTCCCGGTCCACGTCGTTGAAGGCCTTGACCTGGTAGAGAGGCCGGGAGAGATTCCGGGCGTAGCGGGCCATGGCCGCCAGGGCCCGGACCGCCTCCTCCGGAAAGTGGTAATGGGGGAGCCTGCCCCGGGAGAGGATGGTCAGGGTCTCCTCAATCTCCCCCAAGGCCATCTGGCAGACCAGGGTGGGCTTTTGATGCCCCGAGGCCACCCGGCTGACAGCCGCGGCGATGGCCGCCAGGTTGGTCATCAACTGGGGGGTGGAAATGACGATGGCCCCATCCACTTGCTTGTCGGCCAGCACGCCCTCCAGGGCCGCGGCGTAGCGGTCTTCATGCGCGTCCCCCAGGACGTCCACGGGATTGTGGATATTGGCCGCGGGGGGCAGGACCTCCCGGAACCGCGCCAAGGTCTCTGCCCCGAAATTGGCCATGGCCAAGCCGTAGCGCTCCGCCGCGTCCGTGGCCATAATCCCCAGGCCCCCGGCATTGGTGACGATGGCGGTCCGGTTCCCCTGGGGCAGCGGTTGGGTGGCAAAGGCCAGGGCGTAATCAAACAGCTCCTCCAGGGATTCCACCCGGATGACCCCGCATTGGGCGAACAGGGCGTCATAGGCCGCGTCCGACCCCGCCAGGGCGCCGGTATGGGAGGACGCGGCCTTGGCCCCGGCCGCGGTGCGGCCCGACTTGATGGCCAGGATGGGTTTCCGGGGAGAATTTCTTTCGGCCAATTGAAAGAACCTGCCAGGGTCGGCCAGGTCCTCCAGGTAGAGGAGGATGACGTCCGTTCGGGGGTCTTCCTGGAGATAGGCCAGGAAGTCGTTCTCATTTAAGTCGGCTTTATTGCCCACGGACACGAACTTGGAAAGCCCGATTTTCTCCGATTGGGCGTACTCCAGGGCCGCCACCCCCACCGCGCCGGATTGGGAGACCAGGGCGATGTTGCCGGAGGCAGGCATCAACCGGGAGAAACTGGCGTTCAGGGAAACCCCGGGGTCGGTATTGATGATCCCCAGGCAGTTGGGCCCCAATAGCGGAATGCCGCTTTCCCGGGCGGCGTTTAAGACCTCGGCTTCCTTCTTGATCCCTTCCCCCCCCAACTCCTTGAAACCCGCGGTAATGACGATGGCGCCCTTGATCCCTTTTTGCCCGCACTCCTGGAGCACCTGGCCCACCCCGGGGCTGGGGACGATAATCACCGCCAGGTCCACGGGATCAGGGATCTCCAAAACCGACGGATAAGCCCTCACCCCCATGATGGACCGGGCCTTGGCGTTCACCGGATAAACCACCCCGGTATAGCCGTAGCGCAGCACGTTGCTGAAGACCGCCCGGCCTACGCTCTCAGGGCGGATGGAGGCTCCGACCACCGCCACCGATTGGGGCGCAAAGATGCCGTGCAGCCGGGAACCGGGGAGATCATCCATTTTTACCGCCTTTCTATGACAAAAAGTGAACCTCACGCAAAGACGCCAAGGCGCAAAGGAGGCGCAAATATGTCGTAGGGTGCGTTCTACGCACCCAAAAAGCCCGTTCTCCTGCCGTCAGCTCAAGCCATCAGCCAGCCTAACATTTTTCCTTTCCCGGGCGGCAAAAATTTTCCCGGTAGGCAAGCTTTTCCACCTTGAGATGGGGAAAATTTTGCTGCCTTCGAGTCCAAGTTAATAATTTTAAAAATTAATTTAATATTATTAACAAGTTGTCCAACTTAAGCCTGGCATATTTTTTGCGTTCTTTAAGTGTTTAATTTTCTTCACATTTCATTGAATTGTCCAATAACCTCGCGAATGAACTAAGCAACTAGTTATGACAAAGTTTTCTTTCTGTTTTCCGGGGGATGCCGGGAGCGTCCCCTTTGGCGGCGAAGAATAACCCCAGCCAAACCGTCCATAAGATGGGGGCCTCCGGGGCCCAAGTCAACATCTGCCCGTCGGTTCCCGGTTTGGGCTTGGGGAAAGATGGAAAGGAGGTGGCGCCGGGAGCCGGGCCAAGGAAAAAACGCGGCAAAAAGGCAGGAAGTTGCACTTCCGGGAAATCAGGCAAACCAAAAGGAGAGGGTCATGAGTATTGACGCAATCAGCGGCGGTGGTGGGTATAACATGCCCTCCATCAGCGAAATGCGGCAACGGATGTTCACCAAGATGGACACGGACGGCGACGGGGTGATCAGCCAGAGCGAATGTGAAACCGCGGCGAGCGAGATGTCCCAAAAAACCGGTCTGTCCATCACTGCGGACCAGATGATGTCCATTTTCGACCTGGATCAGGACGGCGTCATCACCCAGGCCGAACAGACCGAGGCCAGTCCCACGTGGGAAGAGCACATGAAAGACCTCATGGAGGCGGCGGGCATCAGGCCCATGGGCCCGCCGCCGCCTCCCCCGGAAATGGGCGGCGAGTTATCCGAACTGGTGAAGGAAATCCTTGCCGCCGTGGACACCGATGGCGACGGCGCCATCAGCCAGACCGAATATGATGCGGCCATGCAACAACTGGGGTACGGGGAGGAAAGCACCGCGACTACGTCCTCCACTTCCACCCAGGAAACAGGCCTGGCAGCGCTGCTGGCCCAGTTACTCGAAATGCTGACCAAGATGGAAGAAGATTCCTATGCCCAATATGCCCAGGAATCGCAGAATTACCAAGGCATGAACTCTTACGCCTAAGAGCAAACCAAGGTGGCCAGGGACGGCCGCTCTTTAAAGACCGTTTTGCGTTTTCCGTTTTCCGTCAAAAAATATTGCGTCTTGCTTTGCGCCTTGGCGTCTTTGCGTGAGGTTTATTTTTTCAGGTCATCCAGCCCTAAGTCCCGCCGCACCTGCTCCGCCAGCCGGGGCAGGGCTTCTCTTACTTCCGGAGAGAGATCGGCCCCCGGCGTGAAATCTTTTCCTTCGATGCCGTAAACCATGAGGTAAGGCGGCAGTTGTCCCAACGATCGGGCCACTTCTATCTGCTCAGCCACCCCGAAGGCGTGGCTGGAAGAGGCGGCAAACATCTGCCGGGGCAAGGGCTCCTCATGGGCGGCAAACCGGAAGACGGCGCCGGGGGGAGAGGCGGAAGCCACCGCGTCGATCACCGCCACCTTTTGGGCCCCCTGCCAGCCGTCCATCAGTCCGGTCAGATCACCCTCGAGTTCCAGAACCTTAACCCCCGGAGCCTGCATCTCCCGGAGCAGGGCCGCGGCAACCAGGCCCGCGGCGTCGTCGCCCCGGAAGGGGTTGCCGATGCCGATGATTAAAATTTCAGTCATTACGCCCCAAATCCCGAAAACACCAATTGCAGAAAGGGAAAAAGGGGAAGAGGGGAAAAGGGGAATTATCTTCGACAACCCTTCCCCTTTTCCCCTTTTTCCCTTTTCCCCTTCTATTAATCACTCGGATAGCTGTCAAATTTCAATTTCAGAAAATGGGTGGCACACGAGATACACGGATCATAATTGCGGATCATCTGTTCGCACTGCCAGGTGAGCTGATCTTCGGGGAGGTCCAGGTTGGCGGCCACGAATTGCCGGAGGTCCTCTTCCATGGACTTCTGGTTCTGGGAGGTGGGGGGCACGATCTTCGCTTCCTGAATCAGCCCTTCCCCATCCAACAGGTAGCGGTGGTAGAGGATGCCCCGGGGGGCTTCGGTGCAGGCGCAGCCCTCCCCGGCCCGGGGTTCCACTTTGATGGCGGCCGCGTCCGGCATCTCGTAAGTCTCGATCAGGCGCAGGGCCTCGTCCACGGCATAGACCATCTCCACGGCCCGGGCCACGATGCTTTGGAAGGGGTTAAGGCACTCCCGGCCCAGGCCCGATTTTTGCGCGGCCTCCCGGGCCAAGGGCGACAGGCGGTCAAAATTGAGGTGGTAACGGGCCAGGGGGCCGACGTGATAAGGCCCGCCGGCTATTAATTCCGATTGCAGGGCATGGGAATGGAGGACGTGTTCCTCCTGGAAATGCTGCTCATAGTCCCGGATGGCGATATCCAGGCCCCGGTTGGATACCAGGCGCCCCTCATTCAGGGGATATTCCTCCGGGTGGTGTAGCGCCACGAATTCATAATCCGTCTCGTATTCGGGAAAATGAAACCCCGCCACCCAGTCCACGGTCTTTAAAGCCGCGTCCCGGGCCCATTTCAGCCTTTCCGCCAGGGGCGCGAACTCCTCCTTGGCAAAGACCCGGTAAAACCCTCCCACCCGCACGTTGATGGGGTGGATTTCCCGGCCCCCCACCAGGGTGACCAGGTCGTTGCCCACCTTTTTCAACTGCAGGCCCATTTTCACCAAATCGGGATGATCCCGGGCCATCTGCAGGGAATCGTCATAGCCCAGAAAATCGGGGGCGTGGAGCATGAAGACGTGGAGCGCATGGGACTCGATCCATTCCCCGCAATAGAGGAGACGACGCAGGGCCTTTAAGGGTCCTGCCACCTTGACCCCCAGGGCGTCCTCCATGGCGTGCACCGCGCTCATCTGGTAGGCCACCGGGCAGATGCCGCAGATCCGGGAGGTGATGTCCGGGGCTTCGGTGAAATGGCGGCCCCTTAGAAAAGCCTCGAAAAACCGGGGCGGCTCCCAGATCTGGAGCTGCACCCCGGCCACCCGGCCGGACTTGATCCTGATGTGCAGCGCGCCTTCCCCCTCCACCCGGGCCAGGTAGTCAACCTTGATGGTTCTGGTCTTAATGCTCATGGGTCTTACTCTCGACACGGAAGGCCTCCGCCCAGGCGTTGAAGGTGCGGAAGACCCGGAGCAGCTCCGGCTCGGAGACCCCCAGGCGGTTATGGAACCAGGCGCTCAAGGACTGGGTGTTGGGCGTCTCTTTAGGCCCGTAGCAGCCGTAGCAGCCCCGCTGGTAGGTGGGGCAGAGCGCGCCGCAGCCCGCGTGGGTCACCGGCCCCAGGCACGGCGTGCCTTGGGCCACCAGGACGCAGATATTGCCCCGGAGCTTGCACTCCAGGCAGACGCTGTGGGGCGGGACCACGGGCTTGCGGCCCTGAAGATAGGCGCTCACCACCTCCACCAGTTGTCGCTTGTTGATGGGGCAGCCCTGGAGCTCGAAGTCCACCGGCACATGGGCGGAGATGGGGGTGGAGGTCTCCAGGGCCTCGATGGCTTGCGGCCGGGCATAGACCAGGGGGATATAATCGTTCACGTCCGTAAAGTTGCGCAAGGCCTGGATGCCCCCGGCGGTGGCGCAGGCGCCGATGGTGATGAGGAATTTGGAAATCCGCCGCACTTCCTGAATGCGCTCCAAATCGTGGGGCGCGGCGATGGAGCCTTCCACCAGGGAGAGGTCATACGGCCCTTTGACCACCGCCCGGGTGGCCTCCACGAAGTAGGAGATTTTGAGCGCCCCGGCGATGGCCAGCAACTCGTCTTCGCAGTCCAGCAAGGACAACTGGCAGCCGTCGCAGGAGGCGAATTTCCACACCGCCAGCTTGGGGCGTCGTTTCGGGGGCATGATGTTCCGGGTTCCTTCAATATTTATAAAAAATATACCTCACGCAAAGACGCCAAGGCGCAAAGTAAGGCGCAAAAAATTATTTTATATATTCTCTTGCGTCTTTCTTTGCGTCTTTGCGCCTTTGCGTGAA
>Ga0233425_10002037_pt1 | contig 41790 bp, 37 predicted proteins | sample Watercolumn_Towu_2_FD_181712 | JGI IMG/M metagenome (GOLD analysis project Ga0233425, IMG submission 181712) | Freshwater microbial communities from Lake Towuti, South Sulawesi, Indonesia - Watercolumn_Towuti2014_140_MG | ecosystem: Environmental > Aquatic > Freshwater > Lake | place...
CACCGTTCTCGTGCTCCTGATCGGCAACCGCATCTTTGAGCGGTATCGGGATGTCCAGCGACACCTCAGTACCCTCACGACATTTGTTCAGGAGAACCTGGCCGGTATCCGGGTTGTTCAGGCTTATGCGCAGGAGAAGAACCAGCAGCGACATTTCGATGACTTGAGCCGTGAGTATCAAGTGATCAATCTCGATCTGGTCAAACGTTGGGGGTATGTCACCCCGGTGATGACCGTCCTGTCGGGTCTGGCCGCGACGATCGTCTTGTGGCTCGGGGGACGAAAGGTCGCCATGGGTACGATGTCGCTCGGGGAACTGGTCGGGTTCTACGGCTATCTCGGCATGTTGACCTGGCCGATGCTGGCGGTCGGGTACGTGATCAATCTCTATCAACGAGGCTCGGCCGCGCTGGCCCGCCTCCTGGAGATCCTGGATACGCCGGTAGCGGCGGGGTATCAGACACCGGGGACCGCCAGGGTCTCGAAGGTGCGCGGCGAGATCGAGTTTCGTAACCTCTCCTTCGGTTATGCGCCCGACGCGCCGCTTACGCTGCACGGGATCAGTCTGACGATCCCGGCCGGTACGTGGTGCGGGGTGGTGGGTGAGACCGGCGCCGGCAAGAGTACGCTGGTAAGCCTTTTGCCGCGCCTGTACGAACCGCCGTCGGGAACGATCTTCATCGACGGTATCGAACTGCGCGAGCTGCCCCTGCAGACCTTAAAGCAAGCCATTGGCTTCGTGTCTCAGGACATCTTTCTGTTCTCCGAAACGATTCGGGAAAACATCCTGTTCGGCAATGGCGGCGCCACATCGGAGGATGTGGAGATGGCGGCTGATCTCGCCCAACTGACACCCAGCATCCAGGAATTTACGCACCAGTTCGAGACATTGCTTGGCGAACGGGGGGTCAGGCTGTCCGGAGGTCAGAAACAACGGACCGCCCTGGCTCGCGCCGTTATCAAGAACCCGCCTATCCTGATCCTTGACGACGCCTTTTCCAGCGTAGACATCGAGACCGAGGAGCGGATCCTCGAACAGTTGAAAGGGTTTATGCGCGAGCGGACCGCCATCCTGATTTCTCATCGGATCTCAACGGTGATGGAGGCCGACCAGATTGTGTACCTGAAGGATGGTCGGATCGTGGAACGGGGTAGTCACGAAGAGCTGCTGGCGTTGCGTGGTCACTACTACCGCCTGTATCGTCGGCAGTTGCTGACTCGAGAACTCGATGCCCTGAGCGACAATGGTGGGGCGCGGCGATGAAGATAGAGCAGAGTCATCAGGACGAGGAACTGCTTGGCAAAGCCTACGACGTCCAACTGATACGGCAATTACTCAGATACGTCGCGCCGTATCGGTGGTGGGTGGTAGCCTCCCTCCTGCTCCTGTTCCTGACGACCGGGATGCAACTGCTCGGGCCGTATATCACCAAGGTCGCGATCGATACCTACATCGCGGCGCGCGACCTTCGTGGCCTGGACTTTGCGGTCCTGGCCTACCTGATCACCGTCCTGGTCGGGTTTCTGTCCCAATACGCCCAAAGTTATACCATGCAGTATACCGGCCAGCGGGCCATGCATGACCTCAGGACGCAGCTCTTTACCCACCTGCAACGACAGGACCTCGCCTTCTTCGACAAGAATCCCGTCGGCCGACTGATGACCAGGGTGGTCAACGACATCGAAACCCTGAACGAGCTGTTCGGATCAGGGGTGATTGCGCTGCTGGGCGACCTGCTGACGCTGGTGGGGGTGGCAGTGGCGATGTTGGCGTTGGACTGGCGCCTGGCCCTAATCTCATTTGTCACCTTCCCGTTCATGTTGCGTGCGACGGCCGCCTATCGCAAGCGGGCCCGCGATAACTATCGCGACAGCCGACGAATTCTGGCCCGAATGAATGCGTACCTCCAGGAAAGCATTTCCGGGATGGCCACGGTCCAGACCTTCGGGCAGGAGGCGCGTCACTTTGAGAAGTTCAAAGAGATTAATTCTCAGCATCGGGATGCGCTGCTCAAAAGTATTCAGTATAATGCGGTCTTTTTCCCGTCTATTGAGCTGTTCAGCGCCATTTCGATCGGTCTGGTGCTTTGGGCTGGGGGCAGCATGATCCTCGACGGACAGGTCCTCCCCGGCGTTGTCGTCGCTTTTGTCCAGTACGTCCACCGCCTGTTTACGCCTATCCGGGACCTGGCGGAAAAGTACAACATCCTGCAGGCTGCGATGGCCTCCAGCGAACGGGTGTTCAAGCTGCTTGACGTACAGGAATCGCTGGCTGAGCCTGCTACGCCCGCCCGTCCTGTTCGCCTGCAGGGCGAGATCGAGTTCAGGGACGTCTGGCTTTCCTACACAGCCGGCGAACCGATCCTGAAGGAGATCTCGTTTCGGGTGGCGCCGGGCGAAAAGGTCGCGTTAGTCGGCGCTACAGGCGCCGGAAAAACCTCGATCATCTCGGCTCTTTGTCGCTTCTATGATGTAGAGCGAGGCAGCATTCGGATTGACGGAATTGACGTGCGAGAATGGGATAAGCGAACGCTACGGCGACAGTTAGGCCTGGTCCTGCAGGATGTCTTTCTCTTTTCCGGGAATATCACCCGCAATATCGGTCTTGGCGATCCCGCCGTCTCGGAAGAACGGATCACCGAAGCCGCACGGCGCGTTCACGCCGACGCCTTTATTGAACGGCTGCCGGATGGTTTCCACGCGGTGGTAGAGGAGCGCGGTTCGACGCTGTCTCAAGGCGAACGCCAGCTTCTCTCTTTTGCTAGGGCCTTGGCGTTCGACCGACCGATCCTGATCCTCGACGAAGCCACCAGTTCGGTCGATACGGCGACGGAGTTGCTGATTCAAGACGCCTTGAAAACGCTACTGCGAGGTCGGACGGCCCTGATCATCGCCCACCGTCTCTCGACTATCCAATTCGTCGATCGGATTGTCGTTCTGCACAAAGGACGGATTCGTGAGGAAGGGACCCATCGGGAACTGTTGGCTCGCGGCGGGATCTACAGCCGGCTCTATGAGTTGCAGTACCAGCCCCTCGTCTAGCGCCGTGCCGGGAAGCGTCGCATCTCATTGTTCTCGGTCGTCGGACGCCCTCAACGCACAACACGCAAAAATAAAATCCTCTCCCCCAACGAAGGAGGAGAGGATGATGGTGGGAGGAGTGGGTACCGCCTTTACGCCTGCTTTTCCGACACGAGGATGACCTCGTGGATTTCGAAGCCGTTAGGGCCGGGGCACATCTCCTTTGGGGCCATGTTGGCGTGGACTTGCTTGAACTCTTCGCTCTGGGTCCAGGCCTCGAACGACTCCCGGTTCTCCCAATGGGTCATGAGGATATAGTAATCGCCCACAATAGGCCGCAGGATCTCGTTGCGGATGAATCCCGGCCTGCGCTCGACCACCTTCAGGCGGTCGTCGAACCGCTTCTCGAACGCACTTTCGTACCCCTTCGTAACAGGCACCCTGTTGGCAACGACAATCATGATTCCCTCCAATGCTTGCCTGCGGCACTCGCAGCGCAACAGGCAAGCAGAATGATTAATGTGTGATTGAATCGACTGATCCCCCATCATAGCCATGTGAATACGGGTTGTCAACGTATCCGCTTGACTGCATTTATTTCTTGACCGATCAACAACTTTCTGCTTGACTGACAACCAATCCATACTGACAAGAGAGGCTCCGGGATCAGGTTAACGGGTAGTTGCGCGTACATACGACGGTATGCAGGAGGTCGCAGATGTCGACAGAAGAGAACAAGCAACTGGTACGTCGCCTCTATGCCGAAGGGTTTAAATTCTCGGCGATGGATGAGTTTTTCTCTCCCAACTTCGTCTATCATGATCCGCCGCCGATTCCCGGTCTTGGGTCGGGGATTGAAGCGATCAAGCAGACGTTCAGGACCTTTGCTTCCGCCGCGCCGGAGGGCAACCCCGTCATCCACGAACTGATTGCTGAGGGAGACTTCGTAACGGTCCGAATGACTGCCGCCGGACTGCATACGGGCGAGCTGTTCGGTGTCCCCCCGACCGGGAAGCGACTCGAAATGACCGGTATCGTCATTTACCGATTCGAGAATGGGAAGATTGCAGAGCGATGGGCACAGCATGATTTTCTTGGGCTCATGCACCAGCTAGGTCTGGTCGGTACGAGCGGACGTGAGCCCTCATCCCAGCCCGACCGGCAGACGCTCGGCGCGGCTGCGTAGAGGGATACATGACTACACCAGCGCGGAATCCGGAGTTGCAAGGGTGGGCCCTGATCCTTGGGGCCTCCAGTGGCTTCGGTGGGGCCGCCTCCCTTGCCCTGGCTCAGGCAGGGATGCATGTCTTCGGCGTACATCTGGACCGCAAGGCCACCATGCCGAATGTCGAGCGGATCGTCAGCGAGATCACACAGGCGGGACGGGAGGCCATCTTCTTCAACGTGAACGCCTCCGATCCCGAGAAGCGGCGCGAGGTTGTGGATCAGATTGAAAAGATCCTGGCCGACCGGGGAGAACCCTCCTCGGTAAAGGTGATCCTGCATTCCCTCGCCTTCGGGACCCTGAAGCCGTTCCTCGCGCCTTCGCCCAAAGACGCCATTACTCAAGCCCAGATGGATATGACCCTGGATGTGATGGCCCACAGTCTCGTCTATTGGGTGCAGGATCTGGTCATGCGAAAGGCGATGGTTCGCGGTGGACGTGTGTATGCGATGACCAGCTCCGGGGGTACGCGGGTCTGGTCCGGCTATGGGGCCGTCTCGGCGGCCAAGGCGGCTTTGGAGTCGCACGTCCGGCAGCTTGCGATGGAGCTGGCTCCCCTGGGGATTACAGCGAACGCTATCCGCGCGGGGGTCACCGACACGCCGGCGCTCCGGAAGATCCCGGGAAGCGAGGAGATCATCCGGACCGCGCGAAGGCTCAACCCCTCCGGTCGCCTCACCACACCGGAGGATGTGGCTGCGGCTCTCGTTGTCTTGAGCCGTCCGGAGGCCCACTGGATGACCGGCAATGTGATCGGGGTGGACGGCGGCGAGGACGTCGTGGGATTCTCTACCTCACCTTTTGCGGCGACAGGCACAGGGAAGCCGCCGCTCGCCCGATGAGGCGCTGTTCCTGGACTTTTCTCGTTACTCTCCCTCTTCCCAAAGTTGTTTCAGGCAGTGGCGATTGCCGACACGCATTGCATACGTGCCCTCTCCGCAGGTCTCCCCCTACCCTCGCCCTCGTCCCTCCCAGCGCCCTTTAGGTGCGGAAAGGACGTGGACGGGGGGGACTTCCAAGCGATGATAAACAATTGCATGGGTTGCGGTGTCTACCACGTTGCTGGGCGCCGTTAAGTCCTTGACACGTTCTTCCGGGCCGATCTATCATTTGAACGGTGTAATCGACCAATGATCAGGGGGCTGAAGTGGTCGATTCGACAGTGGCAGGTACGCACATCTTCACAAAATGGATCAGACAATGAGCAGCCAGCCGGCTGACGGGAGACGCGAACCCATCGGCGAGATCCTGAGCGATGGGAATTCGATAACTCGGGAGCAGCTCCAGCGTGGACTAAGCCACCAGCGAGAAACCGGCAAGCGACTGGGTGAAACCCTCGTAGAGATTGGGTATGCCTCAGAAGAGGACGTAGCAAAGGCCCTCGCTAAACAGTATTCGCTTCCCTATCTTTCTCTTGCCTCGCTTTCGATTACGCCTGTCCCGATTCGCGACCGTGTGTCATCAAAGTATCTGCGGGAGCACAAAGTGTTCCCGATTGAGGTGAAGGATGCGGTACTGACCGTTGCGATGAGCGATCTGACTGATCCGTATACGCTGGACGATCTTCGACTGAGTACCGGCCTTGCTATTACCGTCTGTATCGCGGCCGAGCGGGAGATCGTTGAGGCGATCGACCAGTATTACGGCGATGGTCAGACGACGATTGAGAAGATTGTCAAGGGCTACAGCGAGGAGGAGGGCGGAGGAACCGGCGAGGACCGCGAAGACGTGGATCATCTTCGCGACCTGGCCTCCGAGGCCCCGGTTATTCAGCTTGTCAACCTGCTCATTACAAGGGCGATAGAGGCTCGCGCAAGCGATATCCACATCGAGCCGTTTGAGGATACGCTTCGAATCCGCTACCGAGTGGACGGCGTACTCCTCGATCAGGAGTCCCCTCCCAAGCGGCTGCAGCGGGCGGTGATCTCCCGCGTGAAGATTATGGCGAAGATGAATATTGCCGAGCGACGACTCCCGCAGGACGGGCGCATCAGGCTCCAGATTTTGGGCAAGGACCTGGACCTCCGGGTCTCCACCGTTCCCACCCTGCACGGCGAGAGCGTGGTCATGAGAATCCTGGACCGCAGCAGCCTCCTCCTGAGCTTGGGGGACATGGGCATGCCGGAAGATGTGCGCGTGCAATTACAGCGGCTGATCAGAAAGCCGCATGGCATGATCCTGGTGACCGGTCCGACGGGGAGCGGAAAAACTACCACCCTCTATACGGCGCTGAGCGAGATCAACTCAGCCGATAAGAAGATCATTACGATCGAAGATCCGGTGGAGTATCAGCTTCAAGGCGTCAATCAGATCCATGTGAAGTCCAAGATCGGCCTGACCTTCGCCAGCGGTCTGCGCTCCATTGTTCGTCAGGATCCTGACGTTATTATGGTCGGGGAGATTCGTGATGCGGAGACCGCCGACATCGCCATTCATTCGGCTCTGACCGGGCATCTGGTATTCAGCACGCTGCACACGAACGATGCGCCCGGCGCCATCACACGGCTCCTGGACATGGGCATCGAAAACTACCTGGTTTCCAGTGTCCTGATAGCGGTCCTGGCTCAACGGCTGGTTCGCGTTATCTGCCCCGAGTGCCGGGAGCCGTATCAGCTGGATGCGGCTGCGGTCCGAAAAATGGGAATTAAGATCGAGGTCGAAGGTGCACTACAAGTATTTCGAGGCAAGGGGTGCGCCGCCTGTAACTATACCGGATATCATGGTCGCAGCGGTATCTATGAGTTTTTGGTGATCAACGAAGAAATTCAGCGATTAATTCTGGCGAAAGCCGATTCCAACACGATCCGGCAGAAGGCGTTAGCTTCTGGGATGAAGACCCTATGGGAAGATGGCTGGCGGAAGGTCGAGGAGGGGGTCACCACCCTGGAAGACCTGCTTCGGGTCACCAAAGAGGAGGCGTAAGAAGAATCAACTTCTGTGGCGAGGTCGAACGATATCTCCAGTAATAGTACCGGGGGCAGATAGGGGATTCCTATCTGCCTTATTTTTGACGTCGGTCCTGGAGATTTGCGAGCCTGAATTCCGTTGACAGTGAGTGAATAGTTGTTATAGTCCTAAACCTAAGCCTGTAATTCTGTGTCGATAGAGGAAAAACCTGCGTATGGGGACGTTTCAATATACCGCTACCGATCGAACTGCCAAGATTGTCCATGGCAGTATGGACGCTGCCGATGAGCGGGCAGTCGTGGCTTGGCTCCGGGCCAACGGCTATTATCCGATCAAGGTCGGGCAGTCCGGTGGCGCAACGCAGGCCGGACCGAGTATCGCCGGGCTTTCGACAGCGTTTGCCAGGGGGCCATCAACTCAGGATGTTCTGGCCTTCACGCAACAGCTCGCGACATTGCTCGAGGCCGGAATGGAGCTGGATCGGAGCCTTGCGATCCTGCTGGATCTGACCGACAACCAGCGGCTCCGATCGATTCTCCGCGGCATCCTGACCGACATTCAGACAGGCAGTTCGTTCGCCGACAGTCTGGCAAAGCATCCGCGACTCTTCTCGCGGCTCTACGTGAATATGGTCAAGGCGGGAGAGGCAAGCGGCGTGTTGGAGGTCATCCTCTCGCGGCTTGCCGGATTTCTGGAGCGATCAAAGGCGGTCCGAGACGAGGTGACATCGGCCATGATTTACCCGGCACTGCTGCTCTGTGTCGGCGGCGGCGCCGTGGTGGTCATGATGAATTTCGTGATTCCAAAATTTGCTCAAATCTTCGCCGACACGAAGCAGCTCATGCCGCTTCCCACCAGGATCCTGTTGGCGATCAGCGGATTTACGACCGACTACTGGTGGGTGTTCATTGGACTCATTATAGTGGGGTGCATTTCGCTTCGAGCCTATCTGCAGACTGAACAAGGGCGAGCACGGTGGGACCACTGGAAGCTGTCGCTCCCGCTCTTGGGCGGTCTCATTCGGGAGATTGAGGTCTCGCGCTTTGCTCGGACGTTTGGGACTCTACTCCAAAGCGGGGTCCCGGTCCTGAACGCCGTGTCGATTGTCCGGGAAACGATTACCAACCGCGTGATCACCGGCGCCATGTCCCGGTTGCAGGAGGGGGTAAAGCGGGGCGAAGGGATCAGCGGTCCGCTGCGGGCTACGGGTGCCTTTCCTTCTTTTTCTATCCACATGACCAGGGTGGGGGAGGAGACTGGACGACTCGAGGAGATGCTGATTAAGGTGGCCGACACATACGATGAGCGCGTCCGTCGGACGGTCAAGCGCCTGACCTCACTGCTGGAGCCGGTCCTGATCCTCTCTCTTGGGCTCATCGTCGGGTTTATCGTGCTGTCGATGCTGCTGGCGATATTCAGCATTAATGAACTTCCACTGTAAAAGTGTGCGGGGCGCGAGGTCCGAGGTGCGGGAAGAGCAGAACTAGGTGTGGACCGCGTGGTCCACAAGTCAAGTTGATTTGCGGGATAAAGGAGTTGAGCGTGAGAATTCGACAAGTTGCACATAACCAGGCATGGCGAAAGACGAGAACTCGGCTCTTGCGCTGTAATCGGGCCGGCTTTACGCTGATTGAGTTGCTGGTGGTCATTATCATTATTGGGCTATTGGCGGCCCTTGTGGGTCCCAAACTGTTTGGCAGAGTGGGTAAGGGAAAACAGGCGGCGGCCCAGGCCCAAATCGAGCTGTTCGGGGCCGCACTGGACAACTTTCGCCTAGACGTTGGCCGCTATCCAACCAGCGATGAAGGGTTAAGGTCCCTCCTGACCAACCCTGGTGCGGTGGGGAACTGGGACGGTCCATACCTAAAAAAACAGGAGGTCCCCGTGGATCCCTGGGGTCACGCCTATGTCTACAAATCACCCGGGGAGCATGGGGATTATGACATTCTTTCCTACGGCGGCGATGGCGTCGGCGGGGGAGATGGAGAGAATCAGGATGTCGTGAGTTGGCAGGGCATCAAACGAGGAGGGGCTGGGGAGCGGGTTGAGTAGGAGAGCGGGCTTTACGTTACTTGAACTTGTTGTCGTACTGTTCATTCTCGCGCTGATAACGGCGCTGGTCGCGCCGGCCTTCAGCCGATCGTTCGGACAGGCACAACTTAAGGCCGCGACGAGAGACCTCGCCGCACTCTTTCGATTTGCCAGGACGGAAGCGATCACCTCTCAGGGTGTGTTGGAGGTGGTGCTTGATCGACAGACGAATAGCTACTGGCTGAGAGGAATCGTCCAGACCTCCACGGGCCAGGGCACCGAGCAGCCGGTTCAGAGCCGACAGGCTCGCATACGCGCTCTTCCGACGGGCGTGACCCTGAAATCTGTTGTCATTGATACCGGCCCCCTCCGAGAGGATGAGCGCGGCTCAATCATCTTCTTCCCGCACGGGAGCTCGACGGGTGGATCGATCGACCTCTCTGACGAGAAGGGGCGAGGATATCGAATTCTGGTCGATCCAACGGTTGGGCTGGTTCGCGTCAGTACCGCAGAGAATGTGTGAGAATCGTGCGGAGTACAAGAACCGCTCTACCCCCCCTTTGATAAAGGGGGGCGTGGGGGGATTTGGTGCGCGCAGCCCGCACGGCTTTACATTACTCGAAGTCATTATTGCGCTGGCCATTCTCGGTGTTGCCTTTGCCTTGGCGATGGAACTGTTGGCTGCCGGGGTTCGCTCCGCAAAAGCGTCAGAGGACTATACCCAGGCAGTCCTGCTGGCTCGACAGAAGATGGCCGAGGTCGCCGTCACGCAAAATCTTACGGGTGTGGCCGATACGGGGGAGTTTGGTGGTGGATTCCGCTGGATCTCAGAGGTCCGGCCGCTCGAACAGCAGGAAGAACTTCCCGGTCGGCTCTTCAGTGTCCGGGTACGCGTCTCGTGGCCCAGCCGTCAAGGAGAGAAATCTGTGAACCTGCAGACCCTGAGGATGGCGGTAGACGAGAAGAAGTTGGGGCAGACCCGTGTGGTCCAGTAAAAAGGTTTCAAGTTTCAAGTTGCAAGTTGCGAAGTGCGAAGTGCGAAGTGCGAAATCCCCCCACCCCCCCTTTACAAAAGGGGGGCACGGGGGGATTTGGAGTGCGGAGCACGGTTTCACGTTGCTTGAACTCCTGATCTCGCTGACGATCGTTGCCCTGATTTTCGTTGCTGTGCTGGGGGCGATTCAGATCGGTAGTAAGTCGTGGGAGAGCGGGGAGGCCAGAGCGGAAGAGAGCCAGCGCAATCGCACGCTTGTCGATACTCTGGCGCGGGACCTGACGATGATCTACCCATTGCGCGTGAAACAACAGGATACTGATGTCGTGACCTTTCACGGTAAGTCCGACTCTCTCGAGTTTGCCACGCTTCCGCAGATCTATGGGGTCGAACCATTCAGCCACATGATGAGGCTCGTGAGCTATAGTGTCGAGTCCGGTACGGGTCTGGTAGCCACTACAACCTACCCCATGGCCGCTTCGGCCTCGGCTCCGCTCGATAATCAAACCAATTTGCTTGATGAGAGGGTGTTGCAGGTGCGCTTTCGATATCTGGTTCCGGAGGGGAGACCGGAAGAGAACCTCACCCCCATCTGGCGTGATTATTGGGACCCTTCTCAAGATCAAACGCTGCAACCCGCGTCTCAGCGGGCGGTTACTTCCCCGGGACAGCGCACACTGAGAGGTTCTGATCGCCTGCCGTTAGCTGTCGAGCTCACCCTGACGATTCGACAGACGAGATCGCAGGAGGTCCGTGAGTTGATCCTGCCGCCGTTGATCTTTCCGGTGCAGGTGGGGCGAACACTGTGAAGACGTTCAAGGTTCAACGTTCAAGGTTCAACGTTCAAGGTGGGGAACGCGGGTTAGCGCTTGTCGTCGTGCTCTGGATCCTGGCTTTCCTGGGTATTATCTTTACAACCTTTACGTTTTCGATGCGTACGGAGCTGGCCGCCGCCGGCAACTTCCGAGATCAAGCGGAGTCTTACTACTTAGCCGAGGCTGGCGTGTACCGGGCGGCGGCGGAGATTATCAACGCCGACCGCAATGTCGCACCAAACTCTACATTTTATGATGCCTTAGGCGAACACTGGCACACTAATCCGGCCGCCTATGAGAATGTGGCGTTAGGAAGAGGACATTACTGGGTAGCGGTCGCAGACGAGGAGAGCAAGATCCCCCTGAACGGGCGGCTCACCCCTCAATACGACGCGGTACTCCGCCGGCTCCTATCCAACTCCGGCCTTACGGATGAGAAGCTGGTCTCCACTATCGTCGATTCGATTCAGGATTGGCGAGATTCTGACAATCTCCATCGCCTGAATGGCGTCGAGGATGACTACTACCTTTCGCGTCCCACGCCATATCGGGCCAGGAACGGCGACTTCGAGTCTATCGAGGAGTTGCTCCTTGTCAAAGGGATGACCTCCGAAATCCTGTATGGCAACATCGGACACCGACAGCGACAGGCGGAGCTTCAGACGCAGCTTCCTGGAGAACGCGAGCTCAAGTCGGGCGAATACCTTGGGGTCGCACGGCATCTGTCGGTCCATAGTTCGGGTAAGGTGAATATTAATACCGCCTCCCCGGAAGTCTTGATGGCGCTTGGGTTGACGGCCGCCGAGGCGAAAGTGGTCCTGGACCAACGCACGACTATCCCGTTTAAGAGCGTCAGTGATGTGATCAACCTTATCTCCATCACAGGAGGAGAGCGGCAAGGGTACCAGGTGGTGCCTGGAGGGCAGTCGGGTCCAACCAGCCCGCAGCAGCTCCGTCTCACGCTTGGTGAGATTGCCGAGTGGAGATCAAAGAACTTCGCTGTCGAATCGGCGGCGCGAATGGTGGGATCGAGGCTTACGGTTCGCGTGGCGGCTATTCTGCGAAATGAGGGGATGCAAGGCCGGCCCAAGCTTTCGATTAAGCTTTGGTCGATAGATCCCAGACAGGGTGGATGATGCTGCTCGGCGAACTGATCCCAAAACCGAAGGTCGGTCTGGGCATCGATATCCGAGGCGGCGTGCTGTGTCATGCGCTGTTACGCAAAGTGTTCGGACGGATCCAACTTCTCGATTGGGGTATCGATGAGCTGCCGGCCGAAGAGAAGGACGCGCCTGAACTCCTCAGAGAGAAACTGGCGGGTCTTATGGCGCGCTTACCCCGGCGTCCCGGCTTCATTGCGGCTGGGTTGCCGCGGCGTTTCGTTGCGATGCGCTCGGTGAACATGCCGGCGGTAGGTGAAGAAGAGCTAAAGGGGATCTTGGACTATGAGGTTGAACGACATGTTCCCTTCCCTCCGGAAGAGGTCCACTACGACTTCCAGGTGCTTGAGCGGGATGCTGAGAAGGCGACTGTGTTGTTGGCCGCGGCCAGAAAAGAGGAGATCGGTCGGTACCTCGCCCTGCTGCAGGAAGCGGGGATCAAGCCGACCACGATTGGCGTCTCGACGTTCGCATCGTTGAACGCCCTTTTCTACAACCAGGAGCGTGGCACCGAGCCCCTCAGCGCTCTCGTCGATCTGCGGGATGGTGAGGCCGAGTTGGGGCTGGCCAAGAAGGGGATCCTGCGATCTGCTCGATACGTGGCTGTCGGCCCAGGCGCACCGCTCGACGTGCTGGTACCGGAGCTTGTTGCCCTGCTCGGTCATGTTGAGGCTAACGGCGGCCCGCAGGCAGGGCGCATCTCGATCTCAGGAACAGGAGCCGGCAGAGGCGACCTGCTGCACCATCTGGCCGAGCGGACCGGTCTTGCGACGGAGTTTCTCCACCCCCTCCGGCGGATCAGGGCGGAGGGGGTGGACCCCCAGATCGCCCATGCTCTTGGAGCGGCTGTAGGGCTTGCGCTCAACGGCCTCGTCTCGCTTCCTCTCGACATCGATCTGTTGCCTAAGGAGCTGGCCCCTCCTCGTAGTGACCCCAGCCGGGCAATGACGTTTCGGCTTGTGGCGCTCATCATGGCGCTGGGACTTACCTATCTGATCAACGATGCGGTTCGGGAGCGTCGGGCCCTCGCTGAGTTAGCTGCCACTGTCGATCGCGTGCAGGCCGAGGCTGCCAAGGTGGAACAGCTCAAGGGGGAGGTTGCGTCGCTTGCAAGCCAGATCGCTACGTTGGAGACTATTGATCGAGAGGAGATCAGGAAGCTGGATGTGTTGCGCGAACTCATCCAGATCCTGCCGAAGGGTGTCATCCTCACGCTCTTTGGGGTCGACAAACGGGAAGTCCGGATCGGCGGCACAATCCCCGGTTCTGCCTCGGACCTCATCTCGATTTTCGAGCAGTCGCCGCTTTTCGAGAACGCGCAGTTTACCTCACCGGTGGCTCAGCGAGGCGCTGAGGGGCAAGAATTTCAGGTCAAGGCGTTTCTTGAGGCCGGCAGGCCTGCGCCGAGCCCTGAGCGCAGTCGGGGGGCCGACGTGAAGGGGAAGCGCCCGTGACTATCTCCTCGCGCGAGCGTAAGTTCCTCGCAGTCGGCGGAATCGTCCTGGTCGGCTTTCTCGCCATCAATTACGCCATCCTTCCGGCCATTTCACGCCAGATGGATGTACGAGGCGAGTATCGGGATAAACTCCAGGCCCTTGAACGCCTCCAAACGGTTGTGGAGGGAAAGAGGCGGTACGAGAAGAAGTACGCAGAGGCCGAAGCGCTGTTCACACAACTGCAGCGGCGACTGTTGCCTGGTGAAAAGTTGACGCTTGCCGCCGCCGACCTGCAGGCGATGCTACACAAGATAGCCGGGGAGAGCGGGGTCACTATCGTGAGTGAAAGCATCCATGCACCGAAAAAGGCGGAGGGGTTTACGCAGGTCGCGGTAGAACTCTCTTTGAACGCGGATTTGAGAAGATTGCGCGACTTTCTGTATAAGATCGAGAGTACCGAAAAGCTCCTGACGGTGCCCAAGCTTACGGTGAACGCCTCCTTTCCAAGGCCGGGCGCCGAGCTTCAGGTCACCGTTGTTGTGAGTGGGTTCACGGCTGCGCTTGAGGAAAAAAGTCCCGGTGCTTAGACCGCTACGGCTGGTAAATCTCCTCTTGGCCCTTGTTGCGGCACTGATCGGCGTTGCGCTGGTGAAGACATGGGTCTCTCCGGCTGCCCCGATTCCAATCCCTACGGCCAAGAAGTCATCACAAGAGGCGGAGGCGCTTGCCTACAACCCGACCGCTCGCCCGCCACTTACGCAATTCGAGGTCTTGCTGGAAAAGAATCCGTTTAAACAGCCGCCACCCAGACCTGCGGGACCCGGTCCTGCTGCGCCGCCACCAGTTCCGCTTCCGAGTCTAGTCGGTACCATGATCGTCGATCATGAGCGCAAGGCGATCCTGAGCGACCGAGGCAAGGCAGCCATCTATTCTGTAGGCCAGGCGGTGGCGGGCGGGACGATTGTCGATATCAAGGAGGATCGGATCGTTTTTAAGCGCGGCGACGCGACGCAGGAAATCATGCTGAAAGCTGCCATTGCGCCGGCCGCCGGGACGGCGACACCGCTATCCGCCCCCGCCGCCGGCTCACTTGGCGGGCAGACAGGTCAGACAACGACTTCCACACCATCGCACGTAGAGGGCTCGCCGACTACAGACCCAGCCTCTGTCGACCGAGAAGAGCTGCGGCAGCGTCGGCAGGAGCGGCGGGAACAGCGACGTCGGATGCTGGAGCAACGCAGAGCGACCCAGTAGGGTGCAATGCAGCCGTAATCAGGCAGCCGCCGGCGAGGGTTCGGCCCTGAACAACTGAACACAGGGAAGGAGTGAGGATTGGCTAGCTATAAAGATGTCCTTGTGATCTTGACGGTTGCGGTGTTCTTGCCACTTCACGCGGCGCTGGGCGCACCGCCGTTGTCTGTGTCGAAGGCGACGCCTCCATCGATCCGGGGTCCCGCGCCGGCGCCAGCACCGGCTTCTCCGGTCATTGCTGCGACGCCCGCACCGTTGCAAACGGCGCAGGCGGAGGATGAAGAGGCAGACGCGCAGGAAGACGGGGAGGCGGAGGAGACAGAGGGCGCGCCGAAGGAGAAAGAAGAGGTGGTTCCTGTTCCGCGACCCCCGGTAGAGGTGAAGGAAGGCGCGCCTGTCCCTGCGGCAGGGCTCCCCACGGGTGTCCCCGGTCCGGTCCAGCCGGGAAGGCCCCCGTATGTCTCGCTAAACTTTGACAATGCCGATCTGGAACTGGTCCTTCGCTCAATTGCCGATATTACCGGGATCAACTTCATCATCGGTCCCGGCGTCAAGGCGAATGTCACGATGCGGACGACAACCCGGGTTCCGGCCACCGAGGTCTTTTCCATCATGGAATCGGTGCTGGAGGTGAATAACCTGGCGGCCGTGAAGGAGGGTTCCTACTACAAGATCGTCCCGGTCGCGGTGGCCCAGCAGGAACCACAGGACGTGCAGGTGGGCAAAGAGCGTGCCGCGGAGCGTGAGCGATATGTGACCCAGATCGTCCAGCTCGACCATCTATCTGCCGACGAGACCTCCAAGATTCTCCAGTCATTGATGGGCAAAGGGGCCAAGATGATCGTCCACAAGGAGACCAACTCCCTGATCATCGCCGGCTTCAGCTCTATGCTCCAACGGATGCTTGAGACGATCAAGGCACTCGATGTCCCGACGAAACGCGACAATATCCAGCGGATCTTTGTCTATTTTGTGGAGAACGCCAAGGCCGCCGAACTGGCCAACACCCTGAATACGCTGTACGGTCGCCGAGATCTGGTGCGGGGCGCGATACCCGGAGCTCTGCCTGGCCAACCGGGCGCCAGGCCAACGCCGGGAACGCCGACACCTCCAGCACCGGTTCCCGCCCAGCCTCCTCCTCCTCCGGGAGCCGCTCCTCCGCCCGGCGCCGAGCCGGCGCCGGGCCAGGTTGTGGGCGAAGTGACCATCGTGTCTGATGAGACAACCAATTCGTTGATCGTCAAAACCTCGCCTCGCAATTACGAGATCATCGAGACAACGATCAAGCAGCTTGACATCATTCCCAAGCAGGTCCTGATTGAGCTGATGCTCGCCCGGATCAGTCTGAACGATGGTTTTAGCTTCAGCTTGGAGGAGATTATCCGAAGTGGTCAATTTCTCGTTGCGGGGGCATATGGCGGTCCACTTGGAACGGCGATAAAGGGAGTTGTGGAGAACCCGCCGGCGAAAGGAGCGCAAGGTCTTACCCTTGCCTTCGTAGACAAGGATAAGTATCGCGTGGTCTTAAATAATTTGGCTACCGCGGGAAAAGCAGAGGTCCTGGCTAACCCGCATCTGCTCACAGCGAATAATAAGGAGGCTGCCATACAGATCGGTCAGGAGGTCCCGATTCCGACCGGTGTACAGACTCTAGGGACCACTAGCCCTACCACTACTGGTACCAGCTCTAATCTTTTCAGTACGTTCCAACGCAAGGATATCGGGATTATCCTGAAGATCAAACCGCACGTCAACGAGAAACGATTGGTTACTTTGGACGTAGAAACAGAAAACACTAACATAGCTGCAACTAGTACAGGCCAGGCCACGGCCGCTTCAGAGGGTGGCGCCTCGTTCAATAAGGTGACAACAAAGACGGCGGTTGTGGTGGAGGATAGCCAGTCACTGCTCATCGGAGGGATCATTCGGACAGACAAGACAAAAGAGTATACCGGTATGCCGTTTCTTAGCGCGATTCCGCTGCTCGGGTATCTGTTCCGTAGAACCACTGAAACGCTCAATCGGGATGAGCTCCTCATCCTGATTACGCCGCATGTCGTTGGAACCCCTGAAGAGGGCAAGCTGATGAGCGAGCAGTTCAGGAGCAGAGTTGAATCGCTGGAAAAGCTGATGAAATCGTCGCCGACGAGCTCCCCATCAGGACTTGCGCCACAGTTGAACGAGGAAAAGAAGAATCGCGGTGGATGGTGGCCTTAGAGTTTGGCCTTTGGGTTCTGGATTCAAGACCCGAGTGACGATATCAGACAAAAGGAGGGTATTATGATCCGAACAGCCGGCATACTATTGCTGGCAGTGATGATATGCGTTGCGGTTCCGGCTTTCGCGCAGCAAGCGCCAACGCCGACAGCAATGACCGCCACCCGTCAGGCGTTTCAGACGCTCACGCTGGGCATGATGCGGGACCAGGTATCGAAGCTTGTCGGCTCTCAGGGACCGATGGATCTCAAGCAGGAGGTCTGGGGCCGCTGGGTCCCTGGAGCCAAGCCGGGACATGTGGAGATTCTGAGGGTTCATTTCTACGACAACCGGGTCTACTGGGTGGAATATGACGCCTTTGGCGACTCATGGAGTCGTGAAGAAAAGGGTGGCTGCGGCGACTGGATGAAGGGGCCAATGATGCGGATGAGGGACAGCTTCGGCATCAATTTGACAAAATGAAAAGCCCCGAAGCACTTCCCCGCTATGGTATCGCGGGGCCTGGCTGGACAAGGCCGGGGCTTCAGGGCTAGGTGACTGCTGGTATTCCGTAGGTGGAATCCATAGGCAGCCGATCCGGTGAGGAGGACACGCCTACGTTACAATCACCTCACATGTCCAGATGGTTATTGGTAAGCCCACTGGATCACCTCCTTTCTTGTGTGCAATTACCGTATCGAAGGTCCGGGCGTAACGCAAGAAAAAAATGCAGCGGAGAGAGCGGTACTGGCGTCCAGCTAATGGCTGAACGCTGATGGCTGACTGCTGCCTTTGAGGCGGCGAACCACCAGGCCTCGTGTATTGATGACTGCGGGCAGACTCTTAGCGCCTGCGGCCTCGGCCATGGCGATGAGTGTCGTTTTGGCCTCCGGCCGGATGATGAGGGCAAGGCAGCCGCCGCCGCCGGCGCCGCAGACCCTGGCTCCGATGGTGCCGGCCCGCTTCAGGGAATAAATCAAGCGGTCGATGGCGGGGCTGCTCATGGTCGGGAGCGCTCGTCGACGGGTCTCCCAGTCTCTGTCTAGAAGCCGGGCGATACCGTCCAGGTCCTCTCGAACAAAGGCATCCCGCATGGCAAGCGCATTGTCCTGTAAGGCGTCAAAAAAGGCGAAGGTCTTCCGATCCCCTTCTATGTGACGCTTGAATAGGTCCCAGTTGTTGGCGCCTGAGAAGCGCGGCTTGCCCAGATAGAGAAGTAAGAGATGTTGCTGGAGTCTTCGGAGAAATTCCCGCCGTGCAATCGAGGTTCTGCGAATGCCGGTGAGTCCGAATTCGATGCTGCTGGCGCCGCCGTAGGCGGCGGCGTAGTAATCTTGATAGCCGGTGGGGACACGGATGGCCTGGGTCTCGATCGCCTTTGCGTGCTCAATCAGTGCGATACGGTGAAGCGGCCGGCCTGCCACCGCCGACAGGGCAGCCGCCGTTGCGACCGCCAGCGCTGAAGAGCCGCCGGTCCCTGCGCCGGCCGGAGCCTGACAATCGGTTCGGATATCCAGACCGGTATCGGGCGCGAGCGACCGGACCAGCCTGGCCAGCATCTCCAGAAACGGCCGGCGCGTCCAGGCGATCTTGTCGCGCGATGGCCAGGTCAGTTGCCGCCGTTGATCGGATGCCACCAGTGTGATTGCGCGTCCGGGCCGCCGCGTCACAGTCACCTGAGCGATAAGATTGATCGCGACATTGACGGTGAACGCCGGCTGGTGAAAGAGGTGAAGCGGCGGGATATCGAGCGTCCCGCCGGCAAAGTCGATGCGCGTCGGTGCTGTAGCGACGATCAGTTCGGTCATGAAAGCGACACCTCATTCAAGCTCCGGCATTGCCGGTGCGGCAAGCGGGAGGGGATTGTCAGATATCTGGCGGCCTCGCGGAAGCGATCTCGAAGCGACGGATCGGCCCTCTCTACGATGGATGAGTCTACGCGACAGATCAGATAGGTCTGCAGCCGGGGGGTCGACGTCTTCATGGCATCAAGGTCAGCCGGGTTATTGTCGATGGCATAAAGTTCCGCGTAGGCTGGAGCGAGTGTATCGAGCATTCCCGCCTTCCCATGCTCATGTGGTGTATAGATGATCTGCGTAAAGGAGGGGGTCAGCCCGGAGGCCTGCACCTTAAAGCTCTGCCAGGCCGGGTCGCCAAAGGAGAGTAAGATCAGATCGAACGCTCGCCGGCGCGCCGCATTCAGAAATTCGACGACATCCGGGAACAGGTACGAACGCAGGTCGGAAAAGGTGCATTCGAGGGTAGCCTGCATCGCAGAGGCTACGGCGGCGGATGCGAGAGCGCCCAGCCTGCTGAGCTCCTCTACATGCTTTGCCAGCGAGTACCCCGATGGCCAGATCGTCTCGTAGCTCTTCTCCCAGGCGTCATCGGAGACGCCGAATCGCACAAAGGCGGCCTTCAGATCGACCCAGAAGAAGCGATCAGTATCAAAGAGCGTATGATCGAAATCCAACAGGATCCCTCGCTGCGAGCCGGATTCTGTCCTAACCATCTCTACTGTGTCGTTATCCCGTCTATTCACCCGAATCTCTGCCCAGATAGCGCCTTGCTACGTCAAAGGTATGCTGAAACATCGCCTCGGCTGGCAGGCAGGCGATGACCCGCTGACAGAGCGCCTCCAATAGCGACTGTTCGCTACGGCATCTATCAGCAGGGACGTCAGGGATCATCTCCGTCGATTCTCTCTGTAGAATGGGTGTTGCCTTCGCAGCCGTACTCTACTATGTAGGCCCGGCCTCGGCAAGCGATTCCGGTTGTCGGACGACATTTGCGCATGTCGCGTTGGATATGACATAATCAGCCCTCTCCAATCACAGCAAGGGACAGGAAAGATATGTTGAAGTCTGCCACCAAGGCAATTCAGCGATTCGTTGTCCACGAGCATAAGGCAACGCGCCTGCATTACGATTTCCGGCTTGAGATGGGAGGAGTCCTCAGATCGTGGGCGGTTCCCAAGGGTCCCTCCATGAATCCTGCCGACAAGCGGCTGGCTGTGACGGTTGCCGACCATCCGGTGAACTATATTGACTTTGAAGGGATCATCCCGGAAGGCCGCTACGGTGCCGGACCGGTAGTGGTATGGGATGAGGGCACATACGAGATGATCGAATCGACCTCACCCGAGGTTCAGCTCGAAGAAGGGAAGTTCGCCTTCATTCTGAATGGGCGGAAGCTGAAGGGGGCCTTTACGCTGGCCCGGTTCGCCAGGGGCGAGACCGGAAAGGAATGGCTGCTGATGAAAAAGAGGGATGAGCACGCCGATCCGGCCTGGACGCTCAAGACCGAGCTGACGCCCACTCGCCTCAAGGCGCTAACGGTCAAGACGCCCGCGTGTGAAACCTCGTAGCCGCTAGGGAGAAAGGAATGACGACGCGGATCGAGAAGGACGTATTAGGGGAGAAGGAGGTTCCGGCTGGGGCCTACTATGGCATCCAGACGGTCAGGGCGATGGAGAATTTCTCCATCAGCGGCCTCAGGATGCACCCACGGATGGTCGAGGCGGTCGTTCTGGTCAAGAAGGCGGCCGCGCTGGTCAACACCGACGTGGGGCTCTTGAAGCCGGAAATCAGCAAGGCGATCACAACGGCGGCAGACGAGGTCCTGGCCGGCAGGCTCCGCGACCAGTTTGTTGTGGACGTCTACCAGATGGGGGCGGGGACCTCTTTCAATATGAACGTCAACGAGGTCCTGGCTAACCGGGCTATCGAGCTTTTGGGCGGGCAGAAGGGAGACTACGCGACGGTTCACCCCCATGACCATGTCAACATGTCCCAATCAACCAATGATGTCTTTCCGACCGCCATGCGGATGGCTGCGCGCCTGCTGCTTGTCGAGTTGCTGTCTGTCCTGAACGATCTAAAAGGTACCCTGGCCGAAAAGGCGAAGGAGTTCGATGACGTCCTGAAATCGGGTCGAACTCATCTGCAGGATGCAGTACCGATCCGGCTCGGGCAGGAGTTTGCCGCCTATGCAGTAACCATCGGTAAATGTCAGGAGCGGATTGCTGTCGTAGCGCGATCACTTGAAGAGTTGGGGATCGGTGGGAGCGCCGCCGGTACCGGCCTCAATACTCACCCCAAGTATCGCGCCAGGCTGGTGGAGTACCTGCGTGTATGGACGAGCATTGAGTGGCACAATGCACCGGATATGCGCGAAGCAATGCAGTCGAACCTGCCGATTGCCGAAACTTCATCGGCCTTGAGGCTGCTTGCGCTTGAATTGATCCGGATCTGTAACGATCTGCGCCTTCTGGCCTCGGGTCCGACCACGGGACTTGCTGAGATCGTCCTGCCTGCGGTACAGCCGGGCTCCTCGATTATGCCGGGCAAGGTCAACCCGTCCATGGCTGAGATGCTGAACATGGTCTGCTTCCAGGTGGTTGGGAACGACCTGACCGTCTCGATGGCGGTCCAGGCTGGGCAGCTTGAGCTGAACGTGATGATGCCGGTCATGGCCTACAACCTGCATCAATCGATTGAGATCCTGACGAACGCGCTGCGGGTCTTCAGCGACCGGTGCGTCCGCGGCATTGTCGCCGACGCCGACCGGTGCCGTCGCTATGCCGAAAGCAGCATGGCCCTGGCGGCCGCGTTGAACATCTCTCTCGGCTATGCCAGGGCTGCCGAGGTGGTGAAGCGCGCCGTGCGCGAGCGAAAGACCATCATTGATGTAGTCCGTGAAGAGAAGCTGCTGACCGAGGCTCAGATAGCCGCTATCTTGAATCCGGTGAAGCTGACCGAACCCGGCTTGCCCGGCCAGCCGAATGAGCCGCGGTGAAACGGGTAAACATCTCATTCGTCGCTGCTACCGGAGAAATAGGGCTTGACGATGGAAAGCGGGCGCTCTACATTAAAATTGAGGGAGGCGCGACTGACATGAAACGTTTAATGTTGCTTTGTTGGGCGGTGGTAGTGCCCCTTTTTGTGACCTCTCAGGCTCTGGGTCATGGTGGCGGCGATGTGATGGGCGACTGGGATGCAGCGGATGCCTGCACCGCCGTAAAAGGCCATTACACCGTTCACTTTACCGCCTATCAGGAGCTTATCGGGTCGGGAATGATCCCCTTGATGCACGAAGTGGGCTCGGAGCAGGTGAAGAAGGAATTCCAGTCCTACTGCGAAGGAGTCCCCAAGACCGGCAAGTTCTCGATAGCGTTTGACCTGTATAATGAAGAGATGCGCGCGCTTCCTATCTCGGTCCAGATTGTTGAGGCCGAGGCCCACGAGGATCAAGGCGGTAGCGAACACTCGCACGTTGTCCTCTCTCGGCCTGCGGCCGTCTATGGTGATGGGTCGATACGGATCGATACTCAGATCCTGAATCCCGGTCGCTATATCGCTGTCATGAAGCTGGAAAAGGCGGGGCCCGGTATCGCCCATAAGCTTCATCGTGGCTCAGAAATTGGGGAGTGGCAGCGGGTGAGTCATACCCACGGGCCGGGAACCGACCCCACGGAAGCCCAGATCCAAGCTGTTGACCCTACCTATAGCTTCCCCTTTACCGTGGGTCTGGAGGTTAGGGCGCACAGTCGCCTTCCCTGGTTCTTGTCGAATCTGGGGTTCCAACTGGCCGTCACGTTGTTGGCGCTGTGTGCTTTGGCGGGCGGCGTTAAGTACTACATGAACGGCAGGCGGAAGAAACAACCGGCGTGACCGACGGCAAAGGCGTAACTGGTTCCCCCTCCGGTAAGTCCACGTAGTATCATCGTATTGAATTTCAAGCCGCCTCGGGCTCCGTCCGCATAGGCATCGACCCATAAAAATCGCTTGACAGCTTCCGGAGGATACGATAAATTTTCGCCGCTTCCGATGACAGATGTGGCTTGTCGGGACTGCTGAGGGGCCGCGGACTCATGTAAAAGATGAGACTGCGGTGTTTGTATGCGAAGGCCCGGGGCCTTAAATTGTGAAGGAAGCAACTCGACGATGAAAGAGCGTTGAGGGTCTACAGGAGGGAGGTGAGGACGTGCGAGGCACCGGGAAGGTCAAATGGTTTAATGAGTCCAAGGGATACGGCTTTATCGAGCGACCTGAGGGCGGCGATCTGTTTGTCCACTACTCAGCCATCCAGGGCAACGGCTTCAGGACGCTGGCGGAGGGCCAGGAAGTGGAGTTTGATGTCGTAGAGGGGCCGAAGGGAAAGCAGGCCGCTAACGTCGTCAAGCTGTAGTCTATAGCCGAACAGCGAAAAGTCAGGACCCCCCCACGTGGAGATTCATTTCTCATGGGGGGTCTGCTTTTGGTGTGGTCGATGGGTGACACTGGACAGGAAGGTGTGTGTCCTGGAGACCGCTTCCCAAAGCGGAAACGGCGTCTCTTCGCCGGTCTTTCGCACCTTGAAGTCGACCGTTCCCTCCCTGATGGCGCGTGTTCCAACGGTTATTCGAAAGGGGAGGCCGAGCAGATCGGCATCCTTAAACTTCACACCGGCTCGCTCATCCCGATCATCGTAGAAGGTCTCAATCCCCTCCTGCTGAAGTTGGAGATAGAGTGCTTCCGCCAATTCCGCCGTCTTCTGGTCGCGCATATTCACCGGCAGCAGATGGAGTTGAAAGGGCGCGATGGCCGCAGGCCAGACGATTCCCAGATCGTCATGGTGCTGCTCGACCGCTGCGGCCGCAATGCGCGCCAGTCCGATCCCGTAGCTTCCCATGATGATGGGGCGTTCTTCCCCCGCTTCATTCAGGTAGACTGCCTTCATCGAAACAGAATATTTCGTCCCGAGTCTGAAGATGTTTCCCACCTCAATCACGCGCTCGATACGCAGACTGCCCTCGCAATGCGGACATCGATCTCCAGTTGATACCTGGTGGATATCGGCCCAACGCGGCTGGAAGTGGATGCCGGGCTCGACACCGCGGAGATGGAACCCATCCTTGTTGGCCCCGGCCACGTACCGACCCTCGCGCAACGATTCATCGGCAATGATGGGCAGCGTCACGCCGACGGGACCGATGCTGCCGGGTCCGACTTTGAGATAAGCCAGAATTTCATCGCGGTGGGCCGGACGAGCTTCTCCAACCACCCGCACGAACTTCTTCTCGTGGAGTTGTTGATCGCCCCTTAAGAGGGCCAGGAGCGGACCCTCTTTTGTTACGAACAGCAACGACTTCATGGTCAGCGTCGGGTCGATCTGCAGAAAACGGCACACCTCTTCAATGGTTCCGGCGCCCGGCGTGGCAATCTCCTCCAGTTCCCACGACGGAAACATCGAACTGTGCGGCCTGGAGACGGCCAGTTCGACATTGGCCGAGTAGCCGCAGCGGTCGCACAGGGCAATCTCGTCCTCCCCGGCTTCGCTTGGCGCCATGAACTCGTGCGCCACTGCGCCGCCCATCATTCCAGGATCGCTTTCCACGACATGAAAGCCAAGGCCGCACCGCGTGAAGATACGGCAATAGGCCTCCTTGTGAAGCTCATAGTTTGTTTCCAGTCCTGCCTCGTCCCGGTCCAACGAGTACGAGTCCTTCATGACGAACTCTCGGGTACGCAGGACGCCGCTCTTAGGTCTCGCTTCGTCGCGAAGTTTGGTCTGGATCTGATACCAGATCTGAGGGAGGTCCCGGTAGGAACGGATCTCGCGCGCCGCAAGCCAGGCAACGACCTCTTCGTGCGTCATTCCCAGGCACATCTGTCGCTTGCCGCGATCGTGCAATCGAAACATCTCCTCGCCGATCGTTGTCCATCGCCCGGTTTGCTGCCACAGCTCCGCCGGGTGCAGGACCGGCATGGTGATTTCCTGGCCGCCGATCCGATTCATTTCTTCGTGGATGATGGCATTGATCTTGTCCATCACGCGTTGGCCCAGCGGGAGGGTGATATAGATCCCGGCGGCAAGCTGCCGGACGAAGCCGGCGCGGACCATCAGTTTGTGGCTGACCGCTTCGGCTTCTGCGGGTTCTTCTTTCAGTGTCGGGATCAGTGACCGTGTCCAGCGCATGGCATTCCAAAAAATCAGCATATAGCTGTCAGCGATCAGCAATCAGCTATACATAAAAAAACACCAAGTGGTGACCAGCCCGTATCCCCAAGATGGGGTGTGCCTATCGTCCTTGGTGTAAGCTGAAAGCTGATGGCTGATAGCTAAACGCTTTGGTTTACGTGTGACCGTCGCCTTCTGCCACCATCTTATTGACCTCCTCGATCAGCGCATCGGCAAGCTCGGACTCCTTCACTTTCCGAACCGCCTCTCCCTTCTTAAAAATCCAGCCGATCCCCTTGCCGCCGGCCACACCGATGTCGGCCCCTCTGGCCTCTCCTGGTCCGTTCACCTCGCACCCCATCACGGCGACGTGAATCTCCTTCGTGATTCCCGCCAGTCGCCGTTCTACCTCCTGAGCAAGGGGAACCAGATCGATATCGGCTCTCGCGCAGGACGGGCAGGAGACCAATGTGAGTCCGCCCCTCCGAAGCCCCAGCGATTTCAGGATTTCGATCCCTGCCTTGATCTCTTCGACGGGGTCGGCCGAGAGCGACACCCGGATCGTGTCGCCGATCCCCTCGGCCAGCAGCGTTCCGATACCGACGGCAGACCTGATCGTTCCCACGCCCGGCGTCCCGGCCTCAGTGACGCCCAGGTGCAGGGGATACTCGATCTTTTCCGCCAGGAGACGGTAAGCCTCAATCATCATCAGGGGATCTGAGGCCTTCAACGAGACCTTCATCTCGGGATAGTTCAGATCTTCCAGGATCCGGATGTGACGCAGTGCGCTGTCTACCATTCCCTGTGGAGTCGGGCCGCCGTCTCTGGCCAGCAGATCCTTCTCCAGAGATCCGCTGTTCACGCCGATGCGGATCGGAATCTTTCGCTCGGTTGCCGCCTTGACGATCTCCTCTACGCGAGCACGATCGCCGATGTTGCCGGGGTTGAGACGGAGGCCGTCTACGCCCTGTTCGAGGGCGATCAGGGCGAGCCGGTAGTCGAAATGGATGTCGGCGATCAAAGGGATCCGGATCTGCTTGCGGATCTCCCACAGTTTTTCTGCGGCCTCTTTCCCCGGGACCCCGACCCGCACGATATCGCACCCGGCCACCTCCAATGCCCAGATCTGATCGACTGTGGCCCGGACGTCCCGGGTATCGGTCTTGGTCATCGACTGGACCGACACCGGCGCCTGACCACCGATCTTGACGGTACCCACCTGAATCTGCCGTGTCTTGCGTCGTTCAATCATAGTCTTAGGGGGGTTAGGCTGAAGGCTGCAGGCTGAAGGAGAGAAACCTCAAAACCTTCAGGCTATCCACCTTCAGTCTTCAACCTACTGTCTTCCGAGCAGGCGGAAGATGTCGTTGTAGAAGGCGAAGATCATCAGGGCCACCAGCAGTGCCAGCCCAACCTGCTGGGCCATCTCTCGCTTCTGCAGGCTGACCGGCTTGCCGCGAACGGCTTCAATCAGCGAAAAGAACAGATGTCCCCCATCAAGAATCGGGATGGGAAGCAGATTCAGGATCCCCAGATTAATGGACAGAAGGGCGGTAAAAAACATGAGATTCAAAATGCCTTGGCGTGCCTGCTGACCGGCCATCTGCGCCACCAGAAGCGGTCCGCCAATCGTCTTGGCCGGGACGACGCCCTGGATCAGCTTGACAAAAGTGAGCAAAATGAGACGGCTGAGATCGTACGTTTTGTAGAGCGCTCTTCCCAATGCGACGGCCGGATTGGATCGCTCAGTCAGAAACTCTTCGGCCGGCGCAATCCCGAGCAGGCCGACCTCCTGTTCCTCTCCGAAGAGGTTTTTCTGGCGAGTGGCCTTTGGAGCCACCACGAGATCAAACCGGTTTCCCTCTCTTTCCACTGTCAGACGAACAGGCTGCCCGGGACTCTTGTGGATCTGGGTTGCCAGTTCCTCCCACTTTTCAATCGGACGCCCGTCGATCGCCGTGATTCGATCGCCGGCCAGCACGCCGGCTTCATGCGCCGGGAAGTCCTGCATGACCTCCCCCACCTTGGTCGCGAGGGTCGGGACGCCGAGTGTGTAGACAATCCAGAAGACAACGATGGCCAGGAGAAAATTGGACCCCGGGCCGGCAAGGATGATCAGCGAGCGCCACCCGACCGACTTTGCAGAGAACGATCCTTCCGGGTCCGCGACCTCTTCTTTTGGATCCTCACCGTGCATCTTGACATAGCCGCCAAGCGGGATAGCGGACAGGAGATACTCGGTTCCACCGCGTGTGAATCCGATGATCTTCGGGCCGAAACCGAGAGAAAACTTCAGGACCCTGACTCCGGCCCGCTTGGCAACCAGGAAGTGGCCGAGCTCGTGAACGAAGATGAGCGCGCCCAGAACGAGGATCGCCCAGAGGAGATAGTCAAGACGTGAGAGGAGCGGTCGCGGATCGACGATATCCAGGATACTGAGGGCAACTGCGGGTACCAAGGCGGTCATGTCTGCGTACAACGTCTTCTCGCCTCAGGTGTGTAGCGCCGCCAACACGAGTTCCCTGGCTTCGCGATCGGCATCCAGAGCGACTTCGATAGAATCGATCTTGCGACCCTGGTGGCTGTCCATCGCCTTCGCGATGAGGGCGGAAATATCAGGGAACGCAATCCGTCCGGAAAGGAACAGGTCCACCGCTACTTCGTTGGCTGCGTTGAGAACGGCCGGATAGGTACCGCCCGCCTGAAGCGCCTGATAGGCGAATCCAACACATGGAAATCGTTCGTGGTCAACCGGTTCAAAGGTTAACGCAGAGAGGGCGTTCAGGTCGAGGGGCGGCAGCGGAGTCTGGAGCCGGTCAGGGTAGGAAAGAGCGTACAGGATCGGCAGACCCATATCGGTGACCCCCATCTGAGCCAGGATCGCCCCGTCCATGAACTCTACCATCGAATGGATAATGCTCTGTGGGTGAATAATCACGTCGATCTGTTGAGGGGTGAGGGAGAAGAACCAACTGGCCTCAATGACTTCCAACCCCTTGTTCATGAGGGTGGCCGAATCGATGGTAATCTTCTTGCCCATCACCCACGTTGGGTGCTTCAGTGCCTCTTTCGGAGTGATGGTCGCGAACTCGTCCTTTGGGCGCTGTCGAAACGGTCCCCCCGAGGACGTCAACAGTACCCGCTTCAAGTACGCGCAACTATGACTCCCCCCTAAACACTGGAAGATGGCCGAATGTTCGCTATCGACGGGAAGGAGCCGGATGCCGCGCGCTTTGGCCTCGGCGATCACCAACTCCCCCGCCATGACCATCACCTCTTTCGTCGCGAGGGCAATGTCCTTTCCGGCCTTGATGGCGGCGAGGCTCGGGAGCAGGCCGGCTGCACCGACTATCGCGGTAAGGACAATGTCGGCCTCGGACGCCGTGGCGACATTGAGTAGGCCCTCGTCTCCCCACCCGATCTCAACAGGGAGGTCTTTCACTCGTTCTTTCAGGGTTGTTGCGGCCCCGGAGGTTCCGACAGCCACAACGCGGGGAGAGAACCGCCTGATCTGCTGCTCGAGAAGTTCGACGTTATCTCTGGCCGCAAGGGCCACCACCTCGAAGGAGTCGCGATGCAGATCGATCATCGCCAGGGCCTTGACCCCGATGGTCCCCGTCGAGCCAAGAATACTCACGCGTTTCACTGTCGCCTCTCCCCTCGACCCCGCACTACGCCTGTCATGAACGGCGCGTCCGCTGTCTACATGAATTTATTGAAGTAGTATAGTCGGCTCGTGAGCCTTTGACAAGAGCTTTTGGCTCATCGGACAGGCTGATTGTTCAACGCTGAGGCCCTGCAACTGGACGGGGAGATCAAAGGCCCACCCCCGTAGGCCTTCGATCCTCTCGTGCGTACGGGATGTAATGGAAGGTGTGAATTCGGCTGCGTTATTTCTGTGGCTCGCTAAAGACCCATTTGGCGAAAAGGCCAATCACAACGATCGCGACGAGTCCGGCGAGCGCCCCCATTGGGGTGGTAAGGATATCCATGACAACTTGCGACATTCCTGCCATTTTGACCTCATCTCCTTTGTGCTATTACAACAACCTTTAACCGGCCACCCCGGTGAAAACGCGCCTCCGTGGCCCAGCGGATCGCGACCGTACTACGACCTCAACTACAACACACACACTGCTATCATCAATACACGAAACCGCCAAGCATTGTCAAGCGCAAAAGTCCGTCGCAAAACTACCGGTCTCTTGGATATCGTGTGCCTATGGCAAGAGCCGGAACCATCTTTAACGGGAGGAGGCGGGCAAAGAAGTAGACGGCTTCGGTTGGCCGAACTGGTACACAATCTCACCCGGTTTCACCAGTCCGAGATCCTCGCGGGCAATCGTCTCAACCTGACTCGGATTATCGGCGAAAGTCCGGATCTCTCGAACGAGCCGTTCGTTGGCCTCCCTCAACCGTGCAATCTCTTGCTCAAGCTCGGTTCTGGTATTGTTCATCTGAATAACCTTGACAAGACTTTTCTTCCCGATCACAGAGGAAACCGCGATCAGAATCGCCAGTACAGCAAGGAAGACGAGCCACCGTTTACGGCCGTTTCTCGCCGCCACGATCTCTTTCCGTATGTTGGTGCCGCCCGGTCCCGTCCGCATTTTTACTCCTCTCAGGCCGTCGGACCTCAAGAAGCGCCCGCGCTGACGCCGTCAACTCCTCGAGTTGCGCTTCGGAATGCGCATCCAGGCAGAGACGCACAACAAGCTCTGTTCCCGAAGTCCGCACGAGGAGCCAACTGCCGTCCTCGAACACCGGATCGACTTTACAGGGCGACCTCCGCCGGGCTGCCCTTCATGCAATCGTCGAGAATTTTTCGATACCGGGCCACATGAGCTTCTGCCCGCGCGAGCGTGTCGGCTTCGGCAATGATATGAAAGTACGGCCGGTCGTGATCCGGATAGAGGATCACCCAATCGCCGTCAAGATGGACCCGTACCCCGTCCACCAGATCGGTTCGATCATCTGCTGTCGCCGCGATAAGCGCCCGCATCGTCCCGCCCTTCCGCTCCCAGGAACATGGTACCTGCTTGCGGCATTTGAAACGCTGAGGGATTGATGAGATCAACTGATGCAATCGGAGATCCTGGGCTGCGAGCATTTCCAGGAGCTTCAAAATAGCCAGCATCCCGTCAAAGGCTGGTTGGAACCGGGAAAAGATAAAACCGCCGAGACCATCGCCCACGAAGACAACCTCCTCCTGGGTCGCCGCTTCCATCAATGCTCGTGGGGCCGTTCTGGTTCTGAGAACCCTGAAACCCAGCTCTCGAGCCAGCTCTTCTATCGCCGTGCCGGCGGTGATCGGAATGCCGATCACCGCCGGACCATGGGTCCGCATCACCAGCAGGGCCATGACCGCCAGAGCCAGGTCATCGCTCAGCAGGTTGCCGACGTCATCCACAATGAAGATTTTTTCCCCCCCGGCGTCAAGCATGATTCCCAGGTCTGCTCCAAGACTTCTGACGATTTCCGAGAGCTGTTGCTCCGAGCGACAGAATCCTTCTGCGCTTTTCGTGATTTTGCTTTCGTCCATGCAGCCGTTCAGCGCGATCACCTCGCACCTCAGCATTCCGAAGATCTGCGGGAGGATAGCCGACGACGAGCCGTAGGCATAGTCGATGACGATCCTGAAGTTGCGACGGCGCAGCACATCCCGATCGATAAAGCCCAGTACTCCATCCTGATAATATTCCATGCCGTATGGGGGAGGGGAGATACGGCCGATTTCATCGACCTTGGCGCGGCGGAAATCTTCCCGGAAGAAGAGCCGTTCGATACTTTTTTCCCGGCTGGTTGAGATATCCATGCCGTGCTCATCGAAGATGAGGATATCGATCAACTCGGGATCGAAGGGCGACTTTCGGACGTGCACGCCGCCTGCTACGCCGCGTGCGCTCATCTTGTACCGGACTACCGGGATAGGAGCCACGCGGAAATCACGGACACCGACACCGGCGGAAAGCAGGCCGCTGATAATGGCCCGCTTCACCATATGGGAGGCCTGGTGACCGTCGCGGCTGGTGTGGACGATTGACCCCATCCGAAGGGTTGCCCCAAAGCAGGCCCCCAGCTTCGCCCCGAACTCGGGCGAGATCTCGAGGTTCGCCAGCCCTGTCACACCGTAGGCCCCGAACAGAGACCGAGACCATTTCTGGCCCCAGATCAGGCTGGTGGCCAGAACGGCGCCATCCTCCACTATCTTGTGGGGCCACACCTTCACATCGGCTTTGACGACCGATCCCTCGCCGATCTTGCACTGTTCGCTGATTAAGGCGCCCTCGAAGACGCGGGCGTCGGCCTTGATCTCACTTGCCTGACCGACCACGTTCTCCCTCAGGACGGCGCGAGAGCCGACGAAAACATTATTCCAGAGGATCGAACCGATAACGACGGCGCCCTCTTCGATGACGCAGTTGTCGCCGATGACGCTGCGTGCGATGTGGGTGTTGGCTCCGACCTGTGTGTGCTTTCCGATCAGGACGCCGTCTTTCAGCGACGCGGTGAAATCGACGCGACTTCCCTCGCCAAGCCAGATCCGTTTGTCGAGTCCCTCCACCGGCTTTCCGGGAAGCGCAACCTTCACCAGGCCGGCCAGGATGTCCCGATGCGCAAGGCGATATTCAATCAGATCGCCCACATCCTTCCAGTAGCCGGTTGCCACATGTCCGTACAGGGCGCGGCCCTCCTTCATCAGTCGTGGAAACAGATCGCGACTGAAGTCGAACTCTACCCCGGCAGGGATCAGTTCAAGCGCCTCAGGCTCAAGGATGTAGATGCCGGTGTTGACGGTGTCGCTCAGGACCTCGCCCCAGGTCGGCTTCTCGATAAAGTGCGTGATGCGGCCGTCGGAAGCGGTAATGACCACACCGTACTGGAGCGGATTTTCGACCCTGGTCAGTACGATCGTGACCAGAGCGCCGCGATCCTTGTGAGCCTTCACCGCCTCCGAGAGATCGAAATCGGTGAGGATATCGCCGCTGGTGACCAGGAATGTATCATCGAGAAAGCTTTCAGCGTTCTTTACCGCTCCGGCCGTCCCGTAATCCTCGGTAGCGGTGGCATAGATCATCTTGACGCCGAACTCAGCGCCGTCGCCGAAGTAACGCTCGATCGTATCCGGTTGGAAGTAGAGGAGGGTGACCAGGTCGTCAAAGCCGTGATCTTTGAGCAGCGCGACCGTATGCTCCATGAGCGGCTTGGCGGCCATCGGGATCATCGGTTTTGGAAGGTTGGCCGTCATCGGCCGCAGCCGAGTTCCGAATCCGCCGGCCATGATTACAGCTTTCATGCGTGTTCCTCTTAAGAAATAGCGTTAAGCAGTCAGGGGTTGAGGCTGAAGGCTTTTAGGTTCGATCTCCTACCCCCTTCACAGCCTATCCACCTGTATTGGAGAAGTATAGGTACCCCCTCTGAACGCTGTCAAGACTATTATCCGTCGAAGGAAGCTGCGGTGATATGCGACATTCACAGTTTACGATGTCACGTGAGATCTCGGACGTTGAACACCGAACATGACGATGAAACCATGACTATTACAAAGCTTTTATGAGTATATCAGCAAAAAATACCATAAAAGATAAACAGCACGTTGAAATAGTAAATACGTCTCATATTCCCCGAATATAATCGGATAATTCACCTTGCGAATGAAGGCTGCTCCGCCTATATTGTGGGGGCTTAGCACTCTACACGAGAGAGTGCTAACAGCGGTGTTGCCGCTGACAATGCTTGTCATGTCGTCCGTGAAGGTAAACCGTATCACCTGTCTGCGTGTAGCACGCAGGCAGAAAGTTGCTGGAGCGTTTCTGCTCCGCGAGAAAGGAGTGAACGATCGTGAGGGTAAAGCCGTTGCACGACCGGATCCTGGTGAAGCGCCTGGAAGAGAAAGAACTCAGGAAGGGCGGAATTATCATCCCCGATACGGCGAAAGAGAAGCCGCAGGAGGGCGAGGTTATCGCTGTCGGGCCGGGCAAAGTCGGTGATGATGGAAAGCGACAGCCGATGGATGTGAAGGTCGGCGATAAGATCCTCTTCGGAAAATACTCCGGGTCGGAGGTCAAACTCGACGACGAGGAGTTCCTCATCATGCGGGAGGAGGATGTTCTGTGTGTCCTGCAATAACCGGCGTGCAGGACGTCGACGGAGAGATCGTTATTTGGTAGTCAAACCTTGTCCCCGACTCCGATCGGGGAACTGATGTAGATTAAGGAGGAGAGCTGATATGCCAGCGAAGCAGTTACTGTTCGATGAGGAGGCAAGGCGAAAGATTCAGAAGGGTGTGGACGTCCTTGCCGCTGCGGTGAAGGTGACCCTGGGCCCCAAGGGCCGCAATGTCGTGATTGATAAGAAATTCGGCGCCCCGAATATTACGAAGGACGGGGTGACGGTAGCCAAAGAGATCGAGTTGGAAGATCATTTTGAGAATATGGGCGCCCAGATGGTGAAGGAGGTGGCAAGCAAGACCTCCGACGTCGCCGGAGACGGCACCACGACCGCCACCGTACTGGCCCAGTCGATCTTCCGGGAGGGGATCAGAAACGTCACGGCCGGCGCGAACCCGATGGCGCTGAAGCGGGGAATCGAGAAGGCCGTAGAGGGCGTCACGGACGAGCTGAAGAAGATCTCCAAGCCGACCAAAGGAAAGAAGGAGATCTCCCAGGTCGCCACGATCTCGGCCAACAACGACAGGACGATCGGTGATCTGATTGCCGATGCCATGGAGAAGGTCGGCAAGGACGGGGTCATCACCGTCGAGGAAGCCAAGAGCATGGAGACAACCCTCGATGTTGTCGAGGGGATGCAGTTTGATCGAGGCTATACCTCGCCCTACTTCGTCACCGATCCCGAGAGGATGGAGGGGGTGTTGGAGAACCCGCTGATCCTGATCCACGAGAAGAAGATCAGTAATCTGAAGGACCTCCTGCCCGTGCTTGAGCAGATCGCCAAGATGGGGAAGCCGCTGCTGGTGATCGCTGAAGAGGTTGAGGGTGAAGCGCTGGCTACTTTGGTAGTCAACAAACTGCGCGGGACACTGAGCTGCGCGGCGGTCAAGGCGCCGGGCTTTGGAGATCGGCGCAAGGAGATGCTGAAGGATATCGCAGTGCTCACCGGCGGCGAGGTGATCTCTGAAGAGTTGGGGATCAAGCTGGAGAATATCCGGCTGGACGACCTGGGCAAGGCGAAGAAGGTGGTGATCGACAAGGAGAATACCACTATCATCGAAGGAGTCGGAGCCCAGAAGGAGATCGAGGGCCGCATCAAACAGATCCGGACCCAGATCGAGGAGACGACCTCGGACTATGACCGGGAGAAGCTGCAGGAGCGACTGGCGAAGCTCGCGGGCGGCGTTGCGGTCATCAAGGTCGGCGCGGCCACTGAGATTGCCATGAAGGAGAAGAAGGCCCGCGTTGAGGATGCGCTGAACGCGACCCGCGCAGCCGTCGAAGAGGGTATTATTCCCGGCGGCGGCGTGGCCTTCCTTCGAGCGTCGAGGGTTATTGAAAAGCTGAAGCTCGAGAACGACGAGAAGGTCGGCGGCGACATCGTGCGGCGGGCGCTTGAGGAGCCGATCCGCCAGATCGCGGAGAATGCGGGGGTTGAAGGCTCGATCGTCGTCCAGAAGGTCCGGGAGAACAACGGCGCGTACGGTTTCAATGCCGAGACGGAGACATACGAGGATATGCTGGCGGCCGGGATCATCGACCCGACCAAGGTGGCTCGGATTGCGCTGCAGAACGCGTCGAGCATCGCGTCGCTGATGATCACCACCGAGGCGGTGATTACTGAGGCTCCGGAAAAGGAGAAGGCACCGGCCATGCCGCCGGGCGGCCACGGCGGGATGGGTGACATGTACTAAAAGCAGCGATCAGCTGTTAGCGGTCAGCCATCAGCTAAAAGCTGTTCTGAAAAGTGAAAGCCCCCAAGGGGATTCCCCTTGGGGGCTTTCTATTGCTGACAGCTGACCGCTGAATGCTATTTTTCCGAACTAGCCCTTCGTTGTCTCCTGATGTGGCCCGGGCTCGATCTTCTCGTCAAAGAGGGTCACCTTCCAGGCGCCTTCAACCAGATCGACGAAGAGGGAGATCGTCTTATACTGAGACTCACCCTCTTTCTTCTGAATCTTCATCTGGAACAGGGCGTACGAATGCTTGCCCTCCCGGCTCTGCTCCTTCAGGTTGTACGAGATCTCTTGCCCTTCCGCGGCTCCTGCCGCAGCCGCGGTTGCCTGAACCTTCTCGGCCATTTCGGTGTTGACTAATTTTTTCGCTTCCTCAATGTTACCTTGCTTGTAGTAGAGATCCATGAACTGCTGTGCTATGGCGATGGGATCGCCTTTGCCTTCACTCCCTCCTCCGCCTCCGCATCCGGCAAGAAATACCAGGGTCAATACAAGCATTCCAGGCACAACGTGTCTCAGCTTCACTGTTACCTCCGTAAAAAGTTAAAAGGTTAGGACGAACTGCTGCTGCAACCAACGTTTCCCGAATGGCGGGCCATCGAAGAGGGCATCACCGGGCGGACCTCGATAACCACCGTTCTGTGCGACCTTCGAGATGTCCGCTCCAGGACGAATTGATATTTTGTACCACAGCCGATTTACCTTGTCAATCCCCATTGTGAGAGGCATAATAGTGTCAAATATGTACACGCCTATAAGACACAGCCGACTGACCGACGCGCGCCCTGCGGGGCAACCGGCTAAGACCGACCTGCGCGGAGGCGACGCATGACGACCTTCGACACTTTTCCGCTTCCCGACGCGATCCGCAAGGGGATAGAGACGGCCGGTTTTACTCGGTGTACGCCGATTCAGGCCGAGACGCTGCCGCTTGCCCTGGCGGGAAAAGATATTGCCGGGCAGGCCCAGACCGGCAGCGGCAAGACGGCCGCCTTCCTGATTCCCCTCTTCGTCAGACTGCTCAATTCAAAACGTCCCACACTTCCGGGAGCGCCGCGTGCCCTGATTCTGGCCCCCACGCGCGAGCTGGCCGTGCAGATTCTGTGGGATACGGAACTGCTGGGCGGATTTACCGGACTGACGCGGCTCGCGGTCTATGGAGGGGTGGACTATCAGAAACAGCGGGGCGCACTTCAACAGCATGTCGATATCCTCATCGGGACACCCGGGCGGCTGATCGATTACTTTAAGCAGGGAGTCTATGAGCTGTCACAGGTCGAGGTCCTGGTTGTGGATGAGGCCGACCGGATGTTCGACATGGGGTTCATCAAAGATCTTCGCTTTCTGTTGAGGCGGCTTCCCCCGTACCATAAGCGTCAGTCGTTCCTCTTTTCGGCGACCCTCTCATTTCGAGAGATGGAGCTGTCGTATGAGTTTATGAACAACCCTGTCAAGGTCGCTATCTCTCCGGAGCAGGTTACGGTCGACAAGGTCGAGCACCTGCTCTTTCACGTCGAGAAGCAGGAGAAATTCCGACTGCTGCGCTGGTTGCTCCAGCGCGAGGCGTGGCAGCGGATCCTCATCTTTTCAAACACCAGGCAGGGCGCCGAGCGGCTGACAGAGAAATTGATCCGGTGCGGCTTTCGGGCGGGTCTGATCAGCGGCAGCATCGATCAGCGCAAGCGTCTCGAGATTATCGCCAAGTTCAAAGCGGGTACGCTGCCGATCCTGGTGGCGACCGATGTCGCCTCGCGCGGGCTGCACGTCGAGGCGGTCAGTCACGTGATCAACTACGACCTCCCGCAGGACCCCGAAGATTACGTCCACCGAATCGGACGGACGGCGAGGGCCGGGGCAGCCGGCAAGGCGATCAGCCTGGCCGACGAAGAGTACGTACTGTCGCTTGATGCGATCGAACGATATATCGGATTCAAGATTCCCGTGCAGTGGCCTGATGAATCGGTGTTTGCTCGAGGGGTAGCGGTTGGAACAGCGGCAGCTCATAACAATAGCGTCCGCCAGGGTCGTAAGTCGAAGGAGATCGAGGTGGTATGAGCCGCCCGTCCGATACCAACGTTGCCAAAGCACGCACACAATCGGAGACCCCGTCACCTGCGCCCTCCACCCCACAGGAGCCCGAGAGTCTGCCGAGGACGCGCAAGGTCCGGTTTGAACCGCTGGGCATCACCATCGAGTGCGATGGGAGCGAGCCGCTCCTGCCGGCCGCGCTGCGGCAGGGCCTGCGGCTGGTCGACTACCGCTGCGCCGACGGCGAGTGCGGGGGGTGCAAGGCCCGCATCCGCTCCGGCCAGGTCGCCCTGGACGCTCCCCCCGAGCATGTGCTGTCGGCCCAGGAGCAGGCCCAGGGCCACGTCCTGCTCTGCCGCACCCACGTCCAGAGCGATCTGGTCGTCGAGCTGCTGGCCGGCGCCCTGCTCGCCCCCCCCGTCCACGCGGCGCGCCCCCCCATGGAGGCTCTGCTGGGGCCGCTGCTGGCCGCTGCCGACCTGCTGAGCGACGGCCTGCTGGTGCTGGATCCGCAGGGGCAGCTGCGCCTGGTCAATCGGGCCGCCGCGGCCCTGTTCCGCCTGGACCCGGCGCACCCCTCGCTGGCCGGCCTGCCGGACATCGCCGAGCTCGGCCGCCGCCTGCTGCGCGACCCGCCGACCGAGCCGCAGGAGGTCAAGGTCACCGGTCGCCCGAGCGGCCGGCTGCTCGCCGCCTGGGGCCTGGCGCTGCGGCAGGGCCCCCAGGTCGTCGCCGTCGCCCTGCTCGTCCCCGCCGCGCCCCGCCTGGAGCCGGCACCCCGCAAGCTCAAAGCGGTGGTGGTGGGCGCCAAGTACACCTTTGCCGATCTGGTCGGCCAATCCGCCGCCTTCCGCAACGCCACCAAGATCGGCCTCATCGCCGCCGGCAACACCCTCTCGGTCCTCATCGCCGGCGAGTCCGGCACCGGCAAAGAGATGCTCGCCCACGCCATCCACGCCAGCTCCCCCCGCGCCCCCCAGCCGTTCATCGCCGTCAACTGCGGCGCCATCCCCCGCGAGCTGATCGAATCGGAGCTGTTCGGCTACGAAGAGGGGACCTTCACCGGCGCCCGCAAAGGGGGCCGGACGGGCCGGTTCGAAGAGGCCCAGGGCGGCACCATCTTCCTCGATGAGGTCAGCGAGTGCTCCCCCAGCACGCAAGTCGCGCTCCTGCGGGTGCTGGAGCAGCAGGAGCTGACCCGGCTGGGCAGCGGCCAGCCGGTCCCCCTGGATGTCCGGATCATCGCCGCCACCAACAAAGACCTGCTCAAGGAGGTCGCCAAGGGGCTGTTCCGCGAGGACCTGTACTACCGGCTCAATGTCATCTCGATCCACCTGCCGCCCCTGCGCGAGCGGCGGGAGGATATCCCCCTGCTGGCCGCCTCGTTCCTGGCCGATGTCGCGGCCGCCCTGCACTGCCCGGACCTGCGCTTTACCGAGGAGGCGCTGCGGGCGCTGGCGCTGACCCCCTACCCCTGGCCCGGCAATGTCCGGGAGCTGCGCAATGTCCTGCAGCAGGTGGGGGTGCTCCTGCCGCGGCCGGAGATCCGGTGGGCGGACTTCCCCGCGGCGATCCGGGCCCCCCGCGGCGACGGCGCCCCGGAGCGGCTGGAGCCCGGGGGGTGGCTCGCCCAGACCGAACGACAGCTCATCTGTCAGATCGTGCAGCAGTGTGGGGGCAATCTCTCGCAGGCAGCCCAGCAGTTGGGGATTTCGCGCAGTACGCTGTATCGCAAACTGGACCAGTTCGGGCTGAAGCGGCAGACGCAGATTGACGCAGTCTGAGACACCTGGTGTGGGACAGGTGTCGTGGGATGGGGCATCTAGAATTCAATAATGGTATTCCATGGAAGGACGAGCGTAGTGAAATTGGCCGATTTTGAGACTAAAAAGTCCTGGCAAAAGAGGGCCGAGGAGGTGCCATACGATATTCGCAGTCCACGAAACAGAACACCATTCGCTATCGGTGGCGCAATGGTGCATAGCATCGGTTTATGCGAACCGCACCGGACGGGCCAGCCGGCAAGGTTCGATCGTTGTGAATCGAAGGGGCTCCACTACCGATGGGGCGATCACATCTTACCACAGGGAGGTGTACGGTGAAAATGCGGGGGAGACGTGTGAACAAACGGGGTTGGACGCTACTCGCGCTATCATTATTGATGCCGGTTTTTTCTCTTTTCATAGGCAACGCAGAGGCACAGACGCGCAGTGAATTGAACGCACTCAAGCAGGAGTTGCAGGCATTGCGAGAGGAAGTTCAGACCAAGAATAACATGATCCAACGGATGCAGGACCGTTTAGAGGCACTGGAAACGAAGATGCAGGCAGAGAGGCAGCGTCCAACGGACGAAAAGCTGACAGCCCTGAAGGAAGAGATGAAAACAGAGATTGCTGCGAGGGTAGAGGCAGAATCCTCCAAGCCGAAGGGCGGTCAGGTCTTCTTCAAGGGCGGATATATGCGTTATGAAGACCCGCGACGCAACTCTCTCCTCACAAAACAGGATGACCCGAACGACAAGGGAGGGTACCAGGTAGGGGCCGGGTTGGATCTCCCGCTGATGACCCTCTTCGGCAATACCCTCCTTGGAGAGATCCTGGTCGAGTATAAGCAGAGTCAGAAGACAACGGGCGACGCATCTATTGCGGTTGAGGACAACCCCGAACAACCAGGGAAGAAGCTCGCGGAGGACAAGGGATTTGAAAACATCTTTACTGTCGCCGTATCCCCCAAATATCGGTTCGATAACCTGGGCTCCATCCGGCCTTGGCTGGCCTCTTATCGGGCCTGGATCATCCCGGTGGGGCTAACCTTCAATGTGAACACTCCTGTCAACAAGGCGATCACCAACATCAGCGTAGGGGGCACCTCGGGCATTGGGGTGGAACGAATGTTCTGGAACAACCGAGTGAGTCTTGGAGTTGATTTCCGTTACTACTGGGGTCCCGATATCCCCGATGAAAACCTCGCCCATTTCACCACTGGGGGTTACCTGGGGATCAATTTCTAATGGAACAGTTGTCTTACCAACTTGAGATGAGACCGTCGTACGGCATGGCATCAGTAACGTTGGACGGGAGAGGGAAGGTGGTTGGAACGCCTTCCCTCTCCGACATTCCGATGGTCACATGCCCCTCGGATTGGAGCACTGCAGTACTCCTCCCCTCCATTTTCATCCCCTCGGCAAGCTCCTGTTCGGCTTCGATATGCTGGTCATCGGCCTGGTGTGGTCCCAGTACATTGTCATCTGGTACGGCAATATCACGGAGGAGACCCAGTATGTGATTTTGAGGGCGCAGGTTCTGCCGTGGGCGCTCTTCTCCTGGGTTGCGCTGATAGCACAGGATTATAGGCCCCCTGATCGTCTTCTTCAGCCGCCGTGCTAAGCAGGAGCCCTTTGCGCTGCTACCTATGGGGTTGGTGATCACGGGCGGCATCTGGGTAGAGCGATACGTGCTGCTCGTCCCGGCCCTCTGGAAAGGCCCGGCCGCCCCCATGGGCATCCCCGAGCTGTTGATCAGCGCCGGCTTCGCCAGCGCGGCCGTTCTGTCCTACCTCGTCTTTATTCGCCTCTTCCCGATCCTCCCCTTACCGGATCATTTATCTGGGACTTCAGGGTCTCCTCACCCTTCCCGGAGCTGAGTGAAACACTGTCTTCCGCTCCGTTTGACATATCGCGACAAATAATCGTTGAATAGTTACCCTTTAAGGGTTATAGTCATGCATGGAAAAACGTCGCCTCCGTTATGACCTCAAGGCGATTCAGGCGCAAATGAACTCTATCGAGACCATGAACTTAACCATGGTAGCCCGCCACGGTATTAAGGCTGCCGGGATGTCCCTGACAGATGCTTTGGCGACATCAAACGACTTGCTCCGGAAAACTTCTACAAGTCCATGACGATCTATGCAGACAGTCGGGTATGGCAGGATGTTTACCATGCTGAATGGAAGAGAAGAGCCCTGTACATTAAGTTTCAACGATGCGAGGAATACTTCATTGTGTCGTTCAAAGAGAGGTAGTCAATGAGCAAGCAATGGAATGGAAAGGCATGTCCAGCCTGTTTCCATGGGATATTACAACAGCGGACGAAACAGACACAGTTTGAATACCGTGGCCACGTCCTGGAGTATGAACAGGAAGGAGCCTGGTGTACCGCATGCGGTGAAGGTATCGTTACCGGAACAGAGGCGGCCGCCTCTGAATCGTTGCTTGACGGTTTTGTGGCCCGTGTCGACAAGCAAGAAGCGTCTGAACTCGCCCGCGTGAGAAAAAAGCTCGGGCTGACCCAGAAGGAAGCAGCAATAATCGCCGGTGGCGGTCATAACGCCTTTTCTCGCTACGAAAGAGGCGAGACCAAACCTGTCGCAGCCGTAGTAAACCTTTTTCGGCTGCTTGACCGGCATCCTGAATTGTTGAAGGAACTGAAGAAACGTAAAGCGGCGTGAGTCGGATCACAAGCATGGTACACTGCAGATGCCGGGAATTGATTCGGCAGTCAGCAGAATCTTCACAAAGGAAATTACTGTCCGGCAAAGGCCAGAAGAGCCGGATTCGGCGGAAGGAGGAGCGAGATGCACGTCACGCTTGAAGAGGCGCAGAAGGCGGTCGCAGCGGCCATGGAAAAGGCAACAGAGCTGGGGACGTGTATGGACATTGCCGTCGTGGACTCAGGCGCCAACCTGAAGGCGTTTGTCCGGATGGACGATGCGTGGGTCGGGAGCATCGACATCGCCTTCAAGAAGGCGAAAACCGCCTGTTTCTTTGCGATGCCGACGGGACAGATCGGCAAGCTATCCCAGCCCGGCGGCCCACTTTACGGGATCGAGCACAGCAATGAGGGCCTCATTACCTTTCCGGGCGGGCTGCCGATCGTC